>OJIO01000353.1_pt1 | contig 32141 bp, 29 predicted proteins | sample 1595621 | NCBI WGS metagenome assembly OJIO01 (sample SAMN05416776, study PRJEB24817) | seawater metagenome | isolation source: Sea water | place: Canada:Atlantic | collected 2013-07 | reverse complement strand
ACTATCCTCTTCGTCGGCAGCGTCAGATGTGTATAAGAGACAGGGGCCATCTAGCGTTCTCTTGCTCGGGGACTGTATAGGTCCCACGCACGGGGGCAGGAAGCTCTCTGCACAAAACTTCCCGGCCAAGCCTGACCTCGGCTGCGTTAGCGGTGTCCCCCTGCGGGTGACGCTTTGCTACCCCCTGCGCACGGAGATTGCTTCCATGGGTTTTGCCCTCGTCGCCCTGGCTACCTTGAGCTTCACTGCGGTCGGCTACTTCGCCTGGACCGGTCACCTGGGCTTCGCTGCCTTGGGGGCCCTTCTCGTTGCGGCTGTGGCCTACTTCTTGGGACGCCGAAAGCTGGACTCCAAGGTGCGCAAGCCCCTGGACATGATCTCCAAGATTGCCTTTACGGTGGTCGGTGTGATGGCCCTTTTGCGTCACCCCATTCCTGTGGAGTTGGTGCTGGAGGGTCCCGCCCCTGAAGGGGTGAAGACGGTCACCAAGATGGTCGAGGGCCAAGAGGTGCTCTTCCAGGTGGTCGAGCTGCCCATCTACGACGCCATCGCGCAGTACATCACCCAGGTCGACACGACGGTCTTCGTCACCTTCGCCATCGTGGCGATGTTGGTGAAGTTTGTCGGGGTCATCTCCAGCGCCTACGCCTGGAACCTGCTGCTCCGGGGCCAGGGTGTTCGCTACCCCTTCTGGTCCAAGATCATGACGGCCTTCCTGATCGGCCGCTTCATCGGTACCTTTCTGCCCAGCACCCTGGGGCTGGACGGCTACACCCTGTACGAGGCCGGCCGCTACTCCAACCAGTGGCCACGGGTCATCACCTCCAAGGCCTTGGAGAAGTTCATCGGCGTGGCCGGGCTCTTCTTGGGCATGGTCGTCACCCTGCCCTTTGGCTACCAGGTCCTGGTGGACGTCATCGGCGCCGAGAAGGCCCCCCTCCTGGCCGCTGCCATTGGCGGCGTGGCCGGCAGCGTGTGTTTGGTGGTCATCGTGGGCCTGGTCTGGCCTGTGTTCATCGTCGGCATCATGAACATCTTCCAGAAGATCACCGGCGGCATCGTCGGGGTCATCCCGCCGCTGAAGAAGATCTCGGACAAGATCCTGGGCATCCTCAAGCAGTTCACCGATGCCGTGGGCGCCTACAAGGGCCAGGGCAAGCTGCTCTTCACCGCGCTCTTCATGAAGTTCGTGACCCACTTCACCACCGCCTCGGTCTACTACTTCACGGCCTTGGCCATCGGCGTGACCACCGCCAAGTTCTGGCCCATCACCTTTGGCTCGACCATCCAGATCTTGGCCACCTTGCTCTCGCCCACCATCGCTGGTGAGGGCGCCCGTGAGGCCTTCCAGGCGCTCTTGCTCTCCGAGCAGCTGGGCGGCACCGCGCAGGCTGTGCTCTCCGGCGCCCTGGGCTTCATCGCTGCAGAGGCCGCCACCATGTGGGGCGGCGCCTTCTTGTGGACCCGCAAGGCTGGCTGGCGTCCCAAGTTTGCTGAAGTGGACGGCGTTCAGGTGGACTACGCCTGGATCGACGACGAGGACGACGGCGGCTTTGACGCCGACAAGATCGCCCAGCTGCGGGAAGAAGGCGTGGCCAGCGCCAGAAAGGAAGACTGACAGCACAGCTTGCGACGAGATTCTGTGTAGAATCTCTCCATGCTTCTATTGCTCGCATCTACGGCTCTGGCTGCCTGGCCAGACGACATCAACCTCTCCCAGCTCGCAAACAAAGGCGAGACCCCGGTCCTGGACCCCGCGGAGAACGTGGATGTCTACGACACGGTGCTGCGTGAGCTGGGTGCGGCCATCGCCAACAAGCCTATGTACGGCGCCGACTCTCTGGGCCCCGACGGCTTTGAAGTGGGCGTGATGACCACCATCGCCTTCCACTCTGCTGGCACCGATGAGATCGGCGAGTACGCCCCGTGGGAGCGCGTCGACGCCGACGGCGCCCCGGGCGACGTGTTGCTGGTGCCTTGGATCATGGTCCGCAAGGGCCTGCTTCCCAGCTTGGACGTGGGCGCGAACATGGGTTGGGTCGGGCTCTCCCGTCAGTCCGCGCTCGGTGGCTATGCGCGCTTCACCCCGCTGGAGGGCTACCACAACGCCCCCGACCTGGCGCTGCAGGTCGGCTACTCCGGCTACGTCGGCAACAACGAGCTGGAACTGGGCGTGATGGACTGGTCGGGCACCTTGTCCTACAGCCTGCCCTTCGGTGCCCTGCAAGGCATCAACAACGCCCGCTTCACCCCCTTTGCTGGGGTCGGACAGATCATCATGCACGGCCAGCCGCGCCTGAGCGATGAGCAGAGCGCCGACCTGGGTCTGCGCGCCATCAGCGGCTTCCAGAACTCCGATGCCTACGACGCCAACGACCCCCAGTGGCGTCAGCTGCAGGTGCACGCCGGCTTTATGTTGGTGAACCGCGGCTTCCACTTCCGTGCGGGCACCGTGTGGACACCCGCCATCATGCCGACCATCAACCTGGGAATCGGCTTCACCTATTAGCGGGCCTGTTGGCGTGCTGATGCTGCTGAGCATGGCCTCGTCGGCGGCGAGCCTCTCTGTGCAGGCCGTGGTGGACCCGGATCTGAAGCACGTGCGTGGCCAGCTCACGACGAATCCAGGGCTCTCCTTCTCCGACCCCCTGGCCTTGATGCCGGCCCCCCAGGACGACCTGACCCTCTCGCGCACCTACCCGGGCGCGGTGGACGAGGGCGAGATGACGTGGACCTTGGGCGGGGAGGAGCTGAACCAGCAAGTGCTGGACTTCCAGACGCGGCTGCCCAAGCGCTACGGGGCCTTGGGTGTCGAGCGCGGTGCGCTGTGGGCCAACGGGGCCTGGTACCCCCAAGCAGATGGCGAGGTGCACGACTGGACGGTCACTCTGGCGCTTCCCGAGGGCTGCCTCGGCGTGATCAATGGGGTGGCCGGGGAGGGGACGCTGAGCTGGTCCGGACAAGCCGAGCGTCTGTCCATCGCGGTGTTTCAAGATGGCGACTTGGTGGAGCTGGCTCCAGGGGTGCAGCTGCTGTCCAGAGGACTGGAGCGTCCCCGCCGGGATGCACAGCTCGCCCAGCTCAGCGAGATGCTGCCCGCAGGGAGTCGAGACACGGTCGTGGTCGAGGCCCCCATGTTCCGACGTCTGGTGCGCACGGGACCTGGCGTGCTGTACATCAGCGACATGGCCTGGCGCACGCCCAAGCCCCTCTGGCGCTTCCATAACCAAGCTGTGCTCCAAGGGCTGATTCAGGCCGCCGTGGACCATCCCAGCCGGGTGCTGCAGGAGCTCTACGCCGCGGCGCTCTCCCCCACGCTGGAGGAGGAGCTCACCAGCAACACCGCGGACCAGTTCCTGCGCTGGGGTGCCTTTCTGCCCCTGGTGGACATGCTGCTCTACTCCGGGCGCGTGCCCTTCCACGCCGAGCTCTTCGGCGAGGTCTACCCCGGAGACCCGCTGCGAGACGATCTCTCCGAGCTCTACAGCGAGCGGCCCAGCGGCCAGGTCTTGGCCGTGAAGATCGACGATGCCCAGGGACAGGGTACCGCTCTGGAGTGGGCCAGGATTTGGCTGGAAGAGCAGGATGTAACACTGATCCAAGAGACCCTCGCTCTCTGGACAGGACCCTGGCCGGAGCAGGATTATCAGCTCACTGTCACCCCCGAGGCCAATGGAGTGCTGCTTGAAGTTCAGCGCGAGACCAGCGCCGAGGCGGCCTCGGAGGTGGTCACCGTGGACATCGATGGGGAGCGGCACGTCTACGAGAGCGGGGTTGGCCCTGGACTGCAGCAGATCCACCTCACCCAGAGCCCCAAGCGTGTGGCCTTGGACCCGGACCGGCACCTCAAGCAGCAGGACTTGAGCGGCGATGTCTGGCCGGCGCGCTGGACGGCGGTTGGAACGGTGGCGCCCCAGACCTACAACCTGAGCGAGGGCATCCTGATCGGCTACGCGGTCCTTCGCCTGCGCAAGCGCTACGAGACCCACAACCTGTACATGCTCTCAGCGAGCACCGATGCCCAGAACGCCGTCTCGGCCCGGGCCACCTATGTGCGCTACTTCGGGATGCTGCAGGACCGGCGGCTGCGCAATCAGCGGGTCAGCTTCTGGGCCGGGGGCTCGTGGCTCTCCTCCAGCTACCGGGAGACTGTGGATGGACGCTACGCCGTGGAGATGGGGGTCAGCGCGGTCCGGGACACCCGCGTGGACTGGCGCTTTCCAATCCAGGGACACCGCATCGCCAGCGCCGCAGACCTGGGCGTGGTTCCGGAGAGCGGCCAGCGCTGGAGCTCGGGGTCTCTGAGTCTCAGCGGGGTTCAGGCTGTGCATCCACGCGTGGTCTTCGCTGGGGCGGTCAGTGGCGGCCTGGCCCTTGGAGAAGTGCAGCACCGGCTCTTGTCCCTGGGGGGACCGATGTCCAGCTTGCCGCCTGGGCTCATCGTGGGCCAGAGTCGTGTGGTGGCCGCCGGGGAGCTTCGAGTTCTGGCTTTCAAGAACCTCAGCGTGCCCTTGGCGTGGCTCTACTGGCTGGACGAAGTGCAGCTCACGGGCGGTCTGGAGGTGGGGACCGTGCGCAAGGCCAGCGTCGTAGAGGAGGGGGAGATCGGCGCCCTAAGCAGCCAGGCCCAAGCGCTGGGGGCCACCGGCTCGATGCTGCTGACCATGGATGGGCTTGGCGCGATTCCTTGGACGGTTGGGGTGGTCCTGGGCGTACCGATCTGGAGCGAAGGGCTGCCGGAGAGCGCGCCACAGGTGGGCTTCAGTCTGGGGCAGGCCTTCTAAAGGTCGGACTGTCACTTCATGGTTGACAGATCACTGATTCGGACGGCAAGCTCTCGCGAATGACGATGACTTGGCTCCTCTTGGCTTTGACTTTCGCTCCTGGGTGCACCGGCCCAAGTGAAGCTGAAGCTGCGGACGGCGCGGATTCCTCGGACAGCGCGGATTCATCGGCCGGGGAGACTGGCGGGGGAGCGGACCCCTGCGAGACCCTGAACTGGGGAGAGGCCAGCATCCAGTCTTCAGCGGATTGGTCGGCCTTCTGTGATGCGGGCTACAACGCCCTTCGCAGCGACGAGACGGCTTTTCTGTACTGGGATCAGCGGACGGCGCGCCACCGGATTGCCTCTGCGAGGTGGATGGAGACCTGAGTCTTCGGAGCGATGCAGGTCTGGATGGGCTTCAGCGTCTTCGCAGGGTCCAGTGGATGTCCTTTGGCCTGGAGGAGCCCGCGGTCTTCCCATCCTTGACCCACGCGCAGCGGCTCTCGGGCTCGGGGCCTGCGGTCTCGGCGCCTCAACTGCTTGAGCTGGAGAGCTTGAGCCTGGACGGGGAGTGGGTCGAGCTCCCCAAGTTGGAGCGCGTGGATGAGCTGCTGCTCTTGCTGTCCTCGGACTTGAGCCTTCCCGCCTTGGTGACCCTCCGCTCCGGCCGAATCGAGGCGGGCCCCAGCGTGTCGCTGCCGGGGATTGAGCGAGCGGAGGAACTCCGGCTTGGTCCGGGAAAGACCTGGGATTTGGGGCAGGGTACGCGCTTCTCATTGCCGGCGCTCACCCGGGTCGACACCCTGAGCGTGAACATCTCGGAGATCGAGGCGCCCCTGCTGGAGCGCGTGGAGACTCTGAGTCCCTGTGGCGTGGGGGAGCTGCCTGCATTGACCCAAGTGGGGCAGCTCGCTGCTGGCCATGCCTGTGGCCAGCTGCTCATGCCGAACCTGGAGGAGTTGGGCGGGTTGACGGTCTCCTTTGGAAACCACACGGAGTCCTTTGCTGGCTTTGACGGTCTCCCTGCCTTGCAGCGCGTCGAGCGCCTGACCCTGAGTGGCGTCGGCTTTCCCCTGGGCGAGCTGCCGAGTGTGGTGGTCAGCGAGACCTTGACCCTTGGAGCCTTGAACATGCACGGCTCCCTGTCTCCGAGCTTGATCGGCGGCTCTCTGGTGATCCAGGACACCTACAACATCGAGCCCTCGTATCTGGAGGGGCTCACGGCCATTCCGGGCAGCCTCAGCTTCGTGGACACGCGCACCTCTACGCTGCCGCAGTGGAGCACCTTGAACTCGGTGGGCGGCGATGTGCGCTTCTCAGGGAATCCCTACCTCAAGGAGTCGGAGGTGGAGAAGTGGCTGACCGGGGTGCAGGTCGGCGGCGCGGTGTCTTTCAGCGAGTAGCGCGCACGCTATTTCTTCCCGGGCTGCTCTGCGGCCTCCTCCGCCAAGATGGCCTTGGTACGGTCATCCAGCGGCAAGCGCGTAGACGTGCGTCCCTTCGCGGCAGGGCCCTGACTCGGGCCGCCCTTGATCTGGGACTCCACGTAGGGAATCACGCAGGGCGTCAGGCCCTTGTCCGAGGTGCCGCCGGGAACCGGCTTGCAGAGCATCTCGCAGGGCAGAGAGCTGGTGCAGCGGTAGACGCTGGCGGGCAGGTTGGCGCGCAGGGAGCTGGCGTTGCACATCTCCTCGGGTTGGCCATCCGCGCAGCCGCACTTCTGCAAGTGCGCGCAGTGGTCGGCGATTCGAGCGATGCGTTCGGCGTCGTCCTCTTCCACCTCCGGCAAGACTTCGTCCCCTGCGGCCTCTTCTGCCGTGGGCAGGGTCAGCTCCTGGGTCGGCGCCACCGAGGTCACCTCGCTGGGAGCGGCGGGACCCTCTGAGGGATCAGGCGTTGAAGTCGAGCAGGCGAGCAGAATCAGAAGCAGAGACATGGCCCAAGGGTACCCCAGAGAGTCAGCGGCTCGCCTTCAGCGTGTCGCGGCAATCAAAATGTCTCGGGGGCTGACGGATTCTGCACAAAAACGACCGATCTCTATCGACCAGCCGTTCTCCTCCAAGAAGAGGGCGCGGTCCAAGTTCAGCCAGAGCTCAATGGGCCTGCGGAAGGGTGCGCGAACCATGCCCAAGGCTCTGGCCAGGAGGACCTCGGCGCTGGCTTTTTCCAGCAGAGCCTCGGAATCGAAGGGAGGCAGCGTGTGGCCCTCCCTTGCTGAGATGCGCTCGCAGAACGCAGCGAAGCTGTGGGTGAACCAGGACTCTGGGCCCGACTTGAAGGTCCCGGGCACCAGGCTTCGGTAGGCCACCCGATAGAGCATCTTGTTGGCCCGAATGCGCTTCATTCGGCGGGTCGCGATCACCACGCGTGCCGTGCTCAGGCGCAGGGTGCTCTCGTCCAAGCCGCCCAAGAGGCTCTGGTTGCCCAGGCTAGAGCGTGGGGTGTAGTGGCGGCTCTGACGCTTGTGGTGGCAGCAAGGCGCCAGCATCAGGGCCGGCAGGCCGGCTTCGTGTGCTTGGGACAGTGCGATATCGCTCAGCTCCCCGCAGGCGTGCAGTCCGAGCAGGGTGGCGTTGCTGGGGAGCTCGGGGGGCTGGCTGCGCACGTCGACGAGGTGCGCTTGGAGCTTCACTCCTTGAGCGCTGGCCAAGGACTCGGCCTTCTCGCAGAGGGCCGCCTGGCGCTCATAGCTGTGGACTTGGGCGCCGCTGAGTTTGGCCAGGCTGCGGGAGAGGTGGGCCTTGCCAGCGCACCAATCGGCGAGCACCTCGGTCGTCAGGCGGGGGATGGCCACCTGAGCAAAGGCTTGGATTTGACCGAGCTTTCGGCCCGGAATGCCTCGGGTCAGGCGGAGGTCCAAGGGCTGCTCTGCGCCCTGCAACAGGGGCAGCGCACAGAGGGCCTGGGCCTGTTGGTGCATGCCCAGGAGCGTGGGGGGACAGTCGGGCTCAAGGGCCGCTCTGTCCTCGTTTGCATCCACCCAGTCTTGGGACTTTCCACGCAGCCAGTGGGCCAGATCTGGGGCTTGATCGACCCAGGGGAGAGGGTCTCCATGAAAGGGACGCGGCTGCCAGAAGCTGCGGTGGGCATCGAGGAACGCGTCCACCGCCCGGAAGCGCTCTGCAATTTGGGATGACCCGGACATAGGCCGCGGGCTAACAAGACCCATGAGCTTTCGCCTGAGATGGCAGCATTCCCGGCCTGATTCTGCTCTGCGCGCGCAGGTGGATGGCCTGTTGCTGCAGGCGCGCCAAGCCGCGATGCGTGGGGAAGGGGAGCGCAGCTTTGAGCTGGCCTCGGCGGCGCACAGGCTGGCACAGAATGACCCGGGCCAGCATGCGCTCTCCCACGCCCACATGGCCTTGGGCTACGGCCTTCAACTTCGACCCAGAGGCTGTCTGGGTGAGCTGCGATTGGGCCTGCTCGCGCCCCTCGCCAGCGTGGTGCGTCGGGCCAGCGGTTTTGTGCCCGGAGAGCCCAACCCCCCGGGGATCCTAAAGACCTGGCGTGCGCGAAAAGCGTAAGTGCAAGGGGACTTGGCGCGTGTCACTGTAGAGAGCCGGAGGCCCTGTGTTTTTGCTGTTTGCCCTTTCGAGTCATGCCGCTTCAGTGACGGTGCTGGATGGGGAGAGCATCGCCGAGGCCTGCAACGAGGCGGTTGACACCGATGTCATCACCATCGATGCCGGACGCAAACTGCAGGGGAACGCAGAGGATGACTGTGTCTTGAACCTTGTCACCGGGGTCACCCTTCAGGGGAACGGCAGCGGTGCGGTGATGGGTTCCTTGGAGTCGTACTACGCAGATGGCTTGTTGGTCGACTCGCTGGGTGTGGGGCCCTCTGACTTTGACAGCCTCGGCAGCACGCTCACGGTGTGGTTCAGCGATGGCGTAGAGCTGCGCGACGTGGAGCTGCTCGGAATCGGAGAGACCGGCTACGGCGTCTATTTTTTCGACAGCAACAACGTGGTGATCGATGGACTTAGCGGCTCCTCTCTCGGTCGGCCCGATGACGCCGCCTTGATCTGGGGGGGACAAGAGAGCGCCGGTGCGCTGGCCGGTCAGCTGGATGATGTTGTCTTGCAGGGGCCCGGCGCGCGCGTCTACGTCGGAGCCACCTCCGGCTCCTCTCTGTTGATGTCCGGCTTGGTGTTGCAAGATGGGCAGGGAGATTTTGAGGCGGGCGGCTGTTTCTACCAAGGTGGGACCAAGGGCGGCGCAAGCGTGATCATGGACGAACCTCAGATCAGTGGCTGCTACGCCGACTTTGGCGGGGCGGTCCACCTCGATGAGGGGCTGTTGTTGGTCAAGGGTGGGCGAGTCCACCAGAACGAGGCTTGGTTCGGAGGGGCCTTTGACGTTGCGGCTCTCGGCGAGCTCTCGCTGCAAGACGGCGTGATGGTGGACCAAAATGTGGCCTCGGACGGATCGGCTGTCTACGTGGAGAGTGGGCGACTGAGCATGGTGGATGCGAACATCGAGGCGAACGTCTCGGTCTTCCTGGATGGGGACCCGCCCACCGGAGGCGCGGTGACAGCGGTGGAGCCCAAGAAGCTCATTCTTCAGGAGGTGGTCTTCTGTGGAAACTCCGTGGACTCGCCCGATGAGCCGATGGGCTCGGCGCTGAGCGTCTTTGGCTCCGGGGGCACATCCGACAAACCCTCTCTGAGCTACTCCGAGCTGCGGGACAACTCGGGGGCGCAAGCGGTTCTCTTTCTGGAGGACCACCAGGCCACGACCATTCAGAACAACAGTTTTGTTGGCAATGACGCGTCCACTCTGGTGGACATCGGCCCGGGTGGGGCGGTGCTGCTGGACTCGAACCTGCTCATGGATGCCAAGGTGGGACACCCCTTTTCAGGGACTCTGGGCACCGGCTACAACTACTGGTACCAGGTCGATGAGCCTGCCCCGAACGGCAGCGCGAACGCCCAAGACATCGACGATGGCGTAGATCCAGGCTTGGTCGCTGGCTACAACCCCGCCAAGTGCGGGCTGCCACTGACTCTGGACAAGGGCAGCCCCTTGATCGACGCAGGAAACCCCAGCAAGTCGCTGGATCCCGATGGAACAACGAGAGATATCGGGGCAAATCCGACTGAGCAGATCCCGGACACGGGAGACACCGGCGAGACCGGGGACTCTGGTGGTGAGACTGGGGACTCTGGTGGTGAGACGGGCGAGACTGGGGACAGCGCACCCGTGGAGACTGGAGAGCCGGAGCTGCCGGTTGTGGAGCTGCCCATCACCCTGAGCGGTGGGTGTGGTCAGAGCGGCGGGACCTCGGGGGCGGCGAGCTTTCTCTTGGGTCTGGCGCTGCTGGGCCTGCGTCGGCGCAACAGGCGTCCATAGGGGGAAGAGAGGGTCCAATCCAGCCCGCCGTGCGTCACACCTACGCATGTGGCAGTCCGGGGCGCAGTCTCCAAGGCTCTTTGTCCAAGACTCTCAGGACATCGTGCTGGAGAACCTGAAGGCCACCGGCACGATCATTCCCTTCTACTTTGGGACCGTCACCCTGCTCGACAATGACCGCGTCACCATCAAGAGTGTCGAAATTCCCGGATGCAGCGACTGGGACGTGTAGCGCCTGTACGGCGCCTATGTCGGGAGCGCCGGCGAGCTGCACTTGGCCGATGACGTTCAGGTCCTGGGCAACCTGGCGAGCAGTGGCTCCGCCGCGCGCCGTCTCTGAGTTTCTCCGAGCTGCGGAACAACCTGGGGGGGGGCCGTCCTGTTCATGGATGACCACGACTTGGTCAAGCTCCAGAACCTCAGCGTGATTGGGAACGATGCCGAGACCCTGATCCGCACCAACGGCACTTTCCTGCTGGACTCCTCCTTGATGAGCGATGCAGCGGGGACAGCGGTGACACCGGGGAGACGGGCCAGGTCGGCGAGACGGGCCTGCTGCCCACAAGCGTGTTGCTCAGTGGGGGCTGCGGAGGCGGCGGGACCTCGGGTGCGGCCTCGATGTTGATGGGCCTTCTCTTGCTGGGGTTCAAGCGCAGGGTGAAATCCCCCAGCGGGGGTGGGGCTTCTCGCACACCCTGACGGCCGTCAGTGTTTTTAGGCCAGAGCAAGGCGGCGGGGCAAGGGGATCACAGGGGCCTTGGGTCCTGGCATGGGATCTGCAGAAGGGAGGCCAGAGGTTTTTGATCATGGGTTTTCTTGATGCACGCCCCGGCTTCCACCGCACTTGGGTCTACCCCTTGCAGGTCAAAGGCCGCTTCCAGTCCCTCCGGCGCTGGACCATGGGGGCCCTCCAGGCCTTCTTCTTCATCATGCCTTGGCTCAGCTTCAACGGCCGCCGACTGCTGATGCTGGACGTGGCCGAGCGCAAGCTGCACATCGCAGGCCTGCTCTTCACCAGCACCGACAACGAGTTCATCTTGCTGTTGCTGCTGCTCGGGGCCTTCGGGCTCTTCCTGGTCACCTCGCTGTTCGGTCGCGTCTGGTGCGGCTACGCCTGCCCCCAGACGGTGTTCCTTGAGCAGTGGTTCATGCCCGTGGAGCGCTGGATCGAAGGCGGCCGCGGGGTGCGCATGCGCCGGGACACCAAGGGAAAAGGCACCTTTGACTGGTGGTGGCGCAAGGTCGCCAAGTTCAGCGCCTTCGCCGTGATGTCCGCGGTCTTGGGCATGACCCTTACCTCCTTCTTCGACGACCCCAAGGCCCTCTGGACCGGCCAAGCCTCCTGGGTGGCCTACGGCGCGGCCTTCGTGTTCGGTGGAGGCGCCTTCGCAGACTACGCCTGGTTCCGAGACCAGTTCTGCTCCTACCTCTGCCCCTACGCCCGCTTCCAGGGCGCATTGACTGACGGGGAGTCCTGGGTCATCTCCTATGACGTGCCCCGCGGCGAGCCCCGGCACAAAGGCAAGCGCAAGTCACCGGAGCAGGGCGCCTGCATCGAGTGCAACAAGTGCGTCGCCGTCTGTCCCCAGGGAATCGACATCCGCGATGGCTACCAGCTGGAGTGCACCAGCTGCACCCGCTGCGTGGACGCCTGCGAGGGTGTGATGGCGAAGATGGGAGAGCCCACTCTGGTTCGCTACAGCACCGAGGTCGAGGACAGTGGCGGCAGCAAAGTGCGCTTCTTCCGTCCCCGCACGATGGTCTACATCGCCATCATGGTCGTGCTCTCCACCATCTTTGGCCTGCTGCTCATGGGCCGCCACGAGCTGGCTGCGACGGTCTCTCGCGCGCCAGGCGCCATGTACCAGGTGGACTTGGAGGGCAACACCCGCAACACCTACATGCTGCAGGTAGAGAACCGCAGCACCAGCGGGGATGACGTCCAGGTCACGGTCTCCGTCGACGGTCTACCCGAGAGCGCCGAGCTCATCGCCATTCCGATGTTGCTCAGCGAGGGAGAGAGCAAGACCATTCCGCTGGTGATCACCATGCCCGTCGATGGAGAGCGTGTCCGCACCCTGCCCTTTGAGTTCGTGGTCTCCACACCCGAGGACAGTGTGTCCGTGGGGGCCAGCTTCAAGTCCGGCAACTGAGCTGGGGCCTCCAGGCCTAGTTCTGGTCCTGCTCATCCAAGCGTTTGGCCAGGGCCGGCAGGGCCGCTGCAGGCACGAAGGCGTACTTGTGGTGCACGCTGTGGTGCTCGACAGAGAGCAGGTTGCTCCTGGAGAAGAGCACAATCCACAGAGGACGCAAGGCCTTGGGAATGGGCAGGCGGCTGTTCTTTCCCCAAGCGGCCGGGTGGTGCAGCATCCAGTCAAAGATCACCCAGCTGGCGGTGTTCCCGATGCGTGTGAGCAGCACCCAAACGCCCAGTAGTTTCCAGCCCCCCATGGCAAAGAGCCCCGCGAAGAAGAGCAGGTTCCAGGCCTGTGTCAGGTAGAAGCTGCGAGTGGCCCCGTGTCGTGAGAGCCAGCGCGCGGCAGCCCACTCTGGCTGAAGCAGTGCGGCCAGGGTGCCGTGCGCGATGCCGCCGCGGATCAAGAAGTGGTCTGGGTCCTTCTCGCTGGCAGGGTTGGCGTGGTGCTGCTTGTGGTTGGTCCAGAGGGCGTCGTAGCCCAGCGAGAAGGGGCTCAAGGGAAGCAAGGCCAGGTGGCGGGCTGGACGCAACCAGTTGCCACGGTGTTCGGCGTGAAAGCCCAGGTGGGCTGCGTTGAAGTTGCGTACGAAGGCGCAGACCCCCAAGAAGAGCAGGGCCCAGAGGGGCAGCCAGCCTTGGGCCCAAGCGGCCATGAGCAGCAGCAGGGTTGCGTTCCAGGCCAGGCCTGTTGCGTCCAGAACCAAGCCCTTGGCTGAGCTGTGGTCGGCCGCCACGATGGCCAGTGGGAGCTCTCGATGCAGGGTCATGGTGGGCCTTGTCGCGCTGGGGTTTGAGGAGCTCACCCAGCGTAGGCCGCAGCCGTCATTGCACCGTCAAAGGCCGTCCAGCCAAGCCTGCGCCGCCCGGAGGCGCTTGGGCGTTCCTGCGTCAAACCAGGTCCCGCGGTGTTCGAAGGTGTGTACCGGCGCCAGGGCTTGGATGAGCGCGGGCATGTGCATGGGCTGACCATGCAGGTGGGCGCTCAGGGCTGCGCGGCTGAACACATAGGCGCCGACGGTGACGTGAATGTGCTGAACGGGGCGCTCGGTCCAGCCGGTGAGCTGGCCGTTGACGAGCTGCACCACGCCGTGGGGAACCTCATGGGCCACCGGGTGGACCACCGCCGTGGCGCGGCCATCGTGTGCAGCGAGCAGGGCGGGCAGGTCCAGGTCTGAGACGTGGTCGATGTTCAGAGAGAGCCAGGTCTCGGGCGCTTGGGGGAGCTGGTGTAGGCCGCCAGCGGTTCCCAAGGGGGACCCCTCGACCAGCAGCGCCACCTCCGAGGGCAGCACAGCGGCAATCGCTTGGGCCTGGTGGCCGCCCAGCACCACCACGCGCTCTGGGGCCAAGGGTGCGATGCGCTCCAGAAGGTGGCTGAGCAGCGTGCCCTTGCCCAGGGGTGCCAGGGCTTTGGGTTGGTCTCCGGTCACCGGGCGCAGGCGCGTTCCAGCGCCGCCAGCGACGATCACGACCCCCAGGCTCACGCGGCGCCCGCGGCCCACAGGCTCAGGGCGAAGTTGCGTGCCCCTGCCCACCCCTGGTGCATGGAGTGGCCGCCGCTGCGCTCCGGCATGCACACGGGGGCTTCATGAAGGCGAAGGCCGGCCCGCCATGCGGAGATTCGGATGTTGGCGTCGGCGCAGCCGGGCGCCAAGATCTCTGCGAGCGTCTGAATCGCCAGGGTGTTGGTGGCCCAGAAGCCGCTCATCACGTCCTTCAAGCCCAGGCCGGTGCGTTGGCGAACCACAGCCGCCAGAGCCGCGTTGCCTGCGCGGCGGCTCCAAGGGCCCCCTGAGGGGGTGCCTTGGCGGCTGGCGAAGACCAGATCCGCCTTGTCCAGGCAGTGCAGCAGACGGGGGATCGCCGAGGGGGGATGTTGTCCGTCTGCATCCAGCTGAATGGCACGTTCAACGCCGGCCTTGGCCAGGGCTTGGTAGCCCGTGACCAGGGCCGCCGCGTAGCCTTGGCCAGCCTGCTGCAGCACCTCTGCGCCATGTCGTTGCGCGACTTGGGCGGTGTCGTCTTGGCTCTGGCCATCCACGACCCAGATCTGGGCCTGGGGCTGGAACTTGCGCACCTCGCTCAGCACCGCCGCCAGGCGAGGGCCTTCGTTGCGGGCAGGAATCAAGACGGCAGTCAACATTCGTTGACTCTAACCTTCGCTGGCCTCAGGTATTCTGAAGTCCAGCGGCCGTTGCGCCGTATGCAGGACAGCAACTGGAGCTTCTTGTGTCCCTCTGGATCCCCACCGCCCTCCTCCTCAGCGCCCTGGGGGCGCAAGATGTGGTCGGAAACATCCAACAGGACGGGTCCACCTCGGCCCGAGAGAAGATGCGCTTTGCATCCAGCGCGGTCAATGAGATGCGCAAGGTCAGCGCTGAGCTTGAGGAGCTTCATGAAGGCGCGCAGGTCGTCGATGCGCGCCTGTGCTTGGGACTGGAGTTGGATGGACTCGAGGAGCTGATCTCCGTGTCCGAGGCCAGCACTCTGGCCATTCCCGAGGCCTTGGCCAGCGGGGACCACTCTGCGGCCGAACAAGAGTTCCGCAAAATCAGCGTGGCCCTGGCTCGGGCCCGAAATGCGCGCGAGGCGGGCTTTGCCTGTGCCGTGCTGCCGCCCTCGGAGACCAGCGGCTGGAGCGGAGAGCAGGCCTCTGAGCCGCAAGTGGTCAGCGGTTCCGAGTCCTGAGAGCCCGGCAGTCCTGACAGAGAAAGTGGATGCGGCCGCCGTCGCCGCGACCGTCTGTGGGGCCGACCGGCTGCATCAGCCAAGCCTTCGCCGCAGAGAGCGGCGCGATTTTGCGGCAGACATCGCAGCGCAGGCTAGGGCGCCAAAACTTGAGGCTGCCCACTAGGGCTCAGGACCCAAAGCTGCGCTTGAGACGGGTCCAGAGACCCTCGGACTCTGGCTCCGGATCGTCCCCAGGGTCGCTCTCGGATCCCGTCAGCACTTTGATCTTGTCCGGCGCGGTCTCGCCGAAGATCTCCAGGGCCTTTTGCAGATCCTTGTGGTCCTCGGCTCCGGTGTCCAGGGCCCGTCGTTGGGCAGCTTGGATCAGTGCCAAGACCACGCCCGGGTCGACCACCATCAGCGGCTTGTCGCTGGAGATTCGGATCACCTCGTTCTGGATCTCGCCAGGATGGGCACCCTGCATCAGGTCCACGCCCACCACACCGCCGCGGTCCAAATCGATGTCGAAGATGGCCGCAGTGCGTGCGCCCGTCTCGTGAGAACGTACGGCAAAGGCCCGGACTCGGGCGCCGCGGTCGTGCCAGTCTTCGGAGGCGAAGCACTCTGACCAGTCCCAGTTGGCTGCCACTTCGCTCAAAGGAGCCTTCACGGCTTTGAGCGCAGACTTGTGCTGACGCTTGCGTGCGTCCTTGCGGCTCTGGCTCTTCTTCTTGGCCTTCTCGCGGGCCTTTTGCTTGCTGCGCTCGGTGCGGGCCATGGGGGCTCTCCGTCGGGAGAAGCGATCTATCCCATCCGGGCCCACTGTCCCGGTGCCAGCCATGGGTCGGCCGTTTGCAGCCGCCATGCAGGGTGCTCCGCTGGCAAGGCCAGTCTGGGGACGCCGGCCAAGCTCAGCCCGAAGAGTTGCTGCACCAAGCGCTGTTCCATGGGGGGCAGCGCCTTGCGAGGGCCCAGCTCTTGGGGGGCGCTCAGCTTCCAAGGCAGCAGGGAGGGGCCCAGGGCGGGATCGCTGAGGATGGCCTTGCGACGGCCGATCGCGGGACCCGCGATCAGCCAGAGCCGCGGGTAGAGGTCCGGGCCATTGGCCATCTCGTTCAGTCCGGCGTCCTGGCAAGCCTGGCGCAGGCCTTCGGTCTTGTCATCTGGCGAGGGGGCCATGGCCCAGAGGGCCTCTCCGTGGGGATGGTCGGCCACTGGATCCACTGTCGCCCAGTGCTCGCCGGTGAGGGGCGGGATGTTGCCTTTCCATGTTGCGCCGAAGAGCTTGCCCATCGTGCGGTCCTCCGAGCAGAGGCGCCACGCTGCCCGGCCCATGGCCTCGGCGTCCGCCAAACAGCTCGGCAGCGGGCCAGGGTGCTGGCGGGCAATGCGGCCCAGGAGCTGATGCATGGCCAAGAGCTCCAGGGTGGCCCGTTGAGCCAGGGTGCAGCGCGCTTCAAGTTCGCCGCTGGCCAGTGCGAACCCGGCCGCCTGAAGCCTGGCGAGAGCCTCGCTGCCCTGAGGCGCCCAGGCCAACTCTGGGATGGGCACGCGTTCCGGGGCCGCCTCGCCGATCAGGCCGTGCTGGCGCAAGAGCAAGCGACCGGGCAGGCCCATCAGGGTCTTGGGCACGCGGCTGATCACGTCGATGAAGCGTTCAGGGGCGCTCAGTTGGGTAGGGGAGAGGCGTTCTAGGATGCTGTGAGCGGCCTTGGATCGAAGCCGGCGCAGACCGCTGCTGTTCTCAGGGGCGGGCCCGGGAATACGCAGGGTGCCCAGCACTTGTCCCAGTCGGTTTACGTGGGTGAGCAGGTCTTGGTAGGCCGCCTCAGCCAGCTCCGCGTCTTCTTCTCCCAAAGGGACCACCTCAGGGCCATTCAGGTGGTCCAGCAGCAGCCCGAGTCCCTGAATCAGCCGCAGGCCGATCCCTGAGACCAGCTGCGGGCGTAGGGGGTGCAGCACGCTCTAGGGACCCCTAGTCGCAGGCGGCCGCTGGTGCGCCGCTCTCATCGAGCTCGCCGTCGCGGTAGCCGGAGGCGTAGCCCTCTTTGTAGCAAGTCACGAAGGAGCTGGCTGCGTAGGCATCGGGGTAGTCCAGGAGCTGTGCGTCGGGCACATCGTCGTCGAACTCGCACTCGTTCAGGCCGTGGTTGAAGCCGTCGGTGAATCCCTGGGACTCGCCATCGGAGCAAGCCACGTCGTCGGCGAACCAGCCCTGAACCCAGGAGCATCCAAGGAGCATCATAAACAGCATGTTTGGCCTCGTTTACGGCAGTTTAGCCCGCGAAGGCCGGCGTGGGTGCAGGGGATTCTTGTGGAAGCTTCTTCAAGCGCCAGATCAGCAACCCAAGCCCGATGCCGCCCTCGAAGATGGCGGTCACCGCGACCAGGCCAAAGACCCACTCTGGGGGTGCTTGTGCGGGCACCAGCCAGGCAAAGACTCCGACGAGGATGAGCGCGAGGCGCAGCAGTGCGGCGATGAGCGGCAGCATGGGGCGCTTGAGGGCCTGCAGGATCATCGTGGGCCCCATGGAGAGGGAGATGCCGATGACCATGGGCCAGGACCACACAAAGTAGCTGCGCGCGACCGCCATCTCTTCAGGTTGGGCGAAGAGGGAGGCGAAGAGCTCTGGGGTGAGCAGGAAGAGCCCGGAGATCACGGCGCCGTAGATCACACACCAGATGAGCACCGTGCGCGAGGTCAGTCTGACCCGGTCGAAGGCCGCTGCGCCCATGTTCTGGCCGGACATGGCTGCCGCGGCAGAGGCCAGGGCGACCACGGGCAAGATGCTCTGTTGGAGCACTCTAAAGCCGCCGCCTGCGGCCGCTGTGTACGCCGCCCCGTGGGGCTTCATGGCGTAGAGCACCGCTCCGAGCATGGCGGACATGAGCAGGTATTGGGTGCCGGCAGGGAGGCCGCGCACGATGAGCTGCTTGAAGAAGTCCGGGCTGAACTTGGGCACCCCGAAGGACATGCGCAGCTCGTCTCTTCGGGCCCGAATCAGCAGGCCTGCGTAGACCACAAGGGCCAAGAACTGGCCTGCCACCGTTGCCCAAGCGGCCCCGGCGATGCCCATGCCTTCCCACTCTCCGATTCCGAAGATGAGCAGGGGATCCAAGGCCAGGTTGGTGAGCACCGAGATGACCATCACCACCATCGGGGAGATGAAGTCGCCGCTGGCGCGCAGCCCGTAGCCCAGCACGATGAGCAGGAGCTGGGAGAAGAAGGTCAGGGCGTTGATCTGGAAGTAGGCCAGACCTTGTTCGGCGACCGCCGGGTCGCTGGTGAAGGCGTTGATGTAGACGTCGGCTGTGAGCCAGGCGCCGCCGGTGGTGAGCACGCCGAGGACCAGGGAGACGACCAGGAAGCTGGAGAATGCAGCTCGTGCGCCCTTGCGCTCTCCCTTGCCCCAGAGCTGAGAGATGTCCGCCATGGCCGTTGTGGCGATGACTTGGGAGAGCGCCAGGATCACAAAGAAGATCTGGAAGTTGATGCTCAGGCCTGCGACGGCCTCTTCACCCAGGCGCTTGATCCAGGCCAGGTCGACGATTGCGTAGACCGACTGCAGCAGCATCGCGCCGATGACCGGCACGCCAAGCGCCATCAGGTGCCTGGGGATGGAGCCAGTAGTCAGGTCGCGGGAGGCCATGGTCCGGGGTGTATCGTGCCGCGCACTTGGCGTTGTTGAACCCGAGTCAGAGACACTGTCTCAAGCTTGGTCTCAATCGAGCCAGAGGATTCGAAAGCTCGCTCCGTCTATGCCCCCTGAAGAACCCCGGGGGGTGTGAGGACGCGAAGCGTCCGAACAAGGGGGACCAGGGGGCCCCCTCTAGTCAAACTGGTAGCGCTTGCCCTGCAGATACTCGAAGGGCAGCTCCAGCTCCTTCTTCACCGCGCAGCCGTTGTCGCTGTTCGCCCGGCCTGCGGAGATCGTGTAGACCACCCGATCGTTCAAGCTGACGAAGGGCTCTTCTTCTTCCAGCTCGTTGGCGTTGAGGGTGTCGTTTTCATTGAGGGGCTTGAAAGAGACCGGGCTCTGCAGGCAGTTGCTCTCGTCCGCGCACTTGATGGACCAGTAGAAGTCGTCCAGGCCCTTGGCGTAGTCGATGCGAACCGAGAGCAGGGCGATGTCGCCGCCGGACCAAGAGATCAACGGGTAGTCCCCGGAGCCGTACTCAAAGGTCTTGGCCAGATCCCGCTCCTGGGGGCAGGCCTCGTAGCAGTCCTTGGCCTCGTCTTCGCACTCGGCGATGGTCGGCAAGATCGGTGGGGCCGTGTCCTCCGGGTCCGGGATGTAGATGCCGTTGGCAAAGTCCAGGCACTCCTCTTCAATGTCATCGCACACGTCCTCGCAGGCCCAGCGCTCGTCTCGGCGCTCCAACCAGCGGTACTCCTGGTCTTCCAGGATGTCGTTGACGTCGATGGTCAGGTCCGCGCATTCTTCGGGGCCACAGCTTGTGAAGCTCTGCCAAATCAACGCGTAGAAGGGGAAAGAAAACATGGTGGCCTCGTGCGCGGGTAGCTTACCCAGGTTTCCGCCAGATCTCCTGTAAGTTCTGGGCTCCTGCCCACGTTTGAGGCGCACCATGACCCCCCTCCTACTCTTGCTCGCTGCGCCAGCTCTGGCCGACTCCTCCGACCGGCAGGCCGACCGGCAAGCCCGTGAATGGTCCGATTGGGTTGTGGACCAGATCGAAGGATATGGAGCCTCAGTCCAGGAGATGCAGCAGAACGCGGACAAGGAAAGGCAGCTCTCTGCCTCCCGCTGTCTGTCTCCGAAGACCGGGGAGTTGCAGCGCTTGGCCAGGCAGGCGGATCAGGCCCGCGAGCGCTACGAGGCCGGGCTCAAGGACGACTCAGAATACGCGCTTCACACCGCGACCCAGGAGCTCAACGGCCTGCTCAGCCGTGCGGAGCAGCAGTACAATCAGGCCTCGGGGTGCGGGGTGGCCCTGGTTCCAGTGGACAACGGCATGCAGCTCAACGGCGGCCTGTGGAACTTGGTGGCGCGGGCCTCGGACGGGGTCGGCTATCGCGGGGCCTACTTTGCGCCCGGCATCGATCTGCAGACGGGCTGGGAGGGCAACGCCTTGTTGGCCGAGTCGGACCCCGCCTCCAGCCTGTGGTTTGCCGTCACCCCACGCATGGACGCCAGCGCAAGCTGGCGGAGCTGGACCCTGGCCTTGAGCGGGAGCACCCGCCTCTCCAAGTGGACCGCAGCACCAGAGCGCGACGAGCTGGGAACCTGGGACACCTTCGGCAGCTTGGCTTGGAACTGGGGCAGCTTCTCCATGAGCGGCGCGGCCTACTCCCAGCGCCAGGCCGCACAGCTGACCCCCTGGCCCGATGTCAGCGGTCCCTACGCCAGCGGCAGCAACACCCTGGTTCTGGACATGCGCGGTGATGTTCGCGGACGCCTGGGCCTGGCGGCGTGGGGTGCGCTGAACCAGAGCACGGTGAAGGGCGAGAACCTGGATCGGGTGCGCGAGGGGCTGCCCGTCAACGCCGAGATCGTGCTCGGTGGCTACGAGGGCCTGGTGGTGCAGGGCGGCTACGAGACCTATGGCTGGCGCAGCGAAGATGCCCTGGCCTTGCAGCCCATGAGCAGCGGCCAGAGCTTCACGGCCAAGGCGGGCATTCGCCGCTACGGAAACGGCTACCTCTCGGCGCTCTACGGCGTGGCCTGGGTGGACGACGGCACCGGCCCCGAGCGTGGCTGGGTGGGCCGCACCGACCTGAACTTTGATGTGCGCGGCGTGACTGTGGCCGGCTTTCACGAGCGCAGCTTCAGCGACCACTGGCTGGCCCCCACCGCCACCCACCACCAAGCGGGCGGCAGCCTGTCCACCTGGGTGCGCGGTGTAGAGGTACACGGCTCTGGGGCCTGGGGCGTGGAGCGGCCCGGTGATCTGGCCTTGCGCAGCCTAGACTTCCAGGGGGGCTTTCGCTACGAGATGCCCTTGAACACCGCCTTGGACCTGAGCGGGGGCTGGGAGCAGCGCACAGCCCTGGAGGGAACGGACGAGGCCCTGGGCTACACCAACCCCAAGGTGATGCTGACTCTGGAAGTGTTTTAGACTCCACCTACTGGAGTCCACATGTCCCGCTGGCTGCCTGCCTCTCTGCTGATCCTGGCCACCTCCCTGGCCTTTGCTGAGGAGCCCCTGGAGCCCGAGCAGCAGGTCCAGGAGGAGCCTGAGCCCATGCCGCCCGGTGTGGGCCTGGCGCCCATCGCGGTCAACAAGACTCTGGATGTCCTGCCGGAGGGCACGCAGCGGGAGCAGCTAAGGGCAGCGGGAGAGCAGCTTGGGGAGTGGGAGATCTTGCTCGCCGGAGTGCCGGTCACGGGCGAGAGCCTGACCTCGATTGCGGATCTAAGCCCGGATGAGCCCATCGAGGTCATCTTGCGCGAGGCCATGAAGCGCCCGACGGACTGCGCCGACTTCCTCCTCCTCCTCGACGACGTGCTGGTGGCAGGTGCCGCTGGACGCCGTGGGGAGCCCTTCGACATTGGGGCCGGCCGCATGCGCAGGATGGGGGCCCTGATCCACCCGGACGAGGTCTTCAAGACCAAGGTCAAGGCCTACCCGGTGGGCAAGAAGACCCTGGACGTGGACACCCCGGCGCCGCCCAGGAGCTTTGAGCCCGCCCCCGACGGCAGCATCCTGGGACCAGCCTGGAGCGCCCGCTACCCCAATCCCACTGAGCGCCATGAGCTGATGCGCATCCTGGCCGAGGCCCGTCCCAGCTCCGACTTCATGGCCCGCATGGAGAGCCTGACGCGACAGCTGGAGTACCAAGGGGCCGAGCACTGGGTGACCAGCACCGTGCGCTCCAAGCACCGCGGCTACCTGATGTGGGGGGGCTTTGTGCTCTCCAAGTGCAAGACGGAGAGCTGCGTGGAGGAGCAGGTGGCCATGCTGGATGACCGCAACGGGGCCTGGGGGCTCAACGTCGACATCCAGTGGCACGACCCAGAGGGTTGGGAGGCCACAGTAGAGAAGGGCCGCCAGATGAAGGACGCATACGATGTGGTCTTTGCCACGGAGAATGGTGCCCGGAACTCCAACCACTACGGCGGCGCCTCAATGGACTTGGTGGCCTTGGGACTGCCCCGCAGTGTCCACCTGGATGCCCCCGATGGGGAGAGCATGGACTTTGACCTGAGCGGGGTCGAGCACACCCGCGACCTGAGTATGGAGCCGGAGATCATCGCCTGGGTGGAGAAGCACTTTGGGCTGCGCAAGCTCAAGAGCGACTACCCCCACTGGAATGATGCGCGTTGACGGCATTTTGTTGAACCGAAGCTCCTGCCCGCGGTCCACTCCTTCATGCTCTCTCTACTCCTCTTCGCTTGCGCCCCCGCCGACCTTGACGACCCCTTCTTTCAGGTGGACGAGGTCCCCGACTATGCCCTGCTCGAGGGTCTTGGCAGCGCGCGCATTCTGCCCGATGACCTGGACCCCATCGGCGAGCCCACCGGCCTGATCATGGAGAGCCGCGTGGCCGCTCTGGATTGGACCTTTGAGCAGGTTCAGGTGGGCTGGTCTGCCAGCGGGGTTCTCTGGACGATTTGGGTGGACCGGCAGGACTTGGTCAGCGCGGTGCCCCAGGAGACGTGGGTGGAGGTCGGGGATCAAGGCGCTGGGGTGCTCTTTCCCGCGGGCCTACGCCTGGACACCCGGCGGGACATGGATGGACTCTGGGTCGCACACGAGGACGGACTGGATCCCATCCAAGTCCCGCACGACACCTTGGACCAAGTCTTCCCCGACGAGGTCTACCTGCGCTGGGGGCAGTACTCGGGGAGCGGAGACCGCTTCGCTCTGGTCGAAGGCGCGCTGCTGCGGGACGGGGTGGATGGGCAGCCATTCGCCTGGTTCGATGTTGGGATCAACGACTTGGTCAATCCCGATACCCGCGAGGGCCAGGGCTGGTGGGTAAGCTGGGATGCCCGCTTCGGCACGGTCGAGGCCTGGGTGGCCGACGAAGATCTCATCGACCACGGCAACTGGGCCGGTGGCTGGGGTGGATCCCGCTGCGGCGGCGTGGTGATGGGCGCAATGGGCTACGGCTTCGGCAGCTTGGGAAGCGCGCCCACTTTGCCAATCGGAACCCTGCTGATGGACGCGCCAGCCGGGGTCGCTTTTGCCCGCACGGAGCAGCCCCAGTGGCAGGAGCTGGGTGAGCCGGTGGGGGACTTCTACCCGGTGGTGATCAGCAGCCCGTGGGGCGAGCAGGAGCTGTGGGCCTACTTGCCTTGAGCGTCCAGGGCGGCCTGCGCAGCCTGAGCCAACGCCGCGTCCAAGCGGGTCGCCGCCAGCTGCAGGGCTGGCGCCAAGCCGCCCAGCTTCAGGCGCGTGGCGCACCAGGAAGACAAGGCCTCCCGGATTGGAATGAAGCTCTGGCTCAGTCCAGGGGTACGCGGGTCAGCTTGGGCCAGATCTCCTCGCCCTCCGCCGCCTCCAGCACCACCAGGCTGCTGTGCCCATCGTGGTAGAGGCCCGTGGCCCAGGTGCCGCCGTCCAAGAGCAGATCGGCGATGACGCGGCTCACATCGGTCTGCAGGTCGCGCTCGATGATCTCGCCGGTGTAGCCGTCCGCCAGCCAAGCCGTCTGGCCCACGATGACCAGGCCGTCCACCTTGTTCAGGGTGACGTCTAGATCGGTGACTAGGCCGGCTGAGTCCATCTTGATCAGGCCTCGGTTCGCGTCCACGATGTAGAGCGTCTCGTCGTCGTCAAAGGCCAGGGCGGTGGCGGCCAGCTGCTGGTCAAAGCTCGCGACGGTGGTCACGCCGCCGCCGGGGTTGGCGGGGTCGATGGCCACAACCCGGCCGTGGTACTCGGTGGTCTCGTTGGCGGTGAGCACCAGCCATCCGGCCATGCTTCCCCAGCTCTCGGGGGCTGTGGTCGCGGTGCCGAAGACGATGTCTCCGGGCCACACCGTGGCGAGACTGCCGCCTGTTGCGGGATCGATCTGGTACAGCGCGTAGCCGTCGATGCGCCAGAGGGTCTGGCTGCCTGGCTCGTAGTGAACCCAGTCGCCCTTGCCGGCGCTGAAGGTGGGGATCTGGGTCTGGCTGCCGTCGAAGTTCACCCGGATGGTCCCCCCCAGGCTGCGGGCGTTGACGAAGTAGCTGCCTTCGGGGCCCGGGCTGATGTTGCCGTACTTGTCGCCGTCCACCAGATCCATGGGGTAGAGGTCTTCGCTCACAGGCGCGGCGGTGCAGGTCCAGAAGGGGTCTGCGTTCTCGCAGAGCTGCCAAGCCTCGCAGTCATCGGCTTCTGTCGCGCACTCGTCAATGTCCACGCAGGCGCTCTCCTCAGCGTTGGCCTCGGAGCCATCGGGGCACTCCAATGGCGCAGTGCCGGTGTCGGTCCCGGTGTCGGTGGGGGAGTCAACGACGCTGTCGTCGGTCTGTGGGTCGTTGGTGCACGCGAGGAGCAGCAGGAACATGGAGGCCTCCGGTGACCCCCAATGTGGCCCGCGGAGCGCTGCTTGCCATCCTTCACCGATCCTACGTTCTGCTTTGCAGTACGCCCCTCCGCTCGCCTGCTCTAAGCCTTGTTCTTCATGTGCTGCGCGACCTGCGAGAAGAAGCTCATCAGCTCCGTGCGCAGCTCAGGATGTTCGACCTGCTCCGCCAAAGCCAGATCCATGCAGGTCACCCAAGCCAGGATCTCGGCATCGCCGATGGGGAAGGGCATGTGCCGCATGCGCAGGCGTGGGTGGCCATGCTTCTCAACGTAGAGGTTGGGCCCACCGAAGCGCCCCACCAAGAATCGCCAGAGCTTGTCCTTGGATTCGGTCAAATCCTTTGGATGCATCTTGCGAATGCGCTGCGAGTCTTTGCGCTCGTCCATGTGGAAGTAGAAGCGGTCGACGAGAACCCGAAGGCCCTCCTCTCCGCCGAGGTGTTCAAAGACGGTCAGGGGTGCATCAGCCATGGATGAACCCCTATCCACATTCGTCTCGCTCGGGAACCTAGTCGCCCTGGGTGTTGCCACCGGAGGTGTTCACGACGATTCGGTCCCGCGTCATCGTGCTCATCGTGCCGTCCGCTGTGCGGAACCAGGCGTTGAGGTTTCGTGGCCCATCGCCAGGGGAGAGCACCCAAGGGACCGTGCCCTCAATGGGCCGCCAGTTCTCGCAAGTTGGCTGCTCGCTGATGCAGACCTCGGTGACCACAGGGGTGGTCCTGAGTCGCAGAGTGACGGCCAAGCTGGTGGTCACCAGGTCATTGTTGTTGATGGTCAACCGGCCTCGGGGTTGCAGGTCGGGGTCATCTCCCGGGGTCAGGGCCAGGACCTGGGTGCCGTTGGAGATGTTTCCGTACACGTCGACGGCACATACCCGGTAGGCCACCAAGCGACCGGTGCTCTCAGTCTCGTGGCTCAGGCTGGTATCTGGGCCTTCGTACAGGGGGGTGTTTTGGGTGCAGCCCGCGTCGGTGTCCCCGGCCTCGGAGTAGACCACCAGGTAGCCCTGCAAGCCGTCGTGAGCGACGTAGCGCCCCCAGCTCAGGTCCACCAAGTTGGGGCTGACCCGGCTCTTGACCGTGCCGTTTGTGAACAGGTCCTGGTCGTTGTAGCCCGGGTCTTCAAAGCCCGTGTCTCCCGTATCCCCGGTGTCCTGGGGCCCGGAGTCCTCGGTGCCGGAGTCCTGGGGATCATCGGGGCCCTCCGTCGAGGCCAGTGTGGCTGCGTCCAGGTCGATGCGCGGGTGGGTTCGTCCGCTGCGCATGTCCCGCAGCTCCTCGCCGGTCGCGATGAGCTTGGCCTCCAGCTCCGTGGGGCTCAGCGTGGGGTAGGCCGATGCGAGCACCGCGGCGGCGCCGGCGACGTGGGGGGCAGCTTGGCTTGTCCCCGACATGGAGATTCCGCCGGCGGAGATGACGGAGCCCGGCGCGAGCAGGTCCACGTGGTCGGCGTCATTGGAGAAGCAGGTGATCTGGTCAGGCTCCGTGGTGGCGTCGGTGCACATGGACCACGAGGAGGAGCCCATGTCGGCGTCGTAGGTCGCGCCGACCGTGGTCGCCGAGGGAACACAAGCGGGGAAGCCCGTCGCATCGGACCATCCGTCATTGCCGGAGCTGACACTGACCAGCACGCCGGCGTCCTTGGCCGCGTCGATGGCCGCTGCGAAGACGGAGTCCTGGCAGGTTGTGGCGCTCTCGCCGCCCCCCAGGCTCATGTTCGCAGCCACGATGTTGTAGGTCTCCTGGTTGTCCACGACCCAGTCCAAGGCGGCGAGGATGTCCGAGGTGAAGGCCCCGTTGCCGTCAAAGACGTCCAGGCCGATCAAGTCGGCGCCCGGAGCGACCTGGGCGGCGATGGCGGCGACGTTGGTGCCGTGTCCGCTGGCACCATCCAGGGTGCCGTCCTCTGGCGCAAAGTCCTGTGCAGCGACAACGGAGCAGCCGGCCGCGCCCAGGGTCGTGCAGTTGCCAAAGTCGGGGTGGGTGTAGTCCAGGCCCGTGTCCAGAATGGCGATGGCGGTGCCTTGGCCTTCGTGTCCGCGCAGGGCGGCGATGGGCGAGCCGATGATGGCCTCGCTCTCGGCATCGTGTGCCTTGAGGATCTGGTCGCTCTCGATGCGCAGGACCCCGGGCAGCTTGGCCAGCGCGTCGATCTCCTCTTGAGAGCTCAGCGCGAGGGTGGCCACGGGAATGTGCTTGAAGGCTCGAGCCCGCTGTCCAAAGGTGGGCTCGCTGCCAAAGGCACGCAGGGCGGTGGGATCCAGGAGCACCAGGGCGCGGCTGGTGCCCTGGCTGTTGATCTGCTCGATAAGCTTCGGGTCCACCTGGGCCGCTTCGGGGGCTTGCAGGGCGTCGGGGGACAGGGCGCTTAGGCCGTCAGGGTTGGCACAAGCGAGCAGCATCAAGAACATGGGGGCTTCTCCGGGTTGCCCCAGTGAGCGGATCCCAGGCCCCAAGACATGAGCCCCCGGGACCTGCCCCTTCAGGACACGCGCCCTGGTCTTCTTGGCCTCAGCTCAGAATCCCGTCTTCGGCCTGGTGAGGCTCCGGCAATGGGTCCTCCAAGCGCTCCTTGAGGTTGATCTCAATCATGCGACTCAAGGCGTTGAGGGGCAGATCGTTGGGGTCAAATCCAAAGGGCTCCTCGATCTCGTCGCCGATGCTGTCCAGGCCGTAGAAGGCGAAGGAGACCAGGGCGACCACCAAGGGGGTGAGCACGCCCACGGTGTCCTCGACGCCGAAGGGCAGGGTGATGCAGTAGATCGCGACCAGGCGGTGCATGAGCACGGTGTAGCCAAAGGGGATGGGCGTGGCCTTGATGCGCTCGCAGCCCCCCTGAACCTCGGTGAGCTGGGAGAGGGTGGACTCAATGACGGGCAGGTGAAACTGTTGGATCCAGCCGCGCTGCCAAGCCTCGGTCAGCAGCTCGCCGCTGTGGTGCAGCAGGGCCGCTGGGGTGTTGGACTCGCCCTGGATCTCCTTGCGCTCGCGCTCGTCGATGAAGGCGTCCAGCTCGGCGTAGTCCTCGCCGTCGGCCTCGCGCAAGTGCAGCCTGAGGGCGTGCACGTAGGCGATCTGACGCAGGACCATCTCCCGCTGCAGGGCGTGCAGCTCGGCGGTGTCCAGGCGCTGGGCGTTGGGCGGCGTGGCCAGCATGGTGTAGACCTGCCGCGCCCAGATGCGCGAGAGGTTGACGATGCGGCCCCAGAGCTTGCGGCCCTCCCAGAAGCGGTCGTAGGAGGTGTTGTTGCGGAAACCCAGGAAGATGCCCAGGGCCACGCCGATCAGGCTGAAGGGGAGCGGGCTGATCGACCACTCGGAGAGGCCCCAACGGGTCCAGAAAACGGTCACCAGTACGGCAAAGCCTGTGGTGACGAGGATGCGTTTCCATGTGCGCGGCAGGGTGGTGCCCTGCCAGCGGAGAACGACGCGAATCCAGCTTGTGTTTCCTTGGCCTACGATCACCGAGCGCTCCTACTTTGGTGGAAGAGGCTCCTAATAGAGTGATTTAGATCAGGCGGTCCAACACAAAGTTGATGAAGCTGCCGTAGGGAGGCTTGAACAAGCCGTTCAGGGCGAAGCGGGACTGGTAGAAGACGGCCTTCTCATGGGAGAAGGTCTGAAAGCCTTCCAGGCCGTGGTAGCTGCCGATTCCGGAGTGACCCACGCCGCCAAAGGGCAGCTCTTCATTGGCCAGATGCAGCACCACGTCGTTGATCACGGCGCCTCCGCTCACCGTGCGCTGCAGGACGGACTCGGCGCGCTTGCCGCGGTGATCGAAGTAGTAGAGGGCCAGAGGCCGAGGACGGCTGTTGATGCGCGCGATGGCCTGATCCAGCTCCTCGTAGACCTCGATCGGGAGAATGGGTCCGAAGATCTCCTCCTGCATCAAGGTCATCTCGTCGCTGACATTGAGGACCACCGTGGGTGGGATCTTCCTCCCCTTGCTCTCGCCCTTTTGAATCACCGTCGCGCCCTTGGCTCTGGCGTCTTCGAGCAAGGCCAGCTGGCGCTTGTGGTGCCGCTCCGAGACGATGGCGGTGTAGTCGTCGCCCAAGGTTGGGTACATCTTCTCGGCCTGGGCCAAGATGGCGTCGGCGAAGGCCTGCTCTTTGCCCTTGGGCAGCAGCACGTAGTCCGGGGCCACACAGGTTTGGCCGGCGTTGAGCCACTTGCCGGTGGCGATGCGGCCTGCGGCCTTCTCCAAGGGGTAGGAGTCGTGGATGAGCACGGGGGACTTGCCGCCCAGCTCCAGGGTCACCGGGGTCAGGTTCTTGGCGGCGGCCTGCATGACCAAACGCCCCACTTGGGTGCTTCCGGTGAAGAAGAGGTGGTCGAAGGGCAGGCTGCTGAATGCCGCGCCGACCTCCGGGCCACCCGTGATCACGCTGACCTGGTCCGGTGGGAAGCACGCGGCACACATCTCGGCCAACAAGTCCGAGGTCTGTGGCGTGAGCTCACTGGGCTTGATCAGCACCCGGTTGCCAGCCGCCAGGGCCTGAACCAAGGGCAGCACGGCGAGCTGGAAGGGGTAATTCCATGGGGCCATGACCCCGACCACACCCAAAGGTTGGCGTTGGACCGCGCCCTGAGCAGGCTCCAGCATCCACCACACCTCTCGACGCTGAGGGGCCATCCACTCTTCCAAGTGGCTGCGGGTGTGCTTGATGCCGTTGACGACGATCATCACCTCCGCCAAGCGGGTCTCGTGGTGGCTGCGCCCGCCAAAGTCTGCGTCGATGGCCACTGCCACGCGCTTCTCGTTGGCTTGAACCCACTTGAGCAGGCCCGTCAGGCTCTGCTTCCGCTCCTTGGCGGTGGAGACCGGGCTCTCGCTCCAGGCCTGCCGCATCAGATCGAAAGGTGCGCGCACGCTCTCAGGGAAATCGCTCGTGGAATCAGGCATGGGGCACTCCGCTTCTCAGACTACATCTATGATGTTCCACATGTGGATGTGTTTGCTGAGCCTGTCCTTTGCACAGGATGCCGAAACGGAGGCAGTTGAGCCCAAGCTGGCGCTCAGCTTTGGCTCCTCTCTGCTCTTCGTTGAGCAGGCCTTTGTGGCAGAGGGGCTGCCCAACCAAACCCAGGAGCGCGTGGTCCCGGTTCCGTCCTGGCTGCTGCTCGGCGAGTACATGTGGACGCCGCGCTGGTCCTCGGCGGTGATGCTCAATGTGCCGCTCTCAACGGTGCGCCGAATCGACGAGAATGGGGACATCTACGAGCAGCACTCGGCGGCCGCTGTGGGCTTGGGGGCTGCCTTCTCGCCGGTCAATCTCTCGGTGTTTTCCCAGGCGACCTTTAGACCCCAGGTGGCGCTGCTGGGTGGGCGCACCATCAACGACCTGGAGAAGAACGTCTTCTTCCCGCTCTTGGTCAGCCGAATGGTCTTGGTCAGCGCGTCAGGGACCAGCCTCTACGGCGGCGTGGCCTACGCCTTCCAGGAGGAGACCTTCGCGTTGATCTACGGGATCGGTCACCGCTTCTAGGGCGCAGGTCTGGGGCGCCAAACGCTCCGTCGCTCAAGGCTCCGCCGCTCAGGCTTTGGATTGGCCTTGTGTCGCTGGGAGAAGAGCGTCTAGCTTCGCGCGCCGACTGGGTTGGTGCAGCAGCTCTTCTCGAATCAGAGGGAGCAACATCTCCAGCTCTCGCCGGGGTGGCGGGTCTTCAGTCAGGTGCTCCAGGTGCATGCGGAAGGGAAGTCCACCCCCGCGCGAGGCCACGATGTGTAGCAGTCCCAAGTGCGCAATGGGCTGTGGGCCGAAGTCCAGGGCCCGCTCCAGGTGCAGCTCGGCTTGCTTGCGCTCTCCCAGCAGCAGGGTGGCCATGCCCAGTCGGGCCTCGGCCGCGCCGGCCTTCTGACTGCCCAAGCGCGTGAAGGCTTCCAGAGCGTCTCGGTACAGGGCCTGTGCCTCGTCCAATCGGCCGGTGCTGTGGCGTACCAGGTCTCCCTGCAGCATCTCCGTCATGGCCAGCGTGTAGGGCTGGCCTTGTACCCGGGCCCGCAGTCGCGCCTCTTGCAAGGCGCGCCCAGCCAGTGGAGGCATCTCCAGCTCCAAGGCCACTTCCGCGAGCTTGAGCCAAGCCAGCGCGGCCCATGGGGCCCGTCCATCCAGGGAGAGGGCATCCTCGAAGTGGCTGGCGCCCTTGCGGAACGCGCCGAGCTGCAGCTGGGTCAAGCCCAGCTCGTAGAGGCAGCGGGCGTGCAGGGTGTGGGTCACCAGGGTTCTGGCGCAGGTCACACCGGCTTGTACCTGGAAGGTGGCCTCCTCCAAGTCCCTGCGGTCACGGGCCACGGCGGCCAAGTTCAGTCGGGCCAAGGCCTCGGTGTGGGTCTGGCCAGCGCGCTGGGCGGCGTCCAGGGACCGTTGGGCCAGGAGCTTGGCTTGGTCCAGCTCTCCCCGCAGGCGATGTGCATCGCAGGCCACCAGCCAGCCCGCCACTCTGGCTGGGGCATCAGGGCCCTCGCCAAGTCGGTTCAAGCCCTGTTCGCGCTTCTGAATCAGGCGCAGGCATTGCAGCCACTCGCTGGTGGCCAGGCTGGCGTGGGCGGCGGTCAGCAGGGGCTCCAGAGAGTCCTCGATGTCGCCTGCGGCCAGCAAGTGTGCGCCTTGGCGCGCCGGGCTGTGGGAGAGGGCCACGGCACATGCCCGGTGCAGGCTTGCGTACTGGGTGCTGTCCTCTGCATCACGCAGAAGGCTGCCCCTCAAGAGACTGTGAGCAAAGGACCATCCCTGAGGCTCGTGTCGCGCGAGTCGGGCACGCAGCAGGGCGTCGACCAGTCCCTCGGGCATCTCCATGCCCATCACTTGGCAGGCCGCGCGCCAATCGCGCTCGGAGACCTCCAGGCCCATCAGGGCCGCGATGCGCAGGGGCTGAGTCCAGCGCAGGTCCTGGCGAAGCAGTCGGCTGGTTCGTTCCTTCCAGACCTGGTGCAGGCTGTCGGGCAAGCTGATTTGAAGCTCGCTGCGCAGAGACAAGCCGCCAGGGCTGCGGCGAAGGGCCCCGCGATCCAGCCAGGAGTCCACGAGTTGCACCGCAAAGAGCGGGTTTCCGTGAGTGGTCTCGGCGACCATCTCGGCGGTCTTCGGGGACAACTCCAGGGACTCCATGAGGAGCTGACGTTGTTCGTCCGCCCGAAGGGGCTCCACCCGCACAGTGGTGCACTGGCCCTCACACTCGAGCAGGCGCAGGAGCTGCGGGTTGCTCAGGCTCTCGTCCTGGATGGTCATCACCATCATCATCGGCAGCGGCGTCGCCCGTCGGGCCATGCGCAGGGCGAAGCGCAGGATGTCCTCGTTGTCGTGGGCATCGTCCAACCAGGCGATGGTCGGACCCTTTGCGCAGACCCGCTCCAGGTAGCGCATGCACAGGGCGTGGCGCCGCTCCCGAGCCAGCCGCGTTGGGTGTGCCAAGAACTCCAAGAGGTCCTGGTGCTCATGGTGGTCGTGCATGCCCTGGCGTTCCAGGGCCTCGCGCAGGCGCTCCTCCAGCTTGGACTCTCGCGTCCAGCGCAGGTGGCGGCGGATCAGGCTGTGCAAGCCACCGTTGGCGACCGAGGCGTAGAGCCCTTGGGCCAGACCCAGCTCTTGGGAGCGTTCGAAGATCCATCGGCTCAGGTGAGACTCTGTCTCTTATACACATCTCCGAGCCCACGAGACAGGCAGAAATCTCG
>OJIO01000346.1_pt1 | contig 32537 bp, 30 predicted proteins | sample 1595621 | NCBI WGS metagenome assembly OJIO01 (sample SAMN05416776, study PRJEB24817) | seawater metagenome | isolation source: Sea water | place: Canada:Atlantic | collected 2013-07 | reverse complement strand
CAAGCTCTTAAATAGAACACCCCGTCCTGCGCTGCAGGGCGGGGTTTTTTACGTTCGCTGTAAAACCAATGTGCTGAACAGTACCCTGAAACCAAAGGCCTGGTAGATTATTCTGCCAGGCTTTTTTGTATTTTGAATTCGCATAAATATCAGCTGGGTGTTAGTCGTGAATACTTCTCAACCTGCCTACTGCTTGGAAAGGCGTCATGAATTAAGGCAATCGACGACAAAAAAACGTCCCTTTGTCGTCAACGTCTTATTCTTGACTACACTGTCTTTGTACGTGTTACGGGGAACAGCAGTGGTAACTTATCTGGTTGTTGAAGACGACCCTGTCGTCAGCAAAATACTCAAACATATCATTCGGCAATCTCTTGGCGATCATGTTGTTTATGCATCGACATTGCAGGATGCTCTCTATCTTTTGAAGCAACATCGACAGACGCTAGCTGCTGCGCTGGTTGATGTGTGTTTGCCTGATGCACCGAACGGCGAAGCCGTGGATGCTATCGTGACTGCTGGTGTCCCATGTGTCGTGCTGACTGCCAGTAATAATGAAGAAACGCGGCAGCGGTTTTTGCAATCCGGTATTGCTGACTATGTAACCAAGGATGGACGCTATTGGTACCTGTATGCGGTGAAGATGCTTGAGCGACTCGAGCGCAACCACTTATTTCCTGTTCTCGTGGTCGACGACTCAAAAGTTTGCAGAAATACCATGATCAGAATGCTGGAAACCCATCGTTATCCGATTATTGAAGCCAGTAGCGCAGAAGAGGCTTTGGAGCATCTGGGAGAGAACCCGGAAATCAGAATCATGGTAGTCGAGCATGAACTTCCGGGCATGAATGGTCTGGAGCTGGTTCAGATGGTACGTTACAAATACAGCGGACGACCGATAGGTATTATTGCTATCTCTGGTGTTAACTGCGGGCGTGAGCAGCTGACGGTAGATTTTATCAAGTCCGGTGCGGATGATTTTTTGCCAAAGCCATTTGATCATCAGGAATTTACCTGCCGTATTACCAATAGTACGTTGGCGACAGAAGCTTTCATTCAGCTACAGGAGCAGGCATCCAAGGATTATCTGACGGGCATGTTTAATCGCCGTTATTTTTCCAAAGAAGCTGATGAACGACTGGATAAATACAATAATGTAAAAAACAGCATGGCGCTGCTCGATATCGACTTTTTTAAGAAAACCAATGATGAATTTGGTCATCAGGCGGGTGATATTGTTTTGAAAACATTATCAGCTGAATTATTGCAGACCTTCTCCCAGCTGTTATCGGCCAGAGTTGGGGGTGAAGAGTTTGCGATATTGATGCCCGGTATAAACTCCAGCCGGGCATCGGCCTTGATGGATGGCTTTCGACGGCACATTGAAGGGCTGCTTATTGATGTCGAAGATGGCGATTTGTTGCGGATTACGGTCAGCATCGGTATTTGCACGACCAGCGGTGGTTCTGCTGAGCAAATGTTTTCGGTGGCGGATGAATGCCTCTACCGCGCGAAACTGAGTGGTCGTAACAAGGTGGTATCCGTCGACGACGACTGATGATGGATTGAAGAGAGGCCGGGCTGTACAGTAAGGTGTCCGATAATGACAGGAGGACACTATGTCTGAAGACACTATTTTTGGCAAAATAGCGCGCGGTGAGATCCCGGCCAACATTGTTTATGAAGATGATCTGGTGCTGGCTTTTCGCGATCTTTACCCGGCAGCGCCCACTCATATTCTGATTATTCCCCGTAAACCCATTCCCCGGCTGTGCGATGCTAACGTTGAAGATAAGGCGTTGCTTGGGCATATGCTGCTGACTGCTAATCAGGTGGCCGAAGCTGAAGGTCTCGGAGATAAATTCCGATTGGTTATTAACAACGGTGCAGATGCGGGTCAATCGGTTTTTCATTTGCATATGCACGTCATCGGTGGTCGTCCACTGAACTGGCCGCCGGGTTGATAACAGATGAAGTTCGAAGCAATACGCGCAAAGCTCCACGATGGCCGTTATCTGGTTGTTGATCAGTGGCAGATTGACGAAGGTCAGTTCTGGGCGATTACCGGAACTAACGGCAGCGGGAAAACGGTTCTGTCCTGTCTGTTGGGAGGGCGGGTCAAGCTGAGTCATGGCACCATACAATCACTGCGGGATAATGTCGCTTATGTCTCTCTGGAGGCTCAGGCCGAGCTGATTGAACACGAGCGCAAGGTGGATGAAAGTGACCTTACGGACATGGCCTACAAGGGAACGCTGGTACGTGATCTGATTTCACCGCTGGAGGATGTCGCGGATCTTATTGATGGTTTGGGAATTCGCCATTTACTCGACCAGGGCTTCAGATCCTTGTCGACGGGTGAAAGTCGCAAGGTTTTGTGGGTTAACCGGCTGCGTCAGCAGCACGACTTACTGGTGTTGGATGAGCCGTATGAAGGTTTGGATGCGAACAGCCGTGACTACATCAGGGAGTGGCTGGATGATCTGGCAGCGAAAGGGATCCGCATTGTCTGGGTCGCCAATCGACTGGATGAATTACCGGACTGGATAACGCATGTGGCGTTTATGCACAATGCTGAACTTATGGCGCAAGGTGTTCGGCAAGAAGTACTGGCCCGGCCTGAGGTTAACGCCCTGATCCATTTTGACAGTGAGTTGCCCGAGTTACCGCCGCCGCCAGCTCCACCACTGATCCTCGCAGAAGATGAACCTCTTGTTTGTCTGACCCAGGGTAATATTGGTTACGACGACCGCGTGCTGTTTGATCAGTTGGACTGGACAATTACACCGGGCCAGCACTGGGCGGTTCAGGGGCCTAATGGTTGTGGCAAAACCAGTTTGTTGCAAATGTTGACGGGGGATAACCCGCAGTGCTACCGCAATAACTTGCGGCTGTTTGGTATCCAGCGTGGCTCGGGTGAAAGTATCTGGGATATAAAGAAGCATATCGGCCTGGTATCTGCCTCGTTGCAGTGGCAATACCGGGCTTCAACCAATGTCATCAGTGCCCTGGTTTCCGGCCTGCATGACAGTATCGGTTTGTATAAAGCCGTGCGGGATGATGACAAAAAGCTGGCGTTGCAGTGGCTGGATATTCTGGGACTTCGGCATAAGGCCAACCAGAGTCTGCAGCACCTGTCATACGGTGAACAGCGACTGGTGCTGATTGGTCGGGCGCTGATCAAGCAACCGGCTTTGCTGATTCTGGATGAACCCTGTCAGGGGCTGGATGATATAAGTCGTCAGATGGTCTTGGCGTTTATCAATCGTTTGGTGAGTCAGCAGCGTATGACGATGCTGTATGTCACTCACCACGCTGATGAAATTCCGGCTGAATTCCATCAGCGGTTGCTGTTTCAACCGCAACCGGATGGCAGCAGTATCATCCTGCCAATGACGACGGGCTGACAGCTGTCAGGGTTGCGAGAGTTTTGGTTTTGAGGTGGCTGGTACTGGTACCGACGCCTCAGATTCCAACGTATGCAGACGGCTGGTGAGTTCCTGGATTCTCTTTTCCAGCGGAGCCTTGATATTAACTGACAGTTCGTTGGCTTTCTGTACCAGTGCCAGAGTCTGATCGATAAAGGCCATATTGCGAAGGTCGCCAGCGTTAAGCGCTTCGGCTAACTGATGCAGGTAATCCTCGAAGCGCAGAGCAGCCTGCTCTGCGTCATCGATATCCATATTGATGATTTTTTCGGCTTCACGGCCGATATAAAGCGCATGTTGTGCCGCTCGCAGTGCCCGTTTGCCGATCTGTTCCGACAAAACCCGATTGGGGTATTGGTCACTGATAGTATCTCTGGCTTCTTCAGTTAGCTTTTCTGCTGCCCGAAAGGTATCGGCGGCAAAGTCATCGACACCTTCATCTTCGGCCTTATCAAGGGTTTTTCGGGCGGGACGCCAGTGCAGCTCGAGCATGGTGTCACGCTCCAATGCCTGCATGTCTTCAAGCAGATCACTAATATCGTCGTTCATATTGCCATCGCGGCCCGCTTCAATACGTTGTGCCAACGCTTTGATTTGCTCGAACTGCTTCTGATAGGCGGCTGGTAATACCTTGTTGGCCTTGATTTCTTCCAGTGTCTGTTTCTGCACCAGTAGTACCGATAGCCTGTCTTCAACTTTCTGTTTGTTGGTCATAGCGCTTTCAAACAGTGTTAGCGTCCAGGCGGCGGCTTCGATAGCTTGTTGGTTTTTTCCGGCCAGGTCATCCTTACGTGCCGTTTTGATGGACTCGTTCATCTGTTGCCAGTGCAGCGGAGAATACAGGGCAATATTTTCATTTCTCGCCGTGATCAACGCATCTTCCGCCTTGTCGAGTGCGGAATCCGTATCGCCGGTAAAGGCTTCTGCCTTGCGTGCAGCGAGGTCGTCGAAGGCTTCTTCGTTAGCGATATGTTTGCTGGCACAGCCTGATGCCAGCAGCAGGGCCAGCAGAATAGGCAGGAAAGTGCTATGCCGGAGCATGGAGAACATATAGAGATCCTGTTAGTGCAAAAAAAAAGCGCTGTCTCACTGACGGTGAAACAGCGCCGCTTTCAGGTCACACGTCAGTGTGCTGAAAGATCAGACTGGCTATCGTCTGACGGGTTCTCAATTTCTGGCGTTAATCGAGTAACGATTTGTCGCGCACGGCACCTTTATCGGCGCTGGTAGCGAACTTGGCATATACCTTCAGTGCAGTGCTGACTTTACGTGGACGCTGCTCCACCGGTTTCCAGCCGTTGGCATCCTGCGCTGTGCGACGGGCAGCCAGTTCGGCGTCATCGATCATCACGTTAATCGTACGGTTCGGAATGTCGATGGTAATCGGATCGCCATCTTGCAGCAGACCAATCGCACCGCCGGCAGCGGCTTCCGGAGAGGCATGACCAATCGACAGACCGGAGGTGCCACCGGAGAAGCGACCATCCGTCAGCAGTGCACAGTCTTTGCCCAATCCTTTTGATTTAAGGTAAGAGGTCGGGTACAGCATTTCTTGCATGCCGGGACCGCCTTTCGGACCTTCGTAGCGGATGATGACGACATCACCGGCGACCACTTCGTCGGCCAGAATGCCTTTTACCGCGCTGTCCTGAGACTCAAAAATTTTCGCCTTGCCGTTAAACAACAGAATGGAATCATCAACACCAGCGGTTTTTACCACGCAGCCGTCGAGGGCGATATTGCCGTACAGAACCGCCAGCCCACCTTCTGTGGAGTAGGCGTTTTCGAGATTACGAATACAGCCGTTGGCGCGATCACCATCCAGCGTTGGCCAGCGGGTGCTCTGGCTGAACGCGGTCTGGGTCGGAATTCCGGCCGGACCTGCTTTATAAAACTCCAGCACTTCTGGCGTCGGATTGCGCATGATGTCCCACTTATCCAGCGCCTCAAGCATGGTCGCGCTGTGTACGGTGGGCAGGTCGGCGTGCAGCAGACCGGCGCGTTCGATTTCGCCCAGGATACCCATAATGCCACCGGCCCGGTGGACATCTTCGATATGATATTTCGGTGAGTTCGGCGCCACTTTACACAGCTGCGGCACGACACGGGACATACGGTCGATGTCTTTCAGATCGAAGTCCACTTCGGCTTCCTGGGCCGCCGCCAGCAGATGCAGAATGGTATTGGTTGAACCACCCATGACGATATCCAGCGTGATGGCATTCTCGAACGCTTTAAAGCCGGCGATGGAACGCGGCAGCACCGATTCATCGTTTTCTTCATAATAACGCTTGGAATTTTTCACGATCAGACGCGCCGCTTCGAGGAACAACTCTTCACGGTCAGAGTGAGTCGCCAGTACCGTACCGTTACCAGGCAACGACAGACCAATGGCTTCGGTCAGGCAGTTCATGGAGTTGGCGGTGAACATTCCAGAGCAGGAACCACAGGTTGGGCAGGCGCTGCGTTCGTATTCGGCGACTTTTTCATCGGAGGCCGAATCATCGGCGGCGATGACCATGGCATCAACCAGATCCAGCTTGTGTTCCGACAGCTTGGTTTTACCGGCTTCCATCGGACCGCCAGAGACAAACACTACCGGAATATTCAGGCGCAACGCAGCCATCAGCATTCCCGGTGTGATTTTGTCGCAGTTGGAGATACACACCAGCGCGTCGGCACAGTGGGCATTGACCATATATTCGACCGAATCGGCAATGATTTCGCGGCTGGGCAAACTGTAGAGCATGCCGTCGTGCCCCATGGCGATACCGTCATCCACGGCAATGGTGTTGAACTCTTTGGCGACACCACCGGCTTTTTCGATTTCACGCGCGACCAGCTGCCCCATGTCCTTCAGATGTACATGGCCCGGAACAAACTGGGTAAAAGAGTTGGCGACGGCGATGATCGGCTTATGGAAATCGTCGTCTTTCATTCCGGTGGCGCGCCACAGGGCACGGGCACCCGCCATATTACGACCTGCGGTTGAGGTCTTGGAGCGGTACTCAGGCATGGTGTCTCTCTCTTTATTCGTAGATCCTGCCGCAGCGGCTGGCAGTACGGCTATTTTATGCGCTTCGGGTTGGCGACAAGCGCTGCCCGGATGCGTGAAAGGCACGTAGTTTAGCAAAAGGCCGCTCACAACGCAGTGATCTTGGCGAACGATTGGTGTCATCTTGTTGCTGAGTAGTAGGGAAATCCGTAGGTGTGAATAAGGTGGACTTATCCCATGTTTCTGTGGATAAAAGCTGGGATAACTTTGGGGTAACCAGCGGACTCCCCTGTCGTTGTTAGAGGTTGGTTGAGTTGTTCAAAAAACAACCTTTGTGATTTCATGCCAAAGATTCTCTAAAGACCAAAAAAATATTAACAAATCATCGAGTTATAGAGTGTTTCACGAATCCTTCGGCTGCTTGTCAGGAAAAGCACATCTTTTATGTTCGTTGGAGGGTAAACAATGACCGGTGTCCCTTGACGTTCTGTGATGTGGATAACAAATTGCAATGGCGCGATCGATGTGTGGATAAGTGTGTGAATAGATAGATGGATAACTTCTTTTGGTGGCGGCTTCCAGAGAAAACGGACGGAAAACGGCGGTCACTTGATCGGATGTATTCTGACGGTGCGTTTTAGTCACTGAACAAATCATCGGGTTTTTGTACTGGGTGCAGCCCTATCCTTCACCCGGAGCGCTGAATTTGAGATACTCAGGTTCCTTTCCTGTCAATCGATACCAATCTGATCCCCTGCTTATGAAACCGCAAATTGCCGAGCTGCTGTCCGTCGCCATTTCTTGTCTGAAAGAACAACAGGTGTTACCTGCCGAATACGAGGCGCGTATCCAGATCGATAACACCCGTGACAAGGCGCACGGAGACCTGGCAACGAATCTGGCCTTGACCCTGGCCAAGTCAGCGGGCAAAAAACCCCGTGAGCTGGCGCAGTTACTGGTGGATGCACTACCCGCCACGGCGCTGATCGAGAAGGTTGAAATCGCAGGCCCCGGATTTATCAATTTTTACCTCAGCCAGGCGTCAACCAGTCATCTGGTCAAGGCCGTGCTGGATGCCGGTGCCCGTTATGGCCGGAATGATTCCGGTGCCGGTAAAAAGGTACAGGTCGAGTTTGTGTCGGCCAACCCGACCGGGCCGCTGCATATTGGCCATGGCCGTGGTGCAGCGGTCGGCGACTGTATCTGTCGGTTGCTGGATGCCAACGGCTGGGAAGTGACCCGCGAGTTTTATTACAACGATGCCGGTGCCCAGATCAGCAATCTGGCGCTGTCGGTACAAGCACGTTGCAAGGGGATGACACCGGACGACGCCGGTTGGCCAGAGAACGGCTACCGTGGCGACTATATTGTTGATCTGGCGAACGATTATATGGCTGGAGTCACAGTAGAGTCTGCTGACCAGAGCTACACCGGTGCCAAAGACGTGGATGATCTTGACGCCATTCGGCATTTCGCGGTGGCGTATTTGCGCCGTGAGCAGGATCTGGATCTGAAAGCCTTCGCAGTTGATTTTGATGTCTATTTTCTGGAATCCTCGCTGTACAGTGAAGGCAAGGTCGACGACGTGGTACAACGCCTGATGGCTAGTGGTTACACCTATGAGGATGGCGGTGCCCTGTGGCTGAAAACCACCGAGTTCGGCGACGATAAAGATCGTGTGATGCGCAAGTCTGACGGTGGTTTTACCTACTTTGTACCGGATGTGGCCTATCACCTGGATAAATGGCAGCGCGGTTTTGAACGGGTCGTGAATGAACAGGGAGCTGATCATCACAGTACCATCACTCGCGTGCGGGCCGGTTTGCAGGCGCTGGCTGTGGGTATTCCCCAAGGCTGGCCTGACTATGTGTTACACCAGATGGTTACCGTAATGCGTGGTGGCGAAGAGGTGAAAATCTCCAAACGCGCCGGTAGCTACGTCACCCTGCGTGATCTGATTGACGAAGTAGGTCGTGACGCCACCCGTTATTTCCTCGCGGCGCGCAAAGCGGATAGTCAGCTGACCTTTGATATCGACTTGGCGCGTGAACAGTCATCGGATAACCCGGTGTACTATATTCAATATGCCCATGCCCGCGTCTGTTCCATTTTCCGCAAGCTGGCGGAATCGGGACTGAACTGGGATGCGGCAATTGGCCTGGCAGCTCTGGAGCATCTGCAGCTGGATTCCGAGAAAGAACTGATCGTGAAGTTGGGGCGCTTTCCGGAAGTGGTCAAGGTGGCAGGTGCTGCCAACGAGCCGCATCAGATTGCTAACTACCTCAAGGATCTGGCGGCGGATTTTCACACCTATTACAACTCCGAAAAAACCCTGGTGGACGACGATGGTTTGCGTAACGGTCGTCTGACTCTGGCAGAAGCTGTCCGCCAGGTGATTGCCAACGGATTGTATTTGTTGGGTGTGAGCGCTCCGGACGTGATGTAAAGCCACTTGTCACCGCGGTGGGTGAAGCTGCCTGCCGCCATCAACCATTTATCAGGATGAAAGGTTTATGTCCGACAGTTCCAGTCGTATTCCCGGTTGGGTATGGATCACCACGCCAACACTGGCCATCGCCTTTGCCGGATTTGTCATTTATCTCAGTACCCTGCCTGCCAGTGACGAGCTGGGAGCGGTCAAGGGCGATGCCCGCCAGGCATTGCAACAGGGTATCGAGCGGGCAAAAGCCAGCGTTGCAGATACTGTGAAAAACCAGGCGCTGCGAGAAGCGGGCAAACCAGCCTATGATTTTTATCGTTTGCTGGAACAGCAGAAAGTAGATGCGCCGGAAGTCGACGCCTATGTCTCGACCCCAAAAGATGCCACCGTCAACTATGAGTACTTGCTTCAGGTCGGCTCTTTCCGTAATGGTGATGATGCCGATGAAATGCGGGCCAACCTGCTGTTACTGGGCATGAATGCCTACTCGGTTGAAGCCAGTATTAACAGTGGCACCTGGTATCGGGTGTTTGTCGGCCCCTTTTCCAATCGCTCAAAATTGAACAAGGCGCAGGATATCCTGGTCAGTAACAACATCAGTCCATTATTGATAAAAAACCCGCTGCCAGCAGCTTCCGGTACTCAGCAATAGTCTTGCCTCCGGGTTGCTGACGGTCATGGCGAGGAAGTTCTTATGAGTCAGCAAGCCCAATGTTGTTTCTACCAATACCAGACCGCCGAAGGCCCACACCAGGGCAGCTACCTGTTCTGGCCGTCTGCTCGTCCACATGCTCCACTGCTGGTGTGCGTACACGGGCTTACCCGTAACGCACGTGACTTTGACGTGCTGGCACAGGCGCTCACCGAACATTACCGGGTTATTTGCCCGGATGTGGCCGGCCGAGGCGACAGTGAACGGCTCCAGAACCCTGAGCTTTACGGCTATCCGCTGTATGTCGGCCAGCTGCAGCAATGCCTGCAGCACCTGGCGCTGAAATACCAGGTGACAGAATTCGACTGGGTGGGCACCTCCATGGGTGGCCTGATCGGCATGATGCTGGCTGCCCAACCGGTTTGTCCGCTGCGCAAGCTGGTGATTAATGACGTCGGCTTTTTTATTCCCAAGGCATCGCTGGAACGCCTGTCCGGCTATGTCGGCAAGGGCACTGAGTTTGCCGATCTGGCGGCGGTAGAAGTCTACCTGCGCGACATTGCCAGTTCGTTTGGCCCGCTCACCGATGACCAGTGGCAACATCTGGCGCGTTACAGCGCCGAGCCTCACGCCGGTCGTTACCGGTTGCGATACGACCCTGCGATTGCTGAAGCATTTTCTGGGGTTCCACTGACCGATGTTGATTTGTCAGCCATCTGGCAAAACGTCAGGATCGATACACTGCTGATTCGTGGTGGTGATTCTGATCTGCTGTTAGCGGAAACAGCGCGCACCATGGCCGCCCAGGCAAACGTGACGCTGGTGGAATTCCCGGGGATTGGCCATGCGCCAGCATTAATGGCGAGAGATCAGCTTCGGGCGATTCGTGAGTTTCTGGGAGACGGGCAAAAAAAGGCGAGGACCGCAGACTAGCGATCACACGCAAACGATGAAGGTCTGGAAACGAAGGATAACCAGCCCTGCAGCAACCGGTTCTGCATTGCTGCACTTGGCCATCAGTGACCGGGGGGGAGTTAGATTGATGGCCAGTGAATCGCTTCCCTGCGATTCACCTCTTTTTGGCAGATGACGGCCAATCAGAATTTTACTTTGGTACCAACACCGATGTTGTCGTTGTCTGATTCGCTGTACTTGCCTGCTTCCAGCCACAACTCCATCATTGGATCCAGTTGATAACTCACCTTGGCCAGCTTTGCGGTGTCTTCCGTAAGTGCTCCAGCACTTGGCGTTTCGCGATTTTGCCAGGATGCGGACGCACTGAACGCCCCATTCGTGTAGGTGCCGGTAACGGCTTTGACGTCGAAATCAGCACCGGCGCTGCCGAGTGCGATGTTCTTTTCATACACGCCAGCCAGGCTGAAGCTGTCCCAATTGTAGTGAGACGCTACAACCCAACGCTTGCGATCATCTTCACCGTTGGCGGCTCCGGCCAATGTCTTGTCATAGACTGACAGGTTGACACCAAACATGAATGCCTTGTCCTTGTACACACCGTGAATGATCTTCAGGTCATCTGCTTCACCGGATTCATTCCCGATGGAGGCGTATACCATCTTGGCAAACATATGGTTCCATACCGGGGTTTTATAGACCAACCCGTCTTTTGACCATTTGGTTTGAGTCCACATGCGGGAACCGTTGGGAGCACCGGTTGGAGTACTGTCTTGGGTATTCACTTCGAATACATCGACCGGGGCGTAGAATTCAGAATACACCCCGGACATGGCGTCACCGAAAGCAAACAGACCATACTGAGTGATCAGTGCTGCGCCTGCGTAGCGAATAAAGATCGGGTCTTCTGTTGATGTTGCACCGTAGTATTTGCTTTCACTGCCATCTGCTTCTGCGATAGGCGCAAAATCAGCCTCAAACCGGTACGCCAATTTCATCCCGTTTTGCAGGATATGCAGGCCTTTGAGGCCCACAATACCTTCATACAAGGTGGGTGTACTATCCACATCCTGACCGATGAAGTTGGTATCACTGAAGTCCACGACGCGGGCACTGATGGCGCCGTAGACCTGAGGTGGTTTGGTATCTGCAATCGCCTGGGTGGAAAGTACCAGGACGCAAGCGCCAGTCAGAGTGGTTAGGGTCTGTTTCATGCAGAGATTACCTCGGATGCCGGTTATTGGTTGTTTCAAATAAGAAACGTTGTTTTGTATTTAAAATAAAACTAAGTGTCTAGCGTCCTTAGGTCAATTGCTGAACCGACAGAATTGTTGACATTGCTGGTTTACTCGTCAGAACCGGCCCGAGAGAGAACGAATAGGGTGAATTTGTCTCTTGCCAATCCGCTAGCTTTTGATCGAGCCATATACCGGTTTGACAATCTTTGTCTCGCTGTGAGAATTTCCAGACCTTGGATTCATGCCACCAGCAGGATGGCGGCATTGAACAGTGCATCCGGAGCAAACCATGAATGAAAAATCAGAAGGCCTGGAACGGTATGTTGTGCCTGGTCTTGAGCGCGGCCTGAAGCTGTTACTGGAATTCAATCGCCAGAACACCCTGTTGACTGCGCCAGATCTGGCTAAACGGCTGGATCTGCCGCGAACCACCGTCTTTCGTTTGCTGGCAACGCTGGAAAGTATGGGATTTGTGACCCGTTACGGGAATGAGTACCGATTGGGCATGGCGGTATTACGGCTGGGGTTTGAATATCTGGCGTCACTGGAACTGACAGAACTGGGACAGCCGGTGCTAAATCGTCTGAGCCGGGACATTGGCTACAGCTGTAACCTGGTAGTACGGGATGAGCAATCGATTGTGTACGTCGCCAAGGTCACACCACCAACGATTCTGGCCAGCTCGGTCAACGTTGGTACCCGATTACCGGCGCATGCGACTGTGTTGGGGCGAATTCTGCTAGAAGACCTGGACCTGGCCGAGCTGTACGAGTTGTATCCGGATGACCCGTTGCCGGGTTACTCTTCCAGCACCCCGCGTACGGTGGCCGATTTACACGCAATGGTGCAGCAGGACATGCAACGTGGGTATGCCTTGAGCGAAGGCTTTTACGAATCCAGTATTTCCACCATTGCTGCCCCTGTGCGGGATGGCTCGGGAAAGGTGGTTGCGGCGCTGGGAGCGACAATTCCGTCAGATCACATTGATGAACAACAGTTGCAACCTCTGGTGGTCAAAGTACGTAGCAATGCAGATGAATTATCCCGCTTACTGGGGTACACCAAGGGTCGTCGGGCGGTTGAATACTGATTTTGGAACGCTGGATATACCAGGCCTCGCTGATGCGGGGCTTTTTTATGTCTGTTTCCTGCCTGTCAGATAAACGCTGGCGATGTCACTGGCTCGGGTATGTTTGTTTCTGGTGCATGGTGCCTATCCGTGCGCCCCTTTGGTGTGTTTTCCATGCAGATCCGGTGGAATGGGTATTGTCATTCTCGCCTACGCTTTGGAAATACATCTGCCAATAACAGATGTTCTCCATTTAACTTATTGAAAATAAACATATTTATCTTGATTTATGATCGGCTGGCAAGGGATCTGGTAAGGCTGGCATCATACCTGCATTGTAATTTCACATATAAATCAACAATTCAGATATGAAACAAAGAGTGATTCCAATGACCACAACCAGCCCTATGTATGTCGTCAATGAATCTGTAACCAGAGAAGCCACCGCAGCGGTGGCTGCTCCTGATGGTGATGTAACCCCAAACCGGGTCGAGATTGAGTTCCGTGGCGTCAGCAAGGCATTTCCACAAAAGGATCAACAGCAAGCCCCCGCCGTAGTCAGGGATTTGAACTTTGCTATTCGAAAGGGTGAAGTCGTTTCTCTTATTGGCCCATCCGGTTGTGGCAAAAGCACCCTGCTGAACATGGGCAGTGGATTGTACTCCGCTACGACTGGCACCGTGATGGTGGCGGGGCAAGAAGTCAAAGGCCCAGTCAAACGAGTTGCCTTTATGTTGCAAAAAGATTTGCTAATGCCGTGGCGCACGATTCAAAAGAATGTCGAAGTCGGGATGGAAATAGCGCGAGTGCCCAAGGCTGAGCGTCAGGCCATCGCTCGGGACATGTTGGTTAAATGTCACTTGGCAGGGTTTGAAAAGCATTATCCATTCCAGTTGTCCGGGGGGATGCGCCAACGTGCGGCTCTGGCGCGAACGCTGGCGATGAAGCCAGACGTCCTGTTTCTTGATGAGCCATTTTCGGCGCTGGATGCCCAGACCAAGATGGTATTGCAACAGGATCTGGCTAATACGCTCTACAACGAACAGAAAACGGCCCTTTTTATTACTCATGATCTGGCAGAGGCGGTCGCACTTTCCGATCGTATTCTGGTAATGAGCAGCCGCCCCGGCACCATCATTGAAGAAATAACGGTAGACCTTCCGTTTCGCAACAACCCACTTGAACGTCGCAAATTACCGGGTACAGGCCCTCTGATCGGTCGCTTGATGGAACTGTTGCACGTTGGTGATGAAGGCTCAATGCATTGATTGAAAACAAACAACCAAAAACGACTGTAATCGACAGGAGTACACCATGAAGCTATTTAGCAAAACCCTCGTCAGGGCCTCGATGGTAAGTGCCGCCATGATCTGGTCTACCTTTTCTCAGGCAGAATTGCAGGAAATTACGTACCTCATGCCTGCTCCACCCACGCTGCCTGCATTTGCACCCTGGACGCTGGCGCAATACAAAGGCTACTTCGCCGAAGAAAACCTGAAGGTCAATTTTGTTACCGCTCGTGGAGGTGTCGACGTTGCCAAACAGATCGGCTCTGGTAACGCCATGGTCGGTGGTGCTATTGGTGACACTCCGCTGATTGTTCGCGCCAACGGTATTCCAGTGAAAGCCGTTGCCGTGTTGGGTGCGGGCAGCCTGACCGTTTTGGCCATGGGGGATGACTCGGGTGTTAAAAGCGTGGCCGATTTAAAAGGCAAGACGGTCACCGTCATGTCGTATTCGGACACCACGTATTATGCCTTGCTGGCGACACTGAAAAAAGCAGGTCTCAGCAAGACCGATCTGGATATTCAGGCGGCGGGACCTGCCGGTGTCTGGAAATTGTTTGCGGCAGGTAACGCCGATGCGATGGCTGGCGCCCCAGACTGGGTCATCTCGGCTCGTGATGGTGGCCGCAGTGTCAGCCTGATGCCTGAAGCCAATATGTTTGACAGTATGGCGCAGGCAATCCTTGCTTCTGATGATGCTATCAATAATCACCCGGACATTGTCCAGGGCGTTGTGACCGCAACCCTCAAGGGTATGCGTGACATCATGGCCGATCCGCAGCAGGCGGCGATCGATTTTGCCGCCGCAGTCCCTTCATTCAAGGGCCGGGAAGATTATCTCGAACGTGCCTTTGCTCTGTTTAATGAACGTGTTTACAAAAATCAGCTGATGCCGGGTCTGATTGATGAAAACCGACTGGCAGGCGTCGCCAAATTTTACCTCGACGAGGGCATCGTCAAGCATGCAGTGCCACTGCAGGATTTGTTCACCAATGAGTTTGCCAAGAACGCCCGCCCTGGCGCCTCGATCACATCACAGTCTACCAAGCCGCACATTCTGGTGACCGCAATCGATGAACGTCAATAAGGCGTGACAGGAGGCATAACAATGAATAACCGAACCATTGCCGGCAGTGTCGGGATTCTGCTGCTGTTTCTGGGGAGCTGGGAGTGGGGGCCTGCAGCCATGGGTATGCCTGCATACGTGCTGCCCAATTTGAGCCATGTCTGGCATGAGTTCTTCGTTATGTGGAACAACAGCGAGCTGCTCAAACATACTCTGATAACTGCGGTAGAGGTGCTGCTCGGCTTTGGCATTGGGGCATTTCTGGGGCTTGCGATCGGTGTCGCCCTGGGTTTGTCCCCTGCTGCTGAAGCAATGTTGTCACCTTATATCCTGGCGTTGCAAATTGCCCCGAAAGTCGCCTTTGCACCGCTGTTTGTGATGTGGCTGGGTTACACCATTTATCCCAAAATTCTGGTCGCAGTACTGATCGTTTTTTTCCCGGTGATGATTAACGTGCTGTCCGCAGTGCGCACAGTTGACCCGGATATGGTCAACCTGATTCGCATCATGAATGCCAGCCGTTGGCAGATCTTCCGGCTGGTGGAATTTCCATCTGCCATGCCCGCGCTGTTTTCTGGCTTGCGTATTGCCTCCACGCTGGCGGTGATTGGCGTCACAGTAGGCGAGCTGGTAGGTGGCAATCTGGGTCTGGGCTACTTGCTGGTGGATTCTGAAGGTCAGGGGAATACCGCTGGTGTGTTTGTTGCCATCGTTGGCCTCACACTTATCGGGATTGTTGCCTATGGCGGTGTGGTGTTGGCGGAGAAACGAGTGTTGCACTACATGCCCAAAGCCAATCTGGCGACTGCGTGAGGACAGGCATAGATGAGTACGATCAACCAACTTCTGAAGGGGCGTAAGGTGCTGGTCACTGGCGCTGCCCGTGGGCTTGGATTGGCTTTTGCCGAACAACTGGCGCGTGCTGGAGCACGTGTGGCGCTAGCCGATATTCTGGAAGAACAAGTCAAAGCATCCGCTGCTACTTTGCGGGATCAGGGTCTCGATGCTACTGGATTGGCGATAGATGTGCGCGATCCTCAATCGGTCGCCATGGCTGTCTCGCAGGCGGTAGAGGCGCTGGGCGGTCTGGATGGGTTGGTCAATAACGCCGCGATCACCAACTCTGGAGGTAAAACCACCGAAGAGCTGGAAATCGACACCTGGGATCGGGTGATGGAAGTGAATGTCCGTGGTAGCTGGTTGGTAACGAATGCCTGTTTGCCTGCACTGCGAATGAGTGGTCGTGGTGCCATTGTGAATCTGGCTTCCGATACCGCCATCTGGGGCGCACCGCAGCTGCTGGCTTATACCGCCAGCAAAGGTGCCATCATGGCCATGACGCGCTCTCTGGCAACCGAGCTAGGTGATGACAACATCACGGTGAACGCCATCGCACCAGGTCTGGTTGCCGTAGAGGCCACGGCATATGTGCCACAAGGCCGCAAGGATCTGTATCGCCAACAACGTCCACTGAAGCGCACCCAACTGCCGGAAGACGTCTGTGGTGCGGTGATTTTTGCCTTGTCGGATATGGCCCGCTTTATTACCGGACAAACACTGCCAGTCAACGGCGGTTTTGTGATGCCATGAATCGGGTTCAGCCTGATTAAAGCAAGCTCTGAGCGAGAACAGAACATGAGTATATTGGGAATCGACGAAATTACGTTTGGTGTGGAAGATCTGGCGTTATGCCAGCGCTTTTTTGCCGATTGGGGTCTGACGCTACTGAGTCATTCGACGACCGAACAGGTGTTCGAAACACTGAATGGCTGCCGGGTAGTGGTCAAGCACAAGGACGATGCTTCCTTGCCCCCTGCCATTGAAGCTGGATCGACACTGAGAGAAGTGGTCTGGGGAGTGGAATCCGATGACGACCTGGCTTGGTATGCCGACCGGATGGCTTCCAAGCCAGGCTATTTTTTTACCGGGCAACATGCGGGTTGTCTTGATCCGAATGGCCTGGGTGTGCGTCTGCAGAAAAGCATCAAACGCGACATTGAGATTGAGTGTGTCGGCCACAACAGCTGGAACGAGCGTGGCCGGATTAATCAGCCCAGCCCGATTTATGATCAAGCTACCCCGATTGAAGTGGGCCATGTCGTGTTCTTCGTCAACGACGTGATGGCCTGTGAAGCCTTTTATCGCGACACCCTGGATTTTGTGACATCCGATCGATATCCGCAGAAAGGTGCGTTCATGCGTTGCTCCGAGAAAGGCGGTCACCACGACATCTTTTTACTGCAACCGCCAGAACCTCGGGCCGGACTCAATCATGTCGCTTTTGCCGTACGCGATATTCACGAAGTCTTTGGTGGCGGCATGAATATTTCCCGCCTGGGTTGGGATACTGAACTTGGGCCGGGTCGTCACCCGATATCGTCGGCATTTTTCTGGTACTTCCGCAACCCGGCGGGAGCACTGGTGGAATACTACGCCGACGAAGATGAGCTGACCGCTGAATGGCAGCCCCGCGACTTCGAGCCTGGCCCGACTGTCTTTGCCGAGTGGGCCATCTCCGGAGGCATAGACGGCAATACCCGCCGTCAATCCAGCGGCCCGCAAGCGGCCAGCAAAACGTTTATTACCGCCCGAGACAAACCGTAAGGAGTATTCCATGGCGAAATTATCAATTGGTGTGGTAGGTGGCGGTATTGGTGGTTTGACCGCTGCTATCGCATTGCAGCGCATGGGCCATGAGGTCACTGTTTTCGAACAATCAAAAGCGTATTTGCGGATTGGTGCTGACATTAACCTGACTCCAAATGCCGTCAAGGCCCTGGATGGTCTGGGTCTGAATGAAGCCATTCGCAAAACGGCCGCCCGCCCCACCCATCGCATTAGCCGGATGTGGGATAGCGGCGAAGAAACCTCACGTCTGGCTATGTCGAATGACGCTGAGATCCAATATGGAGCACCACAGCTGACCATTCATCGTGCAGACCTGCTGGCGGCTTTGGCCGCTGCGTTTGATCGTCGTAACGTGGTGTTTAACGCCCGCATCAATCGTATTGAGGAACAGACTAATGGTGTTGTGGTGGAAACCACGGCAGGCCAGAGTTATCCGCTGGATGTTGTGCTCGGTGGTGATGGTATTCACTCCGCCGTGCGTGCCCATTTGTTTGGAGAAGAACAGCCGCGCTTTACCGGAGTGGTTGCCTACCGTGCCGTGGTACCCGTCGAACGGCTGCAAGATATTCCGGATATTCAGGCTTTCACCAAATGGTGGGGTGAAACCCCGGAAAGTCAGATTGTGACCTTCCCGCTGAACCAGGGTAAGGACATCTTTATTTTTGCCACGACCGCCCAGGACAGCTGGACTGAAGAGAGCTGGACGGGTGCGGGAGACTGCGACGAGTTGCGTAGCCACTATACCCATTTCCATCCACAGGCTCGGGACTTGCTGGATGCGTGTGACGAGGTACTGAAAACCGCCCTGTACGAACGGGATCCGTTGGAGTGCTGGAGCAAGGGACGTATTGCTTTGTTGGGCGATGCTTGCCATCCGATGATGCCGTTTATGGCCCAGGGAGCGGGTCAGGCGATTGAAGATGCCATTGTACTGGCGCGGACGCTGGAACACGCCACCAACGGCGACGAAGCGGAAGCGGCACTGCATGTGTATCAGACGGTACGTCAGGATCGTGCCCGTCAGATTCAAGTCGGCTCGCGCTCCAATCAGTGGCTCAAAAATGCGGGCAGTGCTGACTGGGTGTACGGCTACGATGCCTGGACTGTCCCACTGCAAGGCGAATCTGAGGAGATCCCGGCGTGAGTAGTGCACAGACGAACGACACCCTGTTGCTGACGGTGGTGCTGAAGCATGACCAGTCGAAGAATCTGGAAGAGATCCAGAGCCATATGAAAAAAATGGACTGGTGGGAACGCTTTCCTGTGGAAGGCGTGGAAATCGTTTCCTGGACGGTTGCCATGGGGCTTGGACAGATCGTAACACTGCGCTTGCCACCGTCCTTGTTGCCAAAAATCAATGTAGAGCTGGAGCGTTCCGCCTGGGGCGTTTTTCGCACCGAATGTTACCCGACGTATGACTTTGTACCAGTGCGCGAAATGATCCGCGAACGTGTACAGAATGGAGGACAGTAAATGAAAGCACCGTATCTGGAGCCACATCAGGCCCGTACCCGTGACAATACCCCGTTTGAAGACCTGCTGGCCGATTCAATTGAGCGTGCTTTCGGGGAACAAATCCATGATCTGCCCGCGCTGGTGGACTTTCTCAACATGGCTGGCCCGCCATGCCCGACGGCAACCGGTCTGTGGACCGAAGAGTCCTATAAAACCCTGATGAGCAAGCTGGGCGAGTAACACGGCATAGCAGAGAGAGAAGCAAGTATGAACATCATTCAAACCAGTGCCGATCCGGTCGAAACTATTCTTCAGCAAGGCATTAAGGATCGTTGGTATCCAGTCTTGCCAGCCACTCAGCTGACCCAGGAAAAGCCGGTTTCACTCCGTATTCTGGGCTACAAGATTGCACTATGGCGCGATACCGATGGCACGGCTCATGCGGTAGAAGATCACTGCCCACACCGTGGTGCGCCATTGTCGTTAGGGGTTAATCTCGGTGACCGTCTGCAGTGCCCGTATCACGGTGTAGAAGTGGACTGTAGCGGTAAAGTGCGCAAGGTACCGGGTAGTCCGGGGTGCAAGCTTGAAGGCAGCAGCCCGACGCGCCGTTTTCACGCCAAAGAAGTGGCAGATGTCATCTTCCTTTACAACGCCACCGATCCACAGTTGGAAACACCCCCTGAGTTGACCCTGCCAGAGCAGCTGACCTCCGACGAGTACTCCAGCTTCCTGTGTTATTGCGAATGGAAAGCGGACTACCGCTATGTACTGGATAACGTGGCGGATCCGATGCACGGTGCCTTCTTGCACAAAATGTCCCATTCCATGTCGGAAGGGGAAACCCAGGCAAAATTCGTCACCAGCGATACGGAACACGGCTTTATTTTCGAAAAAGATGGCCAGCGTGGCGTCAACTTCGACTGGAGTGAATTTGCCGATACCAACCTGCTCTGGCAGCGTCTGGAAATTCCATATCCCAAGACCGGTGGTCCGGGCGGTAACTTTCATATTATCGGGATGTACGTACCGCTCAACCCTCAACTGGCAGCGGTCTTCCATTGGCGTTGTCGTCCGCTGAATGGCTGGCAAAAAGATACCTGGCGCTTTCTCTATAAAAACCGTCTGGAAGCACGCCATTGGCATGTACTGGAGCAGGATCGTCTTGCTTTGGAAGCCATGGAACCCGATGCCAATCAGCGTGAAATGCTCTATCAGCACGATTTAGGTCTGGTTCGACTGCGTCGTTATATGAAGAACCTGGCCAGGCAGGAACTGGAAGCCAAACAGTAACGGAAACCGAAACAGTGATAAATGCGATGAATAATCTGGCAGCCCATGTTTGGGCAGACAATGTCCCTGAGCTGGCAACCGCCAGTTGGTCCAACGCCCTGTTATTGGGGCGTGAACTGGTGACCTCTGGAATGACCGGCCACCCTGTCACCCGTAATGCAGCAGAAGCGGGTGAACCGCTGGATGCTTATCAGCAAACGCTGCTGGTCTTGGGCAAAATTCTGGCTTTGGCTGAAGCTGCAGGTGGTCATATTGGTAATATCTATCGACTGACTGTGTACGTTACCGCGATCACGGACAAAGAGGCGATTGGCCGTGCCCGCAAAGATTTTTTTGCTGGGCAAACGGTCTATCCGACCTCAACGCTGGTTGAGGTTTCCGGGTTGGTGTTTCCTGAGCTATGTGTGGAAATCGAAGCCGGTATTCACCTGGATGCAGACCTTAGATCCCTGATCAAACAGGCCGATTAACGGAGCCGGATTATGAGCAATGAGACTCTCACCGCCCTGGTGTCCCAGATACGCTACGAGGCTGAAGGCATCATCAGTATTGAGTTGAGGCCAGAGCCTGGAATGGCGGATTTTCCTGCATTTGAGGCGGGTTCACATATCAATCTGTTTTTGCCCAATGGCATGGTGCGCAGTTATTCACTGTACAACTCAGCGGCAGACAATAACCGCTATGTTGTCGGTATTTTGCGTGACAAAAAGAGCCGTGGAGGCTCGGAGTGGGTGCATAAACAACTCCGAGTGGGTACGCGTTTGCCAATAAGCACACCGCGCAATAATTTTCCGCTACATACTCATGCGGGCCACAGTGTCCTGGTAGCGGGTGGTATTGGTATTACACCGGTGCTGTGTATGTTCCGCGAGCTGTTGCAGCAAGGGCGCTCTGCCGAGCTGATTTATTGTGCCCGAACCCGTCAGGAAGCCGCATTTATTGAGGAAATTGAGACATTGGTTGAAGAGCTGGGTGGGGCGGCCACTTTCCGCTTTGATGAAGAAGAAGGGACGCCTCCCAACCTTGAACAGTTACTGCAGGGACGCGATATCTCAGCCCATTTCTACGGTTGTGGCCCAACGCCGATGTTGGAGGCATTGGAAGCCTCGTGTGCACGGCTGGCATACCATAACGTACATATTGAACGATTCGCCCAGGTTGATATTGCTGCCTCGGAAGATGCCCGCAGCTGCTATATGGTTGAATTGGCCCGCTCCGGGCAAACCTTACAGATCAACCCTGGCGATATTCTGCTGGAGCGGCTCGAAGGTGCAGGTATTGCGGTTGATTGTTCCTGCCGGGAAGGAGTGTGCGGTTCTTGTGAAGTGGCCGTGCTGGAAGGTGACATTGACCATCGTGACGGTGTGCTGACCAAGGCAGAGAAAGCGGCCAACAACACCATGATGATCTGCGTTTCTGGCTGCAAATCGAACAGGTTGGTACTGGATCTCTAACGAACGTGTCGCTATCGGCTGCTGGTAGCGACAAAGGCGACGAAGCCGTTGGTACGGGTCATGTTTTCACCTTGACCGGGTGGGTAAATCTGCCTAGCATGTTTCATATAAAGACCAATGTTTCAAATCTAAAACAATTGTCGCCTGAAAAAGTCAGAAAAGGTTCGCGGAGGCATCTCAAACCCCGTGATACAAGCCGCTAAGGGTATGGCAGAAGAGCAGGTGGCAGAGCCATCACCCACAGACATATGGCGAATTAACCTGAGGAAAACAGCATGTCCGAGACCTTCGAAAGCTGGAGCAAACCAAAAGATAAAAGTCTTGAAGAATTTATGGCTGGCCGAATTGCCCGTAAGGAAGATCGCAATTACGACTTCAATGCGCTCAAGTTTCAAGCCGACTACGACCCTAAGTACCGTCGCGCCCAGATGCGCTATATGGGTACTGGTGCTGCGGGCGTCACCAGCGACACCAATACCGTCCCGTCGGAACATTTCACCTTCTCGACCATGTTGTTACCCGCCCAATGTGAAGGCCCGCTGCATCTGCATGACGATGTCGAAGAAGTCTTCTTTATGTTACGTGGCTCGATCCGCCTGTTTCTGGAACAGGATGGAGAAAAGTGCGAAACCGTGCTGCATGAGCGAGATCTGGTATCCATTCCGCCAGGTATCTACCGGGGTCTGTACAACGATACCCAGGAAGATGCACTGATGTGTGTAATGTTGGGAACGCCAAAGCCAACGATTCCGACCTATCCTGAAGATCATCCGTTAGCCAAAATCAAACGCGAAAAAATGTAAGCAAACAGGTGTAAACATGCTGACCCGGATGCTCAACCATTTTCCTCTGCGTACCTGCTTGCTGGCGGACGGCCAACAAACCTGGCGCGAAGGAAGCAGTGCGAAGTGTAACCAGGTGCTGGTGTTACTGCATGGCATCAGCTCTGGCTCGGGTTCCTGGGTGCAACAGCTGGATGTCCTGGGTCGGCACTGCCGGGTACTGGCCTGGGATGCACCAGGGTATGGCCGCAGTGCCGATCTGCCGGACAGCCAGCCGGGGGCGATGGATTACGCCGAGCGATTGGCTGACTGGCTGGATGCACTGGGCGTGGAGCGTTGTTGGTTGGTGGGTCATTCTCTGGGAGCCATGATTGCGGCAGCGTTTGCCCATCGTTATCCCGGACGTCTGGACGGTTTATTGCTGGCCAGTCCGGCTCAGGGGTATGGCAAGTCGGACGCAGACACTCGTGAGCGTATTTACCATCAGCGTCCCGATGTACTCGAACAACTAGGAGCGGATGGCCTGGCCGCACGCCGGGCCGTCGCATTGTTATCTGCCAGTGCTACTGCAGAACAGGTCGAACTGGTCGCCGACAGTATGAAGCAATTGCGGCTGCCAGGCTTTCGCGCCGCATCGTGGTTATTGGCCCATGACGATATCTGGAGCTATCTGCCGGTGGATGTGACAGTACGGCGAGTGATCTGCGGCGGTATGGATGGCATCACGCCCCCGCAAGGTGCCCGTCAATTGGCCCAGGACTTTGATGCCACCGAATTTGTTGAAATTCCCGCCGCTGGCCACGCCTGTTATATCGAGGCCGCCGCTTTGGTTAATCAGACCCTGATGGACTGGATGTCGACAGGGTCTGCCAAGACAGGTAGTACATGATGAGTTTTATGCTGAAAGACCGTGTTGTGGTGGTTACTGGTGGTTCCTCTGGCATCGGCCTTGAAACCGTTCGTTTGCTGCTGCAAGAAGGGGCCAAAGTGGCCTGGTGTGGCCGCGATGCTGATCGTCTGGCAGCGTCGGTCACAACGATCAAAGAGGCTTTTCCTGGTGGCCAGTTTATAGCTCGTCGTTGCGATGTATTGAACGCTGATGAAGTGGACCGCTTTGCGGCGGCTGTCGCGGTGGAACTGGGTAACACTGATTGCCTGATTAATAACGCTGGTCAGGGGCGGGTGTCCAACTTTGCCAATACCTGCGATGAGGATTGGCTGGCTGAAACAGGCTTGAAGCTTTTTGGGGTGATTCGCCCGGTACGTGCCTTTATCGACCAGTTACTGGCCTCGAATATCGGATCCATTACCAACGTGAACTCCTTGCTGGCCAAACAGCCAGAGCCGCACATGATGGCGACTTCGGCAGCGCGTGCCGCCTTGCTTAATTTTACCCACACCCTGGCCCATGAGTATGCCGCCAAAGGTGTAAGGGTAAATTCAATTTTGCTCGGTATGGTGGAGTCAGGACAATGGCGTCGTCGTTATCAGGAACGCTTCGATCAGAACAGTAGCTGGGAAGAGTGGACCGCAGGCATTGCCAGTCAGCGTGGCATTCCGATGGCCCGCCTCGGACGTCCTGAAGAGCCAGCACGAGCACTGGTGTTTCTGGCTTCACCATTAGCCTCGTACACCACCGGGTCTACGCTGGATGTCTCCGGTGGCTTTGGCAAGCAACTATAACCAGATCGGGAATCGATCCATGAAACGACTGATGATGATTGGCTTTGGTGCCATGGCAGAAGAAGTTCTGAAGCTGTTACCGGAAGGCATGGTGCTGGGCTGGGTCGTCGCCACAGAGCGCAGCCGTGACCGGGTTGCGCGCCAAGTGGGTAATCAGGTGCAGGTGATTACTGCGGTGGCGGCATGTGATGGTCGGCCCGACCTGGTACTCGAATGCGCAGGCCAGGCTGGAGTAAGAGCCCATGGTGCTGCGGTGCTGCAGCGCGGTTGGGATCTGATGATGATTTCCATCGGTGCGCTGGCCGATCGCCAGTTGGCCGATCAACTCTATGCCGCAGCAGCAATCGGTAATGCGCGCTTACATGCCTTGCCCGGCGCCATTGCCGGTATCGACGGTTTGGCCGCCGCACGTGAGGGAGGCTTGCATCAGGTGACGTACACGTGTCGCAAAAATCCGCAGAGTTGGCGCGGCAGTCCGGCCGAAAGCATGATTGACTTGGCCACCATTAAACAGCCACAGATATTTTTTGAAGGCACGGCACGACAAGCAGCGCTGACCTTTCCGGCCAATGCCAATGTTGCCGCCACCATTGCCTTGGCCAGCCTTGGTCTCGATGGCATTCGCGTGCAGTTGGTAGTTGACCCGTTTACAACGACCAATCAGCACCAGATAGAGGCATGTGGGCGTTTTGGTGAAATGAGTATCCAGCTGTGTGGCAAGCCGCTCGACAATAATCCGAAAACCTCAACGTTGGCAGCGCTGAGTGTGGTGCGCGCCTGTCGCCAGAGTGTGTCGACCCTAGTGATCTAGTTCGTGATCCAGCCCTGAGCGGATAAACCCGATGTTCAAAAAATATTCCCGGATGGGAAGGGTGTCCCTTTGCCGTTCGACAGTAAATTACAGATGAGGAGGCTGATTATGGTCAAGCCAATATACATCGCAGGCGAGTGGAAAAATGGACGTGGGGCGCTTCGTGCCACCACCTTTCCGGCAGATGGCAGCATCAATGCTGACATCGCCACAGCCAATGCCGACGACGTTGAAGAGGCCGTACAAGCCGCCGACAAGGCCTGGCGTGATCCATCCTGGCGTCATCGCCTGCCCCATGAACGCGCCGCGATTCTTTATAAAGTAGCGGATCTGGTGGCTGCCCGGGCAACCACACTGGCCGCATTGCAAACCCGTGATAACGGCAAGCCGCTGACTGAAACCATGGCACTGGTGATGAGCGCAGCGGGTACCGCACGGTATTTTGCTGCCGCTTGCGAAACGCTGGACGAAAGTCTTCCCAGTCAGCGCTCCCATGATTACATGACGGCCAGTGTGTACGAACCACTGGGAGTGGTGGTGGCGATTACACCGTGGAACTCACCGATCGCCAGCGAGATGCAGAAGATTGCTCCGGCGCTGGCTGCGGGAAATGCCGTGATTGTGAAACCTGCCGAAGCCACGCCGCTGGCGGCACTGGAACTGGCGCGGTTGTTTGAAGAAGCGGGCTTGCCAAAAGGTCTGCTGAGTGTACTGCCTGGACGAGGATCTGTGGTTGGTGAAGCGCTCGCCAGACACCCGAAGGTGCGCAAAATTGCCTTTACCGGAGGTACCTCTACAGGCCGTCGTCTGGCTGGTATTGCTGCGGAGAAACTGATTCCGATTTCACTGGAGCTGGGTGGAAAATCCCCCACCATCGTGCTGGAAGATGCCGATATTGAAATGGCTGCGCGGGGCGTGTGCTACGGCATTTTCAGCTCAGCAGGCCAGGCCTGTATCGCGGGTGCGCGGCTGTTTGTGCATCACAATATTTATGAGCCATTTATGGCGCGCTTACTGGAATTGACCCGAGGCTTGCGTGTCGGTCATCCGGAACAGCCCGGCATCCATATGGGGTCACTGATCAATATGGCCCACCTGGAAAGTGTCGCGGGATTTGTTGAGCGCGCTGGCGCTGATGGCGGAACGATTCTGTGTGGTGGCAAACGCCTGACCGGCAAAACGGAAACCTGTGATTACGACGCTGGTTGCTTTTATGCACCGACGATCATCAGTGGTTTGAGTAATAGCAGCTATGTCTGCCAGGAAGAAATTTTTGGCCCGGTGCTGGTGGTACTGCCGTTTGACAACGAGGCCGACCTGGTTGCCCAGGCTAATGACAGTATGTTTGGTTTGGCGGCCGGTATCTGGACTGAAAATTTTCGGCGCGGTTGGCGGCTGGCACGTACCTTGGACACCGGTACGGTATGGCTGAATACCTATAAAAAATTCTCTGTATCGGCGCCATTTGGTGGCTTTAAAGAGAGTGGTTTGGGCCGTGAAAAAGGCCGTGCTGGTGTGCGGGAATACATGCAACAGAAAAGTATTTATGTGGGCTTGAGCGATGAACCAAACAACTGGTCAGCCTGATTGGCGACGAACCGCAACTGTTGGAGTTGATGTAATGAAAGAACAAGTAACCGTCGGTGAAGTCGTCGCTCGTGTGCTGGAAGCCCATGGGGTCGCTGATATTTATGGCGTGATATCCATTCATAATTTGCCGATTGCCGATGCTATTGGTCGTCGTGAAAAAATACATTTTGTTTGTGCCCGGGGAGAAGCCGGAGCCGCTACCATGGCAGATAGCCATGGCCGTTTTAAAGGTCTGGGCGTCTGTCTGACCAGTACCGGTGCGGGTGCGGGTAATGCGGTTGGCTCGCTGATAGAAGCCTGTAACGCCGCTAGCCCAATGTTGCATATTACCGGTCAGGTGGAATCTGCTTATCTGGACAGGGATGCCAGTTTTATCCACGAAGCCAAAGACCAGCTGACCTTTTTGCGTGCCGCCAGCAAGGCAGCCTATCGCATTACCCATCCGGATCAGGTGGTTGGCATTCTGTGTGAAGCCATTCGGGTTGCGCGTACGGTACCAATGGGGCCGGTCAGTGTGGAAATACCGATTGATGTGCAAGCCACAACAATTGCACTGCCTGCCGATCTGGGGCCAATTGCCGTACCGGCGATGCCCGTGGCCAGTCAGGAAGAGCTGAGTGGTTTACTGCACCAAATACAACAGGCCCGCCGTCCGGTGATCTGGGTTGGCGGTGGAGCGATTGAATCTGTTACTGCAATCGCTGCTTTGGCGGACAAAGGCATTCCGGTGTTATCGACGACTCATGCGCGTGGTCTGTTGCCTGATGCGCATCCACGCAGTCTGCGTGCTTTTCATAACAGCCCATCCGTCAAGCAACTGCTAGAAGAGGCGGATCTGGTGCTGGTTGCCGGTTCCCGTTTGCGCAGTAACGAAACGACCAGTTACTCAACCTCGTTTGGTCATCCCCTGATTCAGATTGATGCGCACCCCGGTGCTCAGAATCGTAACTATCGGGTGGATCAGTTTATCTGTGCTGACTGCCAAGCGGTTCTGGCGTATTTGGCCGAACATCTGCCTGATCGAATTGACAGCGAATACGATCGTACGATCAAACGGGCGGTGGTGCAGGCGGAGAGCAGTCTGATCGAACAGGTTGGCAACTACGCCAATCTCTGTCAGGCACTACGAGATGCGCTGCCTCAAGACGGCATTTTTGTCCGCGATATTACTGTCTCGGGTTCTACCTGGGGGAGTCGTTTACTGTCATTCCAACACCCCAATCAGAACATTCACTCGCTGGCAGGTGCCATTGGCCTAGGTCTGGCCCAAGGTATTGGGGCTGCAATTGCCAACCCAGGCAAGAAGATAGCGACCATTGTTGGCGATGGTGGCTTGATGCTCGGTATCGGTGAAATGGCCACCATGGTGCAAGAAAATATCGACATGGTACTGATCGTAATGAATGACGGAGGTTATGGCGTCATGCGGGGTATTCAGAACAGCTACTTTGAAGGCCGTCAGTACTACAACGAGTTACATACACCGAATTACTGTGACGTGGGTAAAGCCATGGCGATGCCCAGCTGGCAAGTCGGTTCCGCAGAAGAATTTGCCAGTGCGATCGGTGAAGCCATGCGCTTGAAGGGCCCGGCGCTGATCGAAGTGGATATGGTACGGGTCGGTCCGCTGGAATTTTCTGGCCCACCGCAGAAAACCCTGTATTGAGAGAGACGTCATCATGGAACCCGTCATGGAACCCGTCGTTGCCGACGTGCGTATTGAAACAGACTTGCTGGGGCCGTTGGCGGTTCCCGCCAGTGCCTACTACGGCGTACAGACCCGGCGTGCTTGTGACAACTTTAACCTGAGTGGGGTGACGCTGGCGCATTTTCCCCAGTTGATTAACGCTCTGGCGATGGTGAAACAGGGCTGTGCACTGGCTAATACCGAACTGGGGTTGCTGGATCAGAAACGCGGTGATGCCATTGTGGCCGCCAGCCATTTGCTCCTGCAGGGGCAGTTTCATCAGCAGTTTGTCGTTGACATGATTCAGGGCGGCGCTGGCACCTCCACTAATATGAATGCCAATGAGGTCATCGCCAACATTGGTCTGGAGCTGATGGGCTATGAGCGTGGCCAGTATCAGCATCTGCATCCCAACAACGATGTGAATCGGGCACAGTCAACCAACGATGTGTATCCCACCGCTGTGCGGCTGGCGATTCTACTGAGTCACAGCGATTTGTTGGCGGCGCTTAGCCGTTTACAGGCTGCGCTACGGGACAAGAGTCACGAGTTTGCAGACGTGATTAAAATGGGTCGCACCCAATTGCAAGACGCAGTACCGATGACACTGGGGCAAGAATTTGGAGCCTGGGCATCGACTCTGGGTGAAGATATTCGGGTGCTCGCCTCTCTTTCCGAGTTACTCAAAGAAGTGAACCTTGGAGGGACAGCCATTGGTACGGGTATTAATGCGGATCCGCGTTACGGCAAACTGGCGATTGAACATCTGTCCAGAATCAGTGGCTTTACCCTGATCCAGTCGGAAGATCTGATTGAAGCCTCATCTGACATGGGGGCGTTTGTGCTGTTTTCCTCCATGTTAAAGCGGCTGGCGATCAAACTATCAAAAATTTCCAATGATCTGCGACTGTTGAGCATGGGGCCGCGAGCGGGCATCAACGAAATCAACCTGCCACCGCAACAGCCGGGCAGCTCGATAATGCCGGGTAAGGTTAATCCGGTGATCCCGGAAGCCGTAAATCAGGTGGCGTATCAGGTGATGGGGCACGATCTGGCGATTTGTATGGCGGCGGAAGCGGGTCAGTTGCAACTGAACGCCATGGAGCCATTGATTATTTACAACATTCTGGAATCCATGCGCTTACTCAAGCGCGCCATGATGATGCTGGACGAGCGTTGCATCCGGGGCATCACGGCCAATCGCGATGCATGTGCCGATATGGTTCACCGCGCCATCGGTTTGGTGACAGCACTGAATCCTTATATCGGTTATGAAAATGCTACGCGCATCGCCAGTAGGGCACTGAAGGAAAATCGCAGTGTGATTGACTTGGTGGAAGAAGAAGGCCTGCTGCCCGCAGATGAATTGCGACGTCTTCTGGAACCGCGACGTTTGATTAATGCAATACAAGACACCGGGGCCTGGTGAGTGATCAAATATTCTCAGGGGAGATCTAACAACGGCTGCGCTCGCTATGACGGCGATTAATAATCGTCCTCTCATTGTTCGTGATATTGCCAGATGTCTTCCCGAAGGAACCGATCCTGAATGTCATCGTGATTCAATGTGTTTTGTAACTAATTAATAAACAAGAAGATATTCTGTTATCCTGCAGTTTTTATGTATGGATGACCAGGTATTTATGGCCAGCTTCTCGACCCATCTCGGTGGGGCTGCAACCGTCAGCGCGATGGCCTCTTCCTTGTTGGTGATTGCCAACTGGGTTTCTTTTCCTGAAGCTCTTGTCTTGTTTCTGCTGGGGATGTTTGGCGGCATTTTACCGGACATCGATTCCGATTCTTCCCGGCCGGTTGTGTGGGTATTTAACTGCCTTGGATCGTTGGCCGCTGGACTGACCCTGTGGCTTTTGCTTCCTCATGTCTCATCCAGCTGGACGTCATTGGCGGGTGTTTGGGCAGGAATGGCGCTGTCCTACTCCCTGGCTGGGCCAGTCGCAATGCAGGTGTTTTTTCGCTACACCGTGCACCGAGGGGTTATTCACTCGTTGTTGGCTGCTGTCTTTTGCGGTTTGCTGGCGGTTGTGGTGATCGATCAATTGTTTGAGCGCAGTGCCGATTTTTGCTGGTTTGGTGGCGGCTTTGTCACTGGCGGCTTTATTGTGCACTTACTGCTGGATGAACTCTATGCCGTGGATTTCAACGGCATGCGGTTGAAAAAATCCTTTGGTACAGCCATCAAGCCGGTCAGCCTGGATAACTGGCAGGGTACGATAATACTGGTGATCGCTTGTAGTGTGCTGTATCAGGGAACGCCTTCTCCGTTGCGGCTGGCGTTACCCGTCCAATACCTTATGGGGAATCTGCTGAGTCAGCTACCGTTAGTCGGACGGTTACCACAACGTCTACAGCCGCAGACAGAAACTGGCGTATTGTACTTTCCTCGCGACTGAGAAGCGATTCGCGGATCAACCACTCAGACGCCGGTTATATTCATGGATGTCATCAACGTCAACTGCCCTGGGCAAGGAGGCCACTGTGTTCCCGTTAGTAATACTCCGCCGTGTATCTGTACTGTGTCTGGTGCTGTTTATTGGTGCCTGTTCGCAAGAGGAAGCACCGGCTCAATCGACTGCCTCGTCGGATAAGCCAACTGCTAGCGGCGCGGCCGCCTTGGCCAGTTACAGCGCCGACCTTCAGCAAACCTCGGTATCCGGGCTGTCGTCTGGCGCCTTTATGACGTCCCAGCTTTACATGGCTCACTCCGACATAATGGTGGGGGCCGGAGTGATTGCTGGTGGCCCTTACCTCTGTTCTCGCTCCTGGCCAATGGCGGCTCCGGCACTGACGGCAACCACCACCTGCATGAATCCGCCCTCTGAGTCGTTGGGACCAAATCTGTCACGATTGCTCACGCTTACTCGAGAACTGGCCGAGGAAGAGAGTATCGATCCGCTGGCCAATCTGAAGGATGATCGTTTTTATCTGTTCAGTGGCCTCAGCGATGACACGGTGGTCAGCCAGGTGGTTGATGCAACCCGCGACTACTTCCTGCAGCTGGGCGTGCCCGCCCAGCAAATTCTCTACAGCAACCAGATTAACGCCGGGCACGCCATCATCACCAATAATGACGACGATACTGACTGCTCCATCACGCAATCACCGTTTATCAACAACTGCCAATTTATGCAGGCCACCCGCATTCTGTCGTATCTGTACATGGACGCCAATCCGCCCGCCCCGACAGCCAGCGGTGAGCTGATTGCGTTTGACCAGCGGCCATTTCTGGTGGGAGAGCTGACCAGCATGGCGGATACCGGCTATGTCTACGTGCCGGAATATTGCCAACAGCACAGCAATTGCCGCATTCATGTTGCAGTTCACGGCTGTAAGCAGTCTTATGAAGAAATTGGCGATGCCTATATTCGTACTACTGGGTACAACCCGATGGCCGATACCAATCGATTGATCGTGCTTTATCCGCAGGTGAACGTCTCAGATTTGGCACCACTGAATCCGCTCGGCTGTTGGGATTTTTGGGGCTATTCCTCGGTGGATATTTTCCAGCCGGATTTCTACAGCCGCGACGCGCCACAAATAAAATCGATCTACGCCATGATCCAGCGGCTGGCCGAGGAGCAAGAAGAGTAGTCGATCACCTGAGCCACTACGTCACGAGGTGTTTTATCGCGCTTCAGATCGATGATAATCAGCATCCAGAGCCAACGGGACAATCTACTTGTCGAAAGCCGTACAAACTTGGCGGCCAATCAGCAACCAGACCGGAATGTTCAATCAGAGCAGTTTCGGGTAAGACCGGGCAGCTATCTGAGCCTTGTTCTGGCGCATTCAGAAAGGCGATAGAAAGGAGTGGAATTGAATTGCCAGCGGGTCAGTTAACGCATGTATGCCGACACACATTTGCGAGCCACTACCTTATGAATGGCGGAGATATATTGACTCTCCAGAGGATTCTTGGGCATTCGAGTTTAACGATGACGATGCGCTACTCACATTTTGCATAGGATCATTTGAGCAGTATGCTTCGCTTTAATCGTAAACGCTCAAACAACCCCATCTACCGATTTAAATAACGGCCGCTTTCATATT
>OJIO01000343.1_pt1 | contig 32828 bp, 22 predicted proteins | sample 1595621 | NCBI WGS metagenome assembly OJIO01 (sample SAMN05416776, study PRJEB24817) | seawater metagenome | isolation source: Sea water | place: Canada:Atlantic | collected 2013-07 | reverse complement strand
TTTCTGCCTGTCTCGTGGGCTCGGAGATGTGTATAAGAGACAGCTTCAATATCATTCTCAAATTCACTATCTGCAAGTTCGGTTTTTTCAATTTCAAATTGAAGTTCATTGTTGAGACTTAATACGTTAGGTAGGAATACAATTAAGATTAATAAAGATGCAGCAAAAAGTCGAGCGTCCATATTTTTACAAATTGAATGATATGTATTACGAATGTCCAAGTATGATTGTTTTTTATTTGTCAAAGAAAGGAATAAACATTCTAGTAGCCAAAAAGTTTCATTAATAATTAGAGCTTTAACCTAATGACTATATTAGAAATCAGCAAAACAAGTATTATCAACATTCTATTTGTATGCGCTTTAGACTAATGTCAATAGGTATCCTAGAATGGCTCCGCCAACTACAACAAAAGCACTATTTACTTTTTTGAAATAAAAGACCATAATCAAACTGGCTACCGCAATCAGTATAGTTTTCCAATCTGTCAATGTTTCTCGACCCATTTCAAAACAAACTGCTAGAATTACACCAACCGCTGCTGCATTAACTGCATCAAGAAAAGCTGACAACAAGGGGAACTTTCTTATCTTATGTACCAATGGATTCAAAATAGTCACAAAAATAAATGAAGGAAGAAAAATACCAATTGTGGCTGCAATAGCTCCAGTGAATCCTCCTAATTGATATCCGATGAATGTAGCGGTAGAAAGTACTGGGCCAGGAGTCATTTGTCCTACAGCTACTGCGTCTATCAGTTCTTGTCTAGAAAGTAAACCTGTAGAAACTAGCTCAGCATCCAAAAAAGCGAACAAAACATAACCACTTCCATATAGGATAGCTCCTACTTTGAGAAAAGTAAATAATATCTTCCAACCTCCGATTTGTAATAAGAAAAGAGGAACAATACTTTGTGTAGTTTTTCGAGACATCTTTGCAAAATAGATCAATACCCCTAATAGCCCACATCCGAATAGTGCTACTATCTCGTGAACTCCAGCGAGGCATGCGGCCACTGTCAGGAAACCAAGGATTCCTAACTCAGTTGTTTTTATGGCTTTTTTGCCCAACTTATATAATGCTGAAAGAATAATAGCTATTACGGCAGGTTTGATTCCATAAATGAATGGTTCAACTTCTGGTAATTGACCATACTCTACATATAACCAAGCAAAGAATAATGTGATCGTTACAGCTGGCAAAATGAAAAGACCGCCAGCAACAAAAAGACCTTTCCAACCCGCTCGTTCATAACCACAATGCATGGTCATCTCAGTTGAATTAGGACCAGGGATTAGGTTAGTAGCGCCAATTAGATCTAAAAAATGCTGATGGGTCATCCATTTTCTTTTCTCTACCACCTCATCTTCCATCATAGCGATGTGCGACGCAGGACCTCCAAATGCAATACAGCCTAATTTGAAGAATAGAGATGCTACTTCTTTAAGTGGACTTTTATTATTTGTCATTAAAATTCATTTTGCGGGTGTAAAACTAAGTAATAAGATTCATACCAATTGCCAATTATTAATAGATAACTTTGCAGGATTGATTAATTTAACATACAGTTAATATGGCTTTTGAATCGTTGGATTTACATCCTTCTTTATTACCACTTTTAAAAGAGAATAATTATAGCTCTCCAACTCCGATTCAACTAGAAGCTATTCCCGCAATTTTGTCACAAAGAGATGTATTGGGGATTGCAAAAACAGGTTCTGGGAAAACAGCAAGTTTTGTTTTACCTATACTCACATTGCTTCAGCGATTACCTAAGAAAGAAAAAAATAGGGAGATTGATGTCTTAGTTTTAGTTCCTACCAGAGAGTTGGCAGTTCAGGTAGGTGATGTGTTTAATGCTTTTGGCAAAGTCCTTCCAAATCCAATAAAAACGATGTCTGTATATGGTGGAGTATCGATCAATCCTCAGATGAAAACAATGTTTGGGACAAATGTCTTAGTAGCAACACCAGGGAGATTATTAGATCTGATATCACATAATGCACTAGAACTATCAAAAGTAAGAGCATTAATCCTTGATGAAGCGGATAAAATGCTCAATCTTGGTTTTCAGGATGAAATGAATGAAATTTTTAATTTATTGCCCGAAATAAGACAAAATTTACTGTTTTCTGCCACACTAAGCAAAGATCTGGAGAGTATAAAGAATGTTCTACTGGACGAACCTTTAATTGTCAAGATAGAGTCGGAAGCGAATGATATCCAATCCATAAACTTGTCTGGATATTTTGTTACAGAAGATAGAAAAGGGCCCTTACTTAGGTATCTAATTAAGAAAAATGAGATGGATAGAGTATTGGTATTTACATCTTCCGCTCAGAAAGCAGATAGAGTAGCTGCTAAGTTGACAAAAAATGGGATTGATGCATTTCCTATTCATGGTAAGAAGAGCCAAGGTGCAAGACAGTCTGCTTTAGAAGCTTTCAAGACGGGGAAGATTAAAGTATTAGTAGCTACCGATTTATTATCTAGGGGTATAGATATTGAAGGACTACCTTTTGTTATTAATTATGAATTGCCAAGATCTCCAAAAGACTTTATACATAGAGTCGGACGGACAGGAAGAGCGGGCGAAAATGGACTTGCTATTTCATTTGTTGATAAGGAAGAAATAAAGCATTTCAAAGTTATTTTAAAAAAGATGAAACGGTATGTAGAAATGGTGGAGAGTGATGAATTTGATTTAAGTGGGTATTAAAATCACAAAGAGGAATCTATTAGATAGTTACGATGAGATATTCAATAAAACTTTATCTACCTGTGCAGAATCTCCCATCTATCTTAAGAAATCTAAAAAATCTAAAAAATAACCCCCATTCTACAATGTCTAACAGGCAAACAATTCTATTTTTGCATCCATAAGAATTACTCTTACTACTAAATGTTACAAATAATGGATACTGTTGTACAGTCACTAATAGCCAAAGAATTACATAGACAAAGATCAGGGATCGAATTAATCGCCTCAGAAAACTTTACAAGTCAAGCGGTCATAGATGCTGTTGGAACTTGCTTAACTAATAAGTATGCTGAAGGATATCCAGGTAAAAGGTACTATGGTGGTTGTGAAGTGGTAGACCAAATTGAACAATTGGCGATCGATAGATTGTGCGAATTATTCGGAGCGGAATATGCGAATGTGCAACCTCATTCTGGTGCCCAAGCAAATGCTGCAGTTTTCTTAGCTGTGCTCAACGCTGGTGATAGTATTTTGGGATTTGATCTTTCTCATGGAGGCCATTTATCCCATGGGTCACCTGTTAATTTTTCTGGTAAAGTATATGATGCCAATTTCTATGGTGTTGAAGAAGATACTGGACTAGTTGACATGGATAAAGTAGAAGCAAAAGCTTTAGAAGTGAAACCGAAATTGATCATCTGCGGCGCTTCTGCTTATAGTAGAGATTGGGATTATGCAAGATTTAGAGAAATAGCGGATAAAGTTGGAGCTTTATTGTTAGGAGATATTGCACATCCAGCTGGATTAATTGCTTCTGGACATTTGAAATCTCCTATGCAGCATTGCCATATCGTTACTTCTACGACGCACAAGACATTAAGGGGCCCGAGAGGTGGTATTATTATGATGGGTAAGAACTTCGAAAACCCATGGGGGAGAACAACTAAAAAGGGAAATCCAATTATGATGTCTTCTATCTTGAACAGTGGAGTTTTTCCTGGTATGCAAGGAGGCCCATTAGAGCATGTTATTGCAGGAAAAGCGGTTGCATTCGGGGAAGCATTAGATCCAAGCTTTAAATCATACGGAGCGCAAGTAATCAAAAATGCCCAAGCTATGGCAAATGCTTTTGTAGAAAGAGGATATAAATTGATTTCAGGTGGAACTGATAATCACCTTATGCTAATTGACCTCAGAACCAAAGGTGATGTCACGGGAAAAGATGCAGAGAATGCACTTGTAAGAGCGGATATTACTATAAATAAGAACATGGTACCTTTCGACAGTAGGTCACCTTTTGTGACATCGGGTATCAGATTAGGTACTGCGGCGATCACTTCAAGAGGATTCAATGAATCGGATTGTGAACAAACAGTAGCATGGGTAGATGCTATTATATCTGATCACACAAATGAAGGGTTGATCAATAAAACAAGAGCAGAAATTAATGAGTTTATGAGGCAGTTCTCTTTGTATGAAGTTTAAAATTATAAGGAATAAGCTTTTTTTAATTATTCTCAGATAGTACAAACGACAATTTTGCCTATATGTAATCACAGATTTGCTTTTGATAGTAACATTGTTTACTTTTAATACAGTTCAATTGACCAGATCATGATAAAATTACGAATCATAATAATTGTATTTGTCAGTAGTTGGGTGTCTTTAATGAATGCTCAATTGAGGATCAATGAGTTTGTGTCTGATAATGATAATGCTTATGCCACAGTTGGTGGGGATTATTATGATTATATTGAAATCTATAATTCTAGTGATAATGTAATTAGCTTAGATAGTTTTTTTTTATCTGATGATAAAATGGAATTAAATAAATGGAAGTGTCCAAATATTGAAATCCTTCCCCATGGATTTTTAGTGTTTTTTGCATCTGGGAAAGATGGTAACTTCGACGGTCAGTATCATACAAATTTTAAAATTAGTGCAGATGGAGAGGCATTTTTTCTTTCCAATTTTCAAGCCATTATAGATGAAGCTCCTTTTCAAGAGCTAGAAGAGGATGTTGCTTTTGGTAGAATTCCAGATGGTGGACCGTCTTGGTCTATTCTTCCAGCGCCTAGCCCTGATAAAAGTAATGCAAGCGCTGATAAAGTTACATTATCACATGATGGGGGCTACTATGAATCTTCAATAAATCTATCGGTTTCATCATTCCTTGGAAATGAAATTAGATATACAGTCGATGGGTCAATCCCTACAACAAATAGCTTACTTTACACTAATATATTAATACTCAAGAATAAATCGAATGAGGCCAATGTTTGGGCGGAAATCCCTACCAGCCCAAGCCAAAATCTAATATCAAATCATGCATGGGAATCACCAGGGGAGTCTATAGATAAGGCTCATGTATTGAGGTTTGGAGCATTTAATAATGATACTTTGGTGAGCGAGGTAGAAACACGGTCTTATTTTGTTGATCCTGATATATTTGGAAAGTACAATTTTCCGATTATTTCACTGGTTACAGAGAGCAAACATTTGTTTAATGACACAACTGGGATATATGTTCCAGGAGACCAATTTGATATTTCTAATTCTGAATGGACAGGTAATTACTTCTTATCTGGTATCGAATCAGAAAAACCTGTCCACATTGAGTATTATCAAAAAGATGGAGATCTCGGGTTTTCTCAAAATGCCGGATTAAGAATTCATGGAGGTAAAACTCGACATGCAGCTCAAAAATCTTTAAGACTATATGCAAGATCTAGATATGGTAAGAAGAACTTCAATTATCAATTGTTACCCCAAAAAGAAGTGGAAAAATATAAACGATTTATCATCAGATCAACAATGGGAGCTTGGGGAGGAGAGTTGGTTTTTAAAGATGCATATGCCCAATCTATAGTTAGAGATCTAGATTTTGAAATGCAGGACTATAGGCCAGTAATTGTATATCTAAATGGAGAATATTGGGGTGTACAAACGATAAGAGATCGAGTGGATGAAGAATTTTTAGCATATAGTTCTGGTGTGAACACTGATAGTGTTAGAATAGCTGAAGAATGGAATACTGGGTTTGATGGATTGAAGATCTATCTAGAAGCTCATAATCCATTAGATCAAGATGAGTATGAATATGTATCTACGAAAATGGATATTTCTAGTTTTATAGATTACAACATAACAGAAATGTATCTCAATAATTATGATTGGCCCGCTAACAATAATCAGCACTGGAGGCCAAAAGGTGAGAACGGTAAATGGAGATGGATATTATATGATCTTGATGCCACATTTGGTGATCCAGAATACAATATGCTTAAGCATAATACAGTAGATGATCCATTACTAAATTGGCCTTCTAATCCTGGAGTTACTTTTTTATTTCGTAGTCTGATAGCAAACGAAACATTCAAGAATCAGTTTTTAGCTAGATACAAAGTATTACTAGAAAATGAATTTTTGCCTCAAAATATGATTGAGCAGCTGGATTTTTTTATTGAGAAATATGAAAAAGAATTACCTCAGCATATTGAAAGGTGGCACTTCCCAAGAGATATAAACGGATGGAATGAAGACTTGGATTCAAATATGAAAACATTTATTTTTAGAAGACCTTGCGAAGTAAAGAAACATATCGAAGATTTTTTTGATATCGATTTTGACTTTGATTGCTTTGTCCCTCCGAATACAGAAGTTGAAGAGCCACAAAATTATATGTTGGTCACACCTACTTTAATGAGTGATAATTTTATTGTAAAAGGCAAGACCACAAATCTATTGTCAGCAGATTTAGTTATTTATAACTCAATAGGTCAGGTGGTAATTCACATGGACCAAATATCACTTAACAATGAAGAAGGACTTATAGTAAATGTTGAGAATTTAAACTCGGGTGTTTATTTTGTTTATTTATTGAATAATGGTGAGACAGAAGTTGTGAGAATTGTTATTGTCCGATGATCCATTTGTAGATGTTCAAGTTTACTACATAATTCAGGATAATTGTTAGTAAACAATTATCCTTCTTATCTATGCTAATTTGATAGTCTTAGTAATTGCGTATCATAACAAACTGTTAAAATTGTCGCCTTCTGACATACCTAACGTACTAAGCCGTTAACTTACTAACGCATTTTATTGTAGTCGATGAGTGCTGTTATTATTAACTATTCAACTTACTCTAAATGAAAAAATCAATTATCTACGGATTGATAGCCGTTGTCGTGGCAGCTTCCGCTTATTTTATGTTAAGACCTGATTCAGCATCTTCTAAAGCTGATATTTTTGCTCAAGTGAAAAACTCTAATTTTGTGGTTGCAGTAAATGCAACAGGTGAACTTAAGGCTAAAAAGTCTATAAAAATAAGGGGTCCGCAAGGAATGAGATCGGCTGGAATATACAATACAACGATTAAAGATTTACTTCCCGAAGGTACTGTTGTAAAAAAAGGAGAGTATGTTGCTTCTCTTGATAAAACTGAATTGGCTACAAAAATAACAGGAGTACAAACCGATATCGAAAAAGAATTGACTAAACTGGAGCAGATTAAAATCGATACGGCCATCCAAATGAAGGGCGTAAGAGATGAGAGCGCAAACATGTTATTTTCTATGGCACAGGAGCGATTAGAGATAGAACGTAACAAGTATGAGCCACAAATGGTAATCGAACAATCGGAATTAAAATTGAGAAATTCTGAAAGATCGATGGATCAATTGAAAGGTAAAACGGAACTCATGGTTATCCAATCTGATGCTAAAGTGAGAGAGATACAAGCCAATTTGAAACAACTCGATTCTAAGTTAAAACAAATGTCAGATGTGGCAGCTTCTTTCATAATCAAAGCCCCAGAAGATGGAATGTTGATATATGAAAGATCATGGAATGGTAAAAAAGGGCCTGGTTCTCAAATAAGTGCTTGGGACCCTACAGTTGCCGAATTACCTGACCTTACCAACATGACTTCTGTCGCATACATTAATGAGATTGATATTTCAAAAATTAAAAAAGGACAAAAAGTTAATGTAAAAGTGGATGCATTTCCAGAAAAAGGTTTTGATGGACAAATTATTTCAATAGCCAATATTGGTCAAGAATTGAGGGGCCAAGAAGCAAAAGTTTTCGAAATTGTCATATCAATAAATCAAGTAGATGACATACTCAAACCCTCAATGACTACCACTAACGAGATTATGATATATGAATATGAAGATGTGGTAAATGTGCCTTTAGAAGCATTTTACAGTGATAGTATTGATTATGTATTTGTTAAAAGGTCTGGTAAAGTAGTTAGACAACAAATCATAAGTGGTGCATCAAATGAAAATGATATTATAGTAGTAGAAGGTCTTAGTTTGGATGATAAAGTTATGCTTACACCGCCTGACGATGTTGACAAAACTCCATATGAGTTCCTAGACAAGGAGATTGCTAAAAACGCTTCTAATAAGCTAGAAAGTTGGAAAGAGAAAAAAGCATCTTACGATAAGACCAATGCAGATATAGTAAAAGGAGAAGAAGATCAAAATAAGAATATGGGTGAAGGAAATATGATAATAATGTTTTAAAGTGTTATTCATAGAAATTATCATTTCTGCTTGATTCTAAGCAATTAAAGCGGCAACCATTTTTTATCACTTCAATCTATGTCTATGTTCGTTTATATCAGAAGAAATCTTGGATTAGCTATCGAAGGTATCAGCCAAAATAAATTGAGAGCCCTACTTACAGCCCTAGGGATTATTTTCGGAGTATTTGCCGTTGTATCCATGTTAGCAATTGGAAACGGAGCAAAAAAATCAATTCTAGATCAATTAAAAATAATAGGTACAAATAACATTGTTATCAATTCTATCCCTCCTGAGCAAAACGGGGAGGATAGTGGAGGTAATATAAAAGAAGAGAAAAAGTCCTATACTCCTGGGTTGACCTTAAAAGATGTTGAGGCAATTAAAAGCATTGTACCAGGAATAGAAACACTTTCTATAGAAACAGAGGATGATGCTAAAATTCTTTATGGAAAGAACATGGTAAAATCTAAATGCTATGGTGTGAATAATGATTTTTTCAATGTAAATAATCTAGAATTAAGCAAAGGTTCATTTTTCTCAGGCAATCATAAAAATGGAGTAAATGTATGTGTCTTAGGTGCCAATGCAGCTGCACGATTATTTTTAGGAAAAAACCCAATCGGCAGTTATGTGAAATCCAATCATGTAGTGTTTAAGGTGATAGGGGTACTCAAAAAGAGATTGATTTCAAAAGAGAATCTTGTGAAATTGGACGTCAATAATTATAGCAATATCATCTTTATTCCATTTGATACTTTCAAACTGAGAATTAATAACAAAATACGTATTGGAAAAGAAGATGTAAAGCGAGATGACGACGATGAAACAGAAAATAAGAACTACCATCAACTAGATAAAGTAGTTGTGAAATTAGCTGATGCAAAAAGTATGGAGTCAAGTGCTGAACTTATCAGCAGGTTATTATTGAGAAGACATAACAATCAAGCTGATTTTGAAATTAAAGTACCTGAATTATTAATCAAACAGCAACAAAATACTCAAGAAACGATGAATTTGATATTAGCGGTAATTGCAGGTATATCATTATTAGTTGGAGGGATCGGGATTATGAATATTATGCTCGCAAGTGTTTTAGAGCGAGTAAAAGAAATCGGTCTGAGAAGATCAATTGGAGCAACTGAAAAAGATATTATTTATCAGTTTTTATTAGAAGCAATTGCGATAAGTTTATTTGGTGGAATCATAGGGGTAATACTTGGGATTTTTGGTGCCAAAGTAATCGCTGCATATGCTGATATATCCACTGTAATATCTTTTGCATCTATATTAATTAGTTTTGGTATTGCTGTCAGTATTGGAATCATCTTTGGGATTATGCCTGCACAGAAAGCTGCAAAAATGGATCCGATAACTGCATTGAGAACAGATTAAAGGTGTACTAATATTAGTTAAATGAATTACAATTTTAATTGCGAAAATCTAGAAAATATTAGCAACCATATGAATAAACTTATCAATCTGACAACTATAATAATATTGGCATTTTCTATGTCTGGGAATGCTCAAAAAGTAATATCTGCTAGTATATATGATATAATTAAAACAGCACAAACAGATTCACCAGATTATCTACTGTCGAAAATGGATCAGGTAAATGCTGAATGGGTTTATACCGCCTCTAAAGCTATCTTTAAACCACAGATCGGATTGAGTGCAACTGTAGCCAATATAAATAGAAGTGTGAGTCAAGTAACTTTGCTAGGAGGTACTCAGTTTGTTAATAATTCCTATATGACAAATGCTGTGGGAATCCAATTAGATCAAGTTGTTAGTGCTACAGGTGGAAGTGTTTTTTTATCAAGTAATTTACAACGAATAGATCAATTTGCTCAAGATGGGATTGATGCAACATCTTCTTTTCTTTCTTCACCAATAAGGATTGGTTTTGTTCAGCCATTGTTGCGACTTAATCCGTATAAATGGGATAAGAAAGAAGCAAAAATAAATTACGAAACATCGAGAAAGGTCTTTGTTGAGGATAAGGAAAAAGTAGCTTTCGATGCAGTGAATAACTTTTTTGATCTCTACACCACAAAACTTAGCTTGATAGAAGCTAGAAATAATAGGGACTATTTAGATTCTATTGCTATCAATTCTAAAGGAAGGTTTGAAGTTGGTCGTATATCAGAGACGGACCTGTTACAGATCCAATTGAGCGCAAAAAATGCAGATGGAACAGTAGCTAGACTAGAATTGGGAGTTCAAAATAAAACAGAATTATTAAGAGATTTTTTAGGAATAACAAATGAGGTTGATTTTGAATTTAGTCCCCCGCAACCTATTACAGTATATAGCATAGATAAAAATAAAGCTCTTGAATTTGCTAAGAAAAATAGAAGCCAAACAGAACAATTTAGATTAGCTTTATTAAGGGCGGAAAAGGATGTAGAATTTGCACAAAAAGAAAATGGCCCAAATCTACTTTTGGCGGGTTCATTTGGATTGACTAAGGATTCTCCAACGTTTGGAAACGCCTATAGTAATTTGCTAGATCAAGAGGGTGTTAGACTTCAAATAGATATTCCAATTGCGGATTTTGGAAGAGCAAAGGCGCAGAGAGAAATTGCAAAATCAAACCTTGAAAGAACAAGGCTTCAAATAAGACAAAACGAGGTTACTTTTGAACGTGAGATAATGGTGAATGTAGAGCAGTTCGAACTCAAAAGAAGTCAACTTAAATTAGCAGAGGAAGCTTTAGAAATCGCTCTTAGAAGATTAGATATTGCCAAAAAGAGATTTCAAATTGGTAAAATTGATGTAACGAATCTGAATATTGCAATCCAAGAAGAACAAGGAGCAAGGCAACAGTATTTTAATAGCTTATGGGATCTTTGGAGAGCACATTATACATTGAGAAATCTCACACTTTTTGACTTTGAGACCAATACCCCTTTGGATTGAGATCTATCGTAGTAAAACCTCTATTTCTTCGCCGACACCTGCAATATAAGGGTGATCAGTTGAAGTAAGTAAAGTATATGTTTGATGATAGGGTGTGATGAAGTTAGAAGGTTTTCTCTATAATACCCTTGGATTTTATGGACTATATCGGGCCGATATATTTTTGGAACTATCATATCAACTTACAATTATATCATATCTATTCAACAGGCCCATAACTCCATTTTTCGAAAATTTTGTCTTCTTTAGTGAATTTTGAGAAGGTTCGAATGAATAGTTTTTTGCTTCTCTGAAGTCAGTCTTTGCTAAGTTGCAATTTTGGAAAATAGCTCTTTCCAAATTAGAGAAATCAAATGAAGCTTCGGTTAAATCACTTTCTGTAAAATCTGCTTCTTTCATCGAACAATTTTTGAATTCAGTTCCTTTTAGTTTCAATTTTGATAACATTGAAAGGTCCATCTGGCACTCCAAGAATTTCATTTTCATTAGAAAGGGAGAACAGTTATTGAAGTCGCTTCCGAGAAAGTTGCAACCATCAAAAGTTACATCTTTGAATCCTACATTGTCCAAAGCAGCTCTCCCAAAATGGCACTGCTTGAAATTGCATTCTGTGAAACTAATCTCAGCTAAATCAGCTCCTTCAAAATTACATTTGTCAAATATACAATTATCGTAACCGCCCATTGACAGGACTTGCCCAGTATATGTTTGATCTTCGAAAGTTTGATCTAGTGTTAACATAATTTAGATTCTTATTGTGAAAGTCTCCTTGTGAAAAATCTTCTTTTATTATAAGTTTATGATTGTAGATAGTTTGGTTCTATAAACGGTTTTTCAACAATTTCTTTTATCTGATTGAGCATGTCTGGTAATGTGGATTTTGTATGCTCATACCCTTTTTCACTTGAGAAACCTATCTGGTACCAAGTGAGTTGAGTCTTACCATCAGCTATTGGCTCAATTATGTAAGTTACTTCAAAATAATTTTCTGGTAAATCTTCTAAGCCAGACATCGAAGACCAATAACTGTAAGACAGTTTTTTAAGTGGTTCGTTGGTTTTTACAACACCTTTATCTTTATATGAATGCTCTCCATATTGACCTTCGAAGGTTATTGGGCTACCCACCATCCAGTCAGTTGTGGTCTGCGTACCATATAGATATTGGGCAATGAATATAGGATTAGTCATGGCATCCCAAACTGATTCAGCTACTCCATTTATAATTATTGATTCGATTACTTCTAATTCCTTGTTCATGATTCCATTTAATGTTACAGGTCGAATGAATTCAAAGTTATTAAAATGGGCTTATTATTTAAAATAATGGATGTAAGTATGCTTATTAAATTAAAAGCTCTGAACGAAGTTGATCGAACAGAGCATTTTGTGTTTAGATTTCAATCTAATCTTATTAATTTTGACTTACCACATTGAGATCCATAGTTGGATAAGGGATACCAACACCTTCTTTATCAAATGCTTTTTTGACATGCTCAGTCATATAGAATTTTACATCCCAATAATGTTCGCTATTACAAAACGGACGAGTTGCTAGGTCTACTGAGCTATCTCCTAAATTAGCAACTACAACACCTTGAGCTGGGTCATCTAGAATATGTGGACAGTCTTTGCCTACTTGAAGAATTATTTTTCTCGCCTTATCAATATTATCACCATACCCTATTCCGAAAGTCAATTCTACTCCTACAGTTCCTTGTCCTGAGATATTGGTAATCGTATTGCCAGTAACATTGTTGTTGGCAACATATATTCTTTTGTTGTCTAATGTCGCTAATTCTGTATTAAACGCATTTATAGATTCTACTGAGCCTAGATTTCCACCACCTATTTCTACGAGATCTCCTACTTTGAAAGGTTTGAATATCATTATCATTACCCCAGAGGCTACTTGACCTAGACTGCCATTTAGTGCCATACCTACGCCTACCATTAGTCCACCAAGGATCGCTATGAATGATGTTGTGTTGACACCAAACATGCCAGCAACAGATAAGAGGACTAGAACTTTTAAAATAGCACTTATTATGGATGATAAAAATTTTGACAAAGACACATCAGTTCCTGATTTTGTCATTGATTTTTCAAATAGGCTCACTATTTTTTTTACGATCCAGAAACCAACAATTAATGTAATAGTTGCCATCAAAAACTTGGGAGCGTAGGCGATAGCCATATTAGCGGCTTGGGTTGTTATTTTAGTAAAATCCATTATGTTTTTTGTTAAAATATAAAATTTAAGTATTTATAATTATTATACCAAGAAAGTAAATAAAAATGACAACTACAGAATAGTTTTTATTTGTTTTTGGGTAAGATTATTACCAAACAATCTTATCTATTTGATATTTAGGTTCTCTGTTAATAGGAATGTTTTTTCTAAAAAATATAAAATAAAATTACTGCTGAGAAAAAACCAGTAAATGCTAAAACCGTTGTCATTATGGTCCATGACTGAAAAGTTTGTTTTTCATCCATTCCCAGATATTCTTTGACCAACCAGAATCCACTATCATTTACGTGAGACAGAATACTTGCACCTGATGCTATTGCTATAACTAAAGCAGCTAATTGACCTCCAGAGAATGATGATCCAGCCAAAATTGGCGCTACTAACCCTGCCGCAGTGATCATAGCTACTGTAGCCGAACCTTGAAGAATTCGTACAATGGCGGCTGCTAAGAATCCAAATAAAATAACAGGAAATCCCCATTCAGCAAAAGAATTAGCAATGATCTCTCCGGCACCAGTATTTACAAGAACTTGCTTGAACACACCGCCCGCGCCAGTTAGAAGGATAATTGTACCTGCAGGCTCCATCGATTTTGAACTAATCTTAAAAAGTTCTTTAGATGAAAAACCTCTGCCTATTCCTAGTGCATACCAAACAATTAGATTTGCTATAATTAATGCTGTAAATGGATGGCCAAGAAGTGTGACTATATTTTTAATGCTAGGACTACTGATTTCTATCAATCCAGATTTTATCATAGTCCCAAAGAGAATAAGAACAATAGGCACTAAGATTATTGATAAAATCAATCCTATGTTTGGTAAAGGAGTACTGTCTTTTTCTATGTCTCCTGAAACCAATGGTGGGGCATGTATATGGATCTTACCTGCAATATATTTCCCATAAATCAATCCACTTGCGATAGCTGTAGGAATTCCTGCTAAAAAACCAACTAATATAACCCAACCTAGATCAGCATTGATGATATCCGCAACTGCTACTGGACCTGGGGTCGGAGGGATAAAAGAGTGAGTGATCGCTAATCCAGCCAAAAGAGGAATCCCATATAGTAAAAGTGATTTGCCTGTTTTTCTTTGGAGTGCATAAATAACTGGAATAAGAATAATAAAAGCAACATCAAAAAATACTGGAATCGCCACTACAAATCCAGTTATAAGCATAGACGTTGGCGCGTTCTTTATTCCCATTGTTTTGGTAAGCCATTGTGCTATTGCTTCAGCCCCTTTTGATTTCTCTAAGATAGCTCCAAACATAGCACCTAAACCTACTACAACAGCTACAAAACCAAGTGTCGATCCCATTCCTTTTTGTACAGTATCAATAATAGTCGCAGCATCAAGCCCAGCAAATAAACCTGTCAAAATACTCGATATCAACAAGGAAATAAAAGCGGGTAATCTCAACACTAAGATCAATGTCAAAAGGATGATAATCCCAGCAAGTACACTTAATATAACACTCATAGCTTAGTTTTTAGAGGTTGGAATACTAAATTTTAATTCCAAATTGTATGATGTGAAGGACCAATTGGGTCATCTTTTCTTTGATATCTGTGTGCACCAAAATAATCTCTTTGACCTTGGATGATATTGGCAGTTGACTGCTCGTTTATATATGTCTCGACGTATGTCAATGCAGAATTGAGACATGGAATTGCAGATCCTGAAAGTATAGCTTGTGAACAAACTTTTCTAAGAGATTCCATACCATTGTTGACGATATTTACATAGGTTGCATGTTTGAGTAAGATAGGTTCCTCTTTCAGTTTCACTTTTAGGTCTTCCATTAATTCGGACCTAATTATACACCCGTTAGTCCAGATTCTTGCAACCTCAGGCATGTCTATATTCCAATTATAGGATTCAGATGCAGCATAGATTAGTTGTATTCCTTGATGATGGTTGATGATTCTTGCAACCTTGTACGCATCCGCAAGTGAAGTAAGATCGATTTCTCTTTTATTAAATTGTTTACCATATAGTTTTTCTGCGGATTGTCTTTCTTCTTTGAATGCGGACTGATACCTTGCAAATAATGCAGCGGTCAATGTGTTTACTGGAACGCCTAGCTCACATGCAGCGATGGTAGTCCAGCTTCCTGTTCCTTTGTTACCAGCCTTGTCTAGAATAATATCAACGAGGTGAATATCATCTTCTTTTTTCCTCAATACTTCTATAGTAATTTCTAATAGATAACTATTAAGATCAGTCTTAGTCCAAGTCTCGAATAGGTTTGCTATAAAGTCTGTGTCATAACCTGCCGAATACCTCAGCAAGCCATATATCTCAGCTAAGAATTGCATCTCGGCATATTCCATTCCATTGTGGACCATTTTCACAAAATGACCAGCGCCTCCTTTTCCTATGTAGCCACAACATGATCCTCCATTTATATCTTTGGCCGCTATAGCTTCTAATGCATCCTTACAGATAGCATAAGCCTCGGGTTCTCCGCCTGGCATGATGGATGGTCCTTTAAGTGCACCTTCTTCACCACCAGAAACTCCAGTACCAATGAAATATATCCCATGAGCGGAGAGTTTATCGTTTCTTTCTTGAGTCAGTTTATAATGAGAATTTCCACCATCAATAATTAGGTCACCTTTATCCAATAAGGGGATCAATTTCTCTATGGTGTCATCCACCGCAGCTCCTGCAGAAATCATTAAAAATACTGTTCGTGGAGTTTTTAGAGATTGCACAAATTCCTGTAAATCTTCATGTCCTTCCGCTGTATCGAGAACAGGATAGGACTCAATGAAATTTTTAGCTATTTCGTCTTCTGATCCTTTTACAAATCTATTGTATAGACTTAGGCTGATACCTTTGTCCGCAAAGTTTCGCGCTAGGCTCTTTCCCATCACTCCAAGACCTATAAGTCCAAGTTGTTTTTTCATTTGTAATGTTTGTATTCTAATGTTTTGTACTATCTTTTCAACAGAGTATTTGATGTCACATTCTATCGCATAGTTAGGAATTTCGAGTATGTCAAACTGTGACTGAAGCAAGTTAGGGCCCATGAAATGATCAATCCTAGAAATCATTCTGTTATAAATCAAATCAAAATCACCATTTAAAAATATCCAGTGAATCTTTTTTGTTATATCTTCTGATAATTGTGCTCTGTATTTTTCTTTAAGTGCAGAACACGCTACGATCAACCCATCCTCTGATTGTGAAATGAGCTTATTAATAGCTGTTAGCCATCTTTTCCGATCCTTATCGTCTAGTGGTTGACCAGATGCCATTTTTGCAACATTCTCCTTAGGATGAAAATCATCCCCATCAAAAAATGGTAGATCTATTTTTTTTGAAAGTGCCCTTCCGACTGTGCTTTTGCCACAACCTGAAACTCCACATATAAAGTAGACTCTAGTATCGGTTGGATCAATTGTCTGATCTTTCATATTTATTATCCAAGTGCAATTGAAGCTGCACATTATTAATTGAAAATTGTGGCTAGAGTAGTACAATAATAGGAAATTGAAAGCTATAATCTGAGAATATTGAGTCTAATATTTGATAGGTGTTAAATGTCGAGTCCATATCCGTGGTTTTATATTCAACATTTAATATTATATTGGTTTATACTTGCATCTATGATACTGAAGATATTCACATTAGTGTAAAGGGACATATTGGGTTGGGGCTTTAAGGTAATTTACGCCCCCTCTTTCTTAAACCTCTTTCGAGTCATCTCTCCCCATCCCTTATGATTGCCTGTGAAATGATCAATATTTCATTTGATATTCTACACGACGGGTTTTGGGTGATATAGAAAAGGCTCTAAGAGTGCTGTTTTTATCAATGCTAGAATATCAGCTGCTGACTCATAATTATGGTAAGTGAGCTCTTGAATAAGCATGAAATATATACTGATAAAGCTTGCGAAAGTATATATGGGAAACAATAGAGCAAAGAAAAATGGAAAATTGGCTAATCCTAGAATAGTCATAATGGAAAATAAATTAATTCTCCTGCCTCTACATATGGAGCAAACCACTGGACTATTAACCAATGGGGGGCGCTGACATATCCTAGAATGCCAAATTTCTTATTCATGAAACATGGATTTATGTAATTTTAGACATTCTTTAGTGTCTCATGTTTATCGATTTTTTTGTCTGCCTAACATGTCATTGTCAGATGGAGCTTCTGTCCAGCACAAAGGATCAGGTAGATTTGCTACTTTATAAAGTAGCTTGTTTAATCTATAAGTAGGTATTCATTTTTATGGTTAGCTCCAGCTGTTCTTCTAACTGTATTATGATTATAACTTCCTACCTCAAGAACTGTTTCTCGGTTAAATACCCCAAATTTTCTAAACTCAATAACCTTCCATCTTTTGCCGCCCAGTCTGGTCTACCCAGTAAAAAGGCTCTAAAGTATTCTGCAACTTGGATTCTACCGATGTATGATTCTGGAACTCTGAGCTTCAAGACCTTGACATTGTTAATAATATTAGCATAGTTCAAAAAAAAATAATCAAAAAGAATGAGTGCCTATCGTACTCACCACTCAATTTTGTCCATTTAATGGAAATAGGTCTATGTTATGGAAAACATTTAGCATAGGAAATTTATAATAGATTATCAATCAGTATATTACAAAATAGGTACGATTTTAAAGCCTTCTAGGTTATGAAGAACATAAAACGTACTCAATCCCTAGCACTTGCTCTCTTTATTTGTCTTGGATTCCATATATCTGCTCAAGAAATATGCAAAAATAGAATTGACGATGATAATGATTGTTTTCTAGATCGCATAGATAACGATTTTAATAATTTTCAAGCTTGTACTATAGTGAGCAGTAATACTTCGTTTCGATCTAATTATTTTAAAAGACTACCACCAGGTATCTACGGAGCTTCAATGTTTAACGAACACATAAAAGAGTTGATATTTAAGATTGAACCAATATATTCCTTTTGAAGCTACCTCATTAAAAGGACCAATGAACTTTCGGTAATTCCACATTTCAGTATGAAAAAAAATAAATTATGACAAATAAATTAATGTTATTTTCACTAACAGCTTTCTTAGTATTGTTGTTTTCAAATCTAAGCTTTAGTCAAACAGCTAATTTAGGAATACTTTCTTCTTTTGAAGCTTTTACTGCAGCAGGAGACATTACTAATTCTGGAGGAACCGTTACTGGAGATGTGGGCACCCATTTGGGTTCAGTAATAGGATCTTATGATGGTAATACATATAGTAGTGATGCTGTAACGGATCAGGCTAGTAAAGATTTACTTAGATTATACATCCATCTTAATGATCTTTTTGTTGACTTTCCTAGCACTCATTCACCTACTTTTGGAGGTGGCGAAGTTCTTGATCCGGGCGTTTATTCCATATCAAGTGCTGGGAGTATAGGTGGTTCTCTTACGCTTGATGGTGGAGGTGACCCCAATGCTTTCTTTATAATCAAGATGAATGGGGCACTTACCGGGACGGCAGGTGCAACAATTACTTTAACTGGTGGCGTTCAATCTTGTAATATTTTCTGGCTAGTTAATGGAGCTATTTCTATTGGAGCGGGTGCTGATCTCAAGGGAACCTTATTCTCAAAGTCAGGAGCTGTTGGCCTAGGTGCAAATGTTCTTCTTGAAGGAAGAATGTTTAGTATGAGTGGAGTCATAACTTATGCTGCGGGATCTGTGGCAGTTAAACCTTCTTGTACCAGTACGATTCCAATATTTTGTGAATCGAGCTGTGATCCTGCTTCTGCTGTTGATGTATTGGGAGTTCTTTCAGACTTTTCGCTTTTCGCAAGTGCAGGTATTGTCGGAAATACGGGAGCCTCCGGAATTATTGGTAATATTGGCACGAATGCGGGAGCGATCACTGGTTTTGCGAGTGGAATTCACATAGGAACTCAGGAAATTGCAAATGCGCTTACAGCACAAGCTGTGGTAGATTTAGAGTTCGCTTACAGTTCTCTTATGATGTTGCCAGCTACTGAAACACATACTGCAGTTTTTCTTAATGAAACACTTACTCCTGGGGTGTACGATATCTTTTCAGCTGCGGCTTTATCAGGACTTATTACTCTTGATGCTGAAGGTGACCCTGATGCAATCTTTGTTGTGAGAGTTGCCGGGGCATTTAATATAGCGGCACTATCAAAAATGATATTAACTAATGGGGCGAGGCGTTGTAATATTTTTTGGATTGGAGGAGCAGGCGTTGCTACTGGTGCAGTGAATATAGGAGCTGCCTCTGTGGTGAAAGGAAATTTCATTTCCCATGCCGGAGCATGTAGTGCCGGAGCGGGTGTGTTTTTAGCTGGTAAACAGCTTTCTACAGCTGGAGCGGTTAATACTAATACACCTGTTATTTATATAAATCCAGAATGTGTTACTTCTTTGCCTTTAACTACCTTAGAAACTGATTGTGCAGATGGCATTGACAATGATGGGGATGGATATATTGATGCTGCAGACTCTGATTGTGCAGAAGCTCCACCGTTACAAGAATTGACAAATGATCCAGTTGTAAATGTCTCGATGAACAGTTGGGGTATCTCAGCGGTAGATTTCAATGATGATGGCTATGATGATATTTTCGTCCCAGCCTATGTAGATACTGTCAAAAATAAATTATTTTTAAATGATGGGTCTGGAAGCTTTACAGAACATCTGGGCGGGGACTTGGTGAATGATCTCTTTCCAACGGTGGCATCATCCTGGGGAGATTTTGATAATGATGGACAAATAGACGTTGTAATTGCTAACAATGTAGGAGATCCAATTCAACTCTATAAGAATAATAACCAGACGTTCGTAAATCAAAGTAGTGCGTTGATCGGTCTGGCAGATGGCTATACTCACAATGTTTGTTTTGTTGATTTTGATAGAGATGGATGGTTAGATATTTTTACTTCAGATTATTTCGGTACAAATTTCAATCAATTGTACCGCAATAGGGGAGATGGAACAATGGAATTAACATATGGTCTTGAGATTGTTTCTGAAGCTAGTAATAGTATTGGAGCCATTTGGGCAGATGTAAATAATGATGGTTGGTCTGATTGTTTTATTCCCAATTACGGTACTTCAAATGTCTTATACATTAATCAAGAAGGAACGTCTTTTTCCGCTATTGAAATGGGTGACCTAAGTAATTCTGTTGGTGCAAGTTTTGGAGATTTTGATAATGACTTGGACTTGGATCTTTTTGTTGCCAATGCTTCTGATCAACATAATTTTCTTTATACAAATGATGGGAATGGAAATTTTACAAAAGTAATTACTGGGTGGGTTGCAGAAGATAAAGGGAATTCGCATGGTTCAGTATGGGCAGATTTGGACAATGATAGTTGGCTTGATCTAGCGGTAATGAATGACTTAGATGGGTCTAAGTTTTTATATATGAACAATGGAGATGGTACGTTTGGAAAAGTTACCGACTCTCCATTTGTCAGTCCAGTTGGCAATTCGTTTGCAATTGCATCCACAGACCTTGAGCTAGATGGTGATATAGATTTAGTGATTTCCAACCATAGCAGTGAAAGTAATAGAGTATTTGTGAACAATCTGGCAACTGGTCATTATTTAATAATACGTTTAGAAGGCACCAATTCAAATCGTTCTGCAATTGGGGCACGAATTTACGTTAATGCTGTTATTGACGGCGTTAATACTACAGTAATGCGAGAGGTAATGGGACAGACAGGAGGTGGTCCAGGTAGTCAGAGTACACTTAGCCAGCACTTCGGGTTATCGGATGCTACGGCTGTTATATCAGTTGTTGTTCATTGGCCAAGTGGATATGTTCAAACAATGGATAGCATCTCTGCGGATCAATTTTTAAGTATTAAAGAAGATGATGGCGCTTTAGTTAGCGGACATCTGTACCATGACGCAAATAGTAATTGTACTAAGGATGAAGGCGAATTGCCAATATCAAATACGATGATAATTATAAGCTCTGGGTCCATTTATGCGATTTCGAACGATAGTGGATATTATGAAATTTCTTTGCCTGTAGGGTCTTATAATATTCAACAGGATATTCCAGAGAATTATGAGTCTATATGTCAGCCCAATCCACATAATGTTAACGTAACAAGTGTAGGTCAGGTACTATCAGGATTTGATTTTCCAAATTTGGCCATTCAGGATAAACCTGACTTGTCTATAAGTTTAGGCACTACAGTGTTACGAAGAGGGTTTGAAAATGAAATGGTGATTAGTATTTCAAATATGGGTACTAAGGATGTTTTTGACGCTACAGTGGATTTAGAATTTGATGCTGATTTATCTCTTGCGTCTGCTTCAATAGCATGGGATGACCAAATAGGGAGTATTTATTATTGGAATATAGATACTTTACTAGCTGGAGAAACTAAGGTTATAAACCTAATGAACTATGTAGATCTCAACGCAAGTTTAGGAGATCAAAAAAGTATTACTGTAAATATTGGAACATCACTTGATGAAGTTGATTATAATAATAATTCAGAGGCTTTGATAGAAATGATAGTAGGGTCTTTAGATCCTAATGATATTTTAGTCTCTCCTCATGGCGTAGGTTCTAGTCACCTTATAAAACCCGACACTCGATTGAGGTATAAAATTAGATTTCAAAATGTTGGAAATTATCCTGCGTCTTTTGTTAAAGTGATTGACACGCTCCCAGAATTTTTGGATCTTATAAGTTTAGAACTTGGGATTGTAAGCCATGCCCATATATTTCGCATATTGGAAGGAAATATTTTAGAATGGTATTTTAGAGATATCAATTTGCTAGATAGTTTGCACAATGAATCTGAATCACATGGTTTTATTGAATACAGTATTATGGCTAAAGAAGGAGCTGCGAATGGAAGTGAAATTATAAATAAAGCCTCAATCCAGTTTGATTATAATCCTTACTTAGAAACTAATGAATGTTTGAATACAATAAATCTAGTTGAGAATCTTCCAGATGATTTTTTTTTAAATATATTTCCAAACCCTGGTATTGATTTAATAGAATGTTATTTAGTCAATGATGATGTTTACGAGACTGGAGAAATAAAAGAACGAGGAGTTATTCACATTGATGTAATAAGTGATTCGGGGAAGCGTGTACAAATTTATAACTTCGAAGCTGATAGTAAAATAAATCATCTTGATATATCTACACTTGGAGCTGGAGGATATTTTATCCGCTATAAAGATGCTTTGGGTATAGTAAAAACGGGGCGCTTTATTAAACAGTGATATAATGCGGAAAATGTATTTGTTAGACTTTTTGTTTTAATTTGATTTTTGTATCCACAGAATGCTGTCTTAAAAAGTTCTGATGTCATGGGAATTTAAACCAGAAACCCTTTATGAATTGTTATTCATAAAGGGTTTCTGGTTTAAATTTTGTTTTTTATTTAATCTCTATTAACTAGTAGCATTGATTTTACTAGACATAATATATACTTTTCTCTAAAATTGGTTGTTGTAGAACTTCTAGGTCAACAATATTAATTAATATATATCCAACGTATTAATCCAGAAAATAATATCTTTAGTTTGTGTGCTGTTTTAAGGACTGCGAACTCCCTTAACTTTTTGATTTATTTAAATAGAAGAACTATTCATGTCTCAATTTAAAATATTTATTGTAGAAGATGATCCTTGGTATGGGGAACTACTCAAGTATCACCTTTCACTGAATCCAGAATATGATGTAACTGTCTTTGAATTGGGGAAAGATTGTTTAGCTAATTTGCACCTGAATCCTGATGTTGTGTGCATTGACTTTGGCTTGCCTGATATGGAAGGTGATAAGTTATTTGAAAAGATATGTGCTGTAAATAGTTCTATTCCTGTAATAGTTATTAGTGGACAAGAAGAAGTTTCTGTAGCTGTAGATCTCTTAAAATCTGGAGTTTCGGATTATATCATCAAAGATGATAATTCTAAAAAGATACTTTGGAATTCCATTCTAAAATTGAGAGAAACTGCTGGGTTAAGAAAGGAAGTAGAGGTACTGAAAGAGCAATTAGGTCAAAAGTTTGATTTTGAAAAGTCTATAATTGGCCAAAGTAGTGCAATGAAGAAAACTTTCTCATTGATTGAAAAAGCCACAAAAACAAATATTAATGTCTCGATAACTGGAGAAACAGGAACGGGTAAAGAGTTGGTTGCAAAAGCAATTCATTATAATTCCAATCGGAAAAAGAAGCCTTTTGTAGCGGTTAATATGGCAGCTATTCCAAAAGAACTTGTAGAAAGTGAATTGTTTGGACATGAGAAGGGGGCTTTTACTGGTGCAGTAACGCGAAAAATTGGCAAATTTGAAGAGGCGCAAGGAGGCACAATTTTCTTGGATGAAGTTTCAGAATTGGATTTTAGTGTACAAAGTAAGATTCTTAGAGTACTTCAAGAAAGAGAAGTTGTTCGAGTCGGAGGAAATGAAAAAATAAAATTGGATGTTCGGTTATTGACTGCTACGCATAAAAACCTGATTGATGGGGTAAAGGAAGGGACATTTAGGGAGGATCTTTATTATAGAGTTATAGGGTTGCCGATCGAATTGCCACCTTTAAGGGATAGAGGTTCAGACATATTGATACTGGCAAAGCACTTTTTTGAGGCATTTACAAAAGATAATAATATAAACGAAATTAGGTTTTCTGATGGAGCAAAAGAAAAATTATTGAGTTATAGTTTTCCAGGTAATGTAAGAGAATTAAAAGCAATTGTTGATTTATCTTGTGTTATGTGTGATGGGAATGAAGTTGTAGCTAAGGATATTACTTATGCAGCAATAAAATCTGACGAGCATTTTGTAACTAAAGAGAAAACGCTAAGAGAATATGATTGCGACATCATTGAATATTTTCTTAATAAATATAGCAATAACGTCAAGTTAGTAGCCAAAAAATTGGATATTGGAAAGAGCACTATTTATAAAATGATTAAGGAAAGGATTAACTAAATAGATGGGCTTGCAGGATCTTGTTAGAGGATTTCTGCGGGTTTAGGAAAGTTGTATGATACACTAGTAATCATTGAATTAGTGAATAGTCGATAAAAAGGAGGTGATCATGAAATATTTAAGGTAAGTTGGTATCTAATGAATCAGGAATCTATAACATTTAAGTTTGATCAGTTTAACAGGCTATTTCCTTTTTATATTTTGATTGATAATCAGCTTAAAATTCAATCGATTGGTAAAAGCCTTAGAAAGATTTGTGACTGTGATGGCAAATCATCATTTTCTTCACTATTTCTTTTAAAGAGACCAGAATTGGGAGATCTCAAATATGAAGAATTGGTGTCAATGTTGGACCAAATTATTATTTTGCAAACCAAAGAAATTAAGCCCTTTATTCTTCGTGGTCAATTTGAGTATCTTGTTGATAAAGAACAGTTTTTATTTGTTGGTTCGCCATGGTTTGATTCAGTAGATGAAATTAAAGAAAGAAATCTTACAATAACAGATTTTGCTATTCATGATCCAATAATTGATTTGCATAATATTCTTATGACTCAAAAGATTGCAACCAGTGAAATCAAGGAATTACTTTCAAAAGTAAGTCATCAAAGAAATATTTTAAGAGGTATTAATGAATTTTCAGCCGATTTGTTAAGACAAATAACACTTGATGAAATAGCATGGACAATAATAGAAAGTGCTATTCGTAGATTTGATTTGGAGGATTGTGTAATTTATTTGATAGATGAAGACACCCAATATCTTTCACAGAGAGCGGCATATGGGTATAAACAAAAAGATAATCGAGAGATTATAAATCCATTAAAAATTAAAATTGGAGACGGTATTGTAGGGAAAGTTGCATTAACTGGAGAAGCTTTACTTATTAATGATACATCTCTCGTTCGCGAATATATTCCAGATGATAAGTTTAGGTATTCTGAATTAACTGTTCCCATTATTTCAGACAAAAAGGTTATTGGAATAATTGATTCAGAACATTCAAAGAAAAATTTTTTCACGAAAGAACACCTTTCTGATTTTACTATTATTGCCAACCTCGCTGCTATAAAGATGAAGAATGCAATCGCTCTAGAAAAACAGGCAAAGATTGAAAAGGCATTAATTGAAAATAGACAGAGATTTGAGGAGTTAATTGAAAGAGCTGGAGAAACTTTATATGAGTTAAATAGTAAAGGCTATTTTACATATGCCAATTCAGTGTTTTCTAAAATGACGGGCTATACTTTGAAGCAATTAAGGGGAAAAAAATATTTGGAGTTAGTCAAAGATAGTCATAGAGAAGAAGCTATAGCATTTTATTATAGCCAATTAACTCAGCAGTTGAAAGAGACTTACTTCGAATTGCCCATAATTACTAGTGAAGGTATAACTGTTTGGGTTGGGCAAAATGTGACATTTGATTTTGCACCTGATGGAAGGGTGAATAATATAATCGCAGTTGCGAGGGATATTACGGAAAAAAGACTTGCGGAAATTGCTTTAAGAAGAAGTGAAGATAAATATCGAGGGATAATAGCAAATATGGAACTTGGAATCATTGAAGTCGACTTAGACGAAAGAATTCAATATGTAAATCAAAGTTTCTGTAAAATGAGTGGGTATAGTTTAGATGAATTATTGGGGGAAATTGCGAGTAAAGTTTTGCTCTCTGAAGAAGGTCAGGACATGATGGCTGAAAAGAGCAAACTCAGAGATGATGGGATTTCATATGTTTACGAAATTAAAATAAGAAACAGGAAGAATGAGCGTAAATGGTGGTTAATAAGTGGTGGTCCTTCCTACGATAGTTCTGGAAATATGATTGGGTCTATAGGCATTCATCTTGATATAACTAGTCATAAAAAACTTGAGAAGGAATTGAAAAAAGCTAGACAAGTGGCTGAAGATTCTTCTAAGGCAAAAGAATATTTTTTGGCTAATATGAGTCATGAAATCCGTACGCCACTAAATGCAATACTTGGAATGCTTAGAGAGTTGTTGAAAAGTCAACTTGATGAAAAAGAAAACATATATGCAAATAATGCTAAAGCAGCCGCTGAGCACTTACTTTCGATTGTGAATAAGATTTTGGATATCTCAAAAATAGAAGCTGGACAATTTAAATTGGAAAATCAGCACTTTCAATTGAAGAAAGTATTTGATTCAGTTGCACAGATAATGTCAATAAAGGCAATAGAAAAGCATCTGGATTTGGCTATTATCGTTTCAGATGATATCAAACCTGCTTATATCGGAGATGCTATTCGGATTAGACAGATCTTAATTAATCTTGTTGATAATGCACTAAAATTCACCGAAAAAGGTAATGTTACTTTAACTTGTGAAGTTAAATCTACTAACAATTATTCTCAACTGGTTTACATTACAGTTTCAGATACTGGGATAGGAATTGAAGATGCTTATTTGAGTAGTTTATTTAATAAGTTTTCTCAAGAAGATGAATCGACCTTTCGACTATATGGGGGTACCGGGTTAGGTATGGCTATTACTTCTAATTTGATTCAACTGATGGGCGGGGAAATTAATGTTTCTAGTAAAATAGGTATAGGAACTCAAATTGATATTGAATTGCCACTTCCAATAGGAAATGTCAATGAGATCACTAAAGGAAATATTATTCTGGATTATACTAAACTGAAAGGTATAAGAATATTGTTAGTGGAGGATAATCCACTAAATCGCCTAGTTGCAGTAACCACGTTATCTAAATACAATGTATTCATAACAGAAGTTGAAAACGGAAAAGAAGCAATTGAAAAAGTTAAGGCAGAAACGTTTGATATCATCTTAATGGATATTCAAATGCCAATTATGGATGGGATTCAAGCTACTAGAATAATTCGGAATGAATTAGAAATGCAAACACCAATTATTGCGTTGACTGCAAATGCTTTCAAAAAACAAATAGACCTTTGTTTGTCAGTTGGAATGAATGCTTATGTTGTAAAGCCTTTTGAAGAAAAAGTTTTTGTGCAAGTTTTGCTTAATGTTATTGAGAAAAGAACAATTGAGCCTCAGACTCATAAAAACGAAATAGAATACTTATCAACGAAGACGAAAGCTTATGATTTAGCATTCCTTGAAAAATCAAGTGGTGGGGATCAGGAATTTTTGATTAAAATGATCCATTTATTTATTAGGACAATTCCGGCATCTATACATGCAATGAAAGATGCATACAAAAATAAAGACTTTATTACTTTAAATACTGTTGCTCACCGAATAAAACCAAGTATAAGCGATATGGGAATAAGAGAGATTGTAAATGAAATAAAGCAAATTGAAATTCTCGCTCTTAGTGACTCTGATTCAACATTATTACCCCAATTTATTAATAAAGTGGAGAGTGTGATGGGAAAAGTAATCGATCAATTAAAAAATGAAGTTAGATGAACGTTCATTAACAGCAACTCAGAGTATATTAATTGATGAAGTCAAAGCTGGGAATTTTAGAGAGGATTTTTATTACAGGATAATTGGATTACCTATTGAATTGCTGCCATAAAGAGAAAGAGGTTCTGATGTAATAATACTGAGTAAATACTTTTGGTTCCTTTTCGAAGAATAATAACAAGGTGGAGGTGAAATTCTCTGATGATGAAGAACATAAATTAGTTAAATATAGCTTTCAAAGAAACGTAAGAGAATTAAAATCTATTGTTGATTAGACTTGTATAATAAGTGATGGAATAGAAGTAAAAGCCGAATATATTGCTTGAGCAGCAATAAAACAAGATGAAAATTTTATTACTATGGAAAAAATACTGAGAGAATATAACTGCGATATCATTAAATTTTTTCTTTTAAAAAAATGATAATAATGTATTTTGGTGGCTTAAAAATTAGATGTTGGGAAATACTATATATATATAATGATCCAATAAAACGAAATTGTATAAATATGAAATTCTGCTCTTGCACATAATTATATATTGAATAATTGAAGGTTTTGTAAAAGAGAATTTATACGCGGCTAAGCAAGTACATTTTTATGAACATTTAGGACGCACAAATAGAAATTAAATGGGCAATTTTTTCCCGCCATTGGAACAATGAAAATAAGTGACTTAACTATGCCAGACTACAAACTACTCGAGAATAAGAAAGTATTAATAGTAGATGATAACTCAATGAATCGGATTTTAGCCAGAAGGACTATGGCTAATTATGATATTCTAATTACAGAAGTTCAAAATGGCAAAGAGGCAATCGATGAAATAATTAAAGATAATTTTGATATTATATTGATGGATATTCAAATGCCAGTGATGAATGGAATTCAAGCGACAAGGATAATCAGAAAAGAATTAAAACTCAGTACTCCTATTGTAGCTCTAACAGGAAGTACATTAAAAGAACAAATTGACCAATGTTTGTCAGCCGGGATGGATGCTTATATCGTAAAGCCATTCAATAAAGAAATATTATTACAAACATTATTGAATGTAAGTCAGCAAAAGACATCAGTTATACAACATGAAACTAAGGATCGAGAACCTCAGCATATGATGGACTATGATATATCAAAAATAGAAGAAATAAGTAGAGGAGATAAAGAGTTTGTGAATAGAATGATTGGATTATTTGTCAAGACAATACCATCTTCCTTACAAAAGATGAAAATGGCATTTCAAGAGAAAGATTTTAAAACTTTGAACGCTATAACGCATCGTATAAAACCAAGCATTGATGTCTTAGGTATTACTCAAATTTCAGAAGAAATAAAACAAGTAGAATTCCTTTCTTTAGAAAAACCAAACTCAGAATTAATACCTCAATTTCTTGTCAAAATTGAAAATGTTTTGAATCAAGTTATTGACCAATTGACAAATGAATTAGATTAGTTCATTTTGCCTTGGTATATATATTATAATACATCAACAATGGCGTCCACCACGTGGACAGCTTTCCGTTTAGTGGAAAAACATGATAATGAATTACACTTAAGTTGCTGGTAGTCAGATTGTTGATATGTAGGCATGCCTTTGGCATCTATCATAAAAAAATAACAATGATAGATTACAAAATATTTTTGGTGGATGATGATTTGTTTTGTCTCAACATGTATGAACAACATCTCAGAAATTTAGGATTTCATGATGTTTTAATGTTTCAAAGTGGAACAGACTGTTTAAACAGCTTAATTGAATATCCAGATATAATATTTCTTGATTATAAGATGGATACATTGAATGGTTTTGAAGTTCTAAAGAAAATCAAACGATTTAATCCAAATATTAATGTTGTGATGGTTTCAGCTCAAGAGGATCTACAAACGGCTGTTGACGCATTAAAATATGGGGCTTTTGATTACATCATTAAAAGTGACCAAGAAGTAGAAAAGATGGCACAAGTGATTAACAGAATTTCAAGTTTGGATAAGATAGTTAAGAAACAAAAGCCTTCTCGTTTTAAATCAATGTTCTCATTTAATTAATATTTAGCAATGAAAAACTATTTAGGTTTTTTGAGCATGTTGCTACTTTTAGTTTCATGCAAAACTCAGAATCTTTTTATAGAATCAAAAGAAGAATTGCAAGATTCCAAATTGGAAATTGACAGTACCTTTTTTCATAATCCAGATTATGAATACACAATAAGAAAATATGATAAAGTAAATATTAGTGTTTGGGGCCAAGATGAACTCAGTGTAGGTTCAGTCTATGGCATTTACAATTCTAATGAGGTTTATGGTAAATGGTTGATGGTAGATGCAAGAGGATGTATCGAGGTTCCAAAAATCGGCACTACAAGAGTCGAGGGTAAAACAGTAGTAGAATTGAAAGATACATTAAGAGGTGTATTCCAAAGATGGATAAAAACACCGATCGTAGATGTTAAGATTTTGAATAAGGAGATTACAGTGTTAGGAGAAGTTAAAAATCCTGGGGTTATTAAGGTAGATACAGATCGGAATACTCTACTTGATATGATTGCTCAAACGGGTGGTTTTGATTTCTATGCAAACTTGGAATGCGTAAAAATTCTACGTCAAGAAGGACCAGATGTAAGAGTGGTTAATATCGATTTAACTGAGGCGGGTATTTTTTTGCAAAAGAACATTCAGTTGCACCCTGGTGATATCGTAATTGTTCCATCTAAAAGCTACAAAGAATTCGATAAAAGAGTTTCGATTATCATACCTCTTACTTCAACAGTATCTGCATCGGCCATTGTATTGGGCCTCTTATAATTCAAAAACATGGAAGAAAATTTAAGATTCTTAAAGCCATTTATTCGAGGGTTTTTACTGATTATTTTATCGATGTTCGTAGCTGTTATGGCAGCCAAGAAATATCTCAGTTATGTCGTTCCATTATATGAAAGTACGACAAAAATGAAACTAGCGGATGTTAGTGAAGGAGTTCAGAACAGTAACCTTTTTAAGGATTTTGATGTATTTGCAACAGCCAATAAAATTGCAACTGAAATAGAAGTGCTGAAATCAAGTGTTTTGATAGGTAAAACTTTAGATAGTATTGATTTCAATGTCGAAATCTATCGTAAAGGAAAACTAAAGTCAGTAGAGTTATTTGATAATTCTCCTTTTATTATTGAAGGCGATTTTATTAGTTCAAAGGCTTATGATAAAAAGTATAGATTAGAAATTATCTCTGATAGAAACTTTGAAATCTATTTTCCAGAGTCGGAAGAGATGCTTACAAAAGGAAGTTTCGGCGAACTTGTTTCATTTCTATATGGACATTTAAAAATCACGTTAGATGAAAAATTTATTGCTAGTAAACCAAATTTGAACTTGATTGACCAATATGAATTTGAGTTCCTAAGTCGTCAAAAATTGATTAGTAAAATATCTACGAATTTAAATATTGTTTCTGTTGATAAAGATGTTGCAGTTATTCGAATCAATTATAAGAGTCCCGTTCCTGCAAAAGCTGCTATATTAGTAAATGCCCTTGCCAAAACTTATACTCAGGATTATATCGAAGCAAAATATAAGGCAGCAGAGATTACTGTTGCATTTCTTGATAAACAATTAGTTGAAGTTTCAAAAAAATTATCTAATGCTGAATCTAATATTGAGCGTTATCGAAATGCGAAAAGGATCACAAATATTAGACAGGAAACAGAAACTGATCTTAGAAAAATATCTCAGCTTAAGATACAGCAGACAAATGTCAAAATGAATCTAATAGCGATTCAAGCACTCAATACCTACATTCAAAATGGAAAAGACAAATTTTTAGAATTAGCACCAAATTTTGAGGCATTTACAGATCTATTATCTACTGAAATAATAAAGAATATAAAAGCTTTACAAGCTAAAAAAAAGGACCTGCTGCTGATATATACCCCAGAAGAGGAAAGCGTTAAAGTTATAGATGAAAAAATTGGAGATCTTACAAAGTACTTAATTGAGAGTATCGCAAATACTACCAAGAACCTAGAAATAAAATACAAAAACCTTTCAACTGATATAAAGGAATTTGAGAAAGCATTTATCACGATTCCCGAAAAAGAGAAAATCATCACATTGATGAATAGGGAGTTTGATATCTATCAAAAGATATATATATCTTTAAATGAAAAGAGGATTGAGGCAAGAATTGCGAAAGCCGCAAAAATTTCATTTCACAGAATAATTAGTCCAGCGGAGCCTTCAAAGGTCCCTACATCTCCGAATAGACCTATTATCATAATTGTATCAGCAATTATGGGGATGTTTGGGTCCACCTTAATGATCCACTTAGTCCACCTTGCAAAAGTAAAAGTAAATGATAGGCATACGATAGAATCCAAATCTGGAATTCCAATTGCAATGGTAACACCTAAGTTGAAAAACGATCAAGAGATAAAAAATCATTTTCTTCAAAAGGCTGGCCAATTGGAAATGAAAGAATTGATTAGAGACAAAGGAGTTGTATGTCTAAGCTCATTTAAGTTTGAAGAAGGTTCTTTATTTAATGCTGTACACTTAGCGGTTGCTTTGTCTGCTCAGGGGCGAAGAGTATTATTAATAGATGTTGAAGGTATTTTGAAAAATAGAGAATCAAATAATGAAGAGGTCATGAACATTAAAAAGGACCTTGATCTCATCACATTAACAAATCCTAAATTCAAAAGCTTTACAAAAGTAAGAATGGAACATTTTATAGAAGATTTAAAGAAGTCTTATAATATAATCCTAATCCTAAACGAAGAGCTCTACAAACAGAGTTCGTTATTGATGATGAGTATAGCAACGGTCAACCTAGTAGCTATAGACGCTCGCTTGACGCAATCAAAAAAGATTGTTGAAGTTGATTTGTTAAAAGAAGAATATGGCTTTAATTCTATTCAGTTTATACTCAATCGGTTTGACTATAATCCTAATCTATTAAAGGAATTAATAATTTTTGTAAAAAAGGTATTTCGAAATAGGGAAAAGCAAACATTTACATTAACGGATTCCCAATTACAAGGAAATAAACAAATACAATTATAG
>OJIO01000340.1_pt1 | contig 32963 bp, 33 predicted proteins | sample 1595621 | NCBI WGS metagenome assembly OJIO01 (sample SAMN05416776, study PRJEB24817) | seawater metagenome | isolation source: Sea water | place: Canada:Atlantic | collected 2013-07 | reverse complement strand
CGCATTATAGGGACGTCAACTTTGCCGTCAACTGTTTTTTTCACTTTGATGACAGAGTCCGTATAATGCCTGCTATTCAGCCAGGCATAAGCCAGGCTATCGCCTTGTTAACGGGTGCAGCGAACGGCTGACCCATACCAGTGGAGCACGCATGTCCGAGAAAGCAGTTGTCATCTATTCAGGCGGTATGGATTCCTTCACCATTCTTCACCGTGCCCACCGAGACGGTTACGAACTATTTCCTCTCACCTTTAACTATGGGCAGAAACACAGCAAGGAGATTCGTTATGCGGCTTCTGTTTGTCAGTCACTTGGCTTGCCACATCGTGTGATAGACATCACTGCCATTAATCAATTACTGCAATCCTCATCGTTGACATCTGATCTGGATATTCCGGAAGGTCATTACGAAGCTGACAACATGAAGTCTACCGTTGTGCCTAACCGCAATATGATTCTATTGTCACTGGCGATCGGGTATGCCGTTGATATCGGGGCCAACAAGGTGTTTTACGGCGCTCACAGTGGAGATCACGCCATCTATCCTGACTGTCGACCGGAGTTTGTTCACGCAATGAATGACGTCGCCAGGATTGCCAATTACGAGCCGGTAGAAATTGTGACCCCGTACCTGGATAGCGACAAAATCGGAATTTTAAAAGATGGGTTGGCAATGGGGTTGGATTATAGCCAGACCTGGACCTGCTACAACGGTAGAGAGAAAGCGTGTGGCAAGTGTGGTTCTTGCGTAGAACGCCTGGAAGCCTTTGCACTTAATGGTATTTCAGACCCGCTTGCGTACGAAACAGGCCCTGCTCTATGACAACAGTGACGACAGATAAGATATACCGGGTAAAAGAAGCGTTTTATACCCTTCAGGGGGAGGGTACCCATGCGGGTCGGCCAGCAGTTTTTTGTCGTTTCAGTAAATGTAATTTATGGAATGGCAAGGAGGATGGCAGAGCAGCCGCCACTTGCCAATTTTGCGACACGGATTTTGTCGGCACGGATGGCCAGAATGGCGGCCGCTACTCAAAAGATGAACTCTGTTCGCTGCTACGAGATCTTTGGCCCAACTCGGACGTTTCTCCTTTTATAGTATGCACAGGTGGAGAACCTGCACTGCAGCTGGATGGCACATTGGTAGAAGCAATGCACAAGCAGGGGTTCGAGATTGCGATTGAAACCAACGGCACACTCCCCCTCCCGGAAGGCATCGACTGGATATGCCTGAGCCCGAAAGAAAACTCCGATGTTATTCTGCAACAATGTCACGAACTCAAGCTGGTTTATCCCCAGCCTGGCGCCATGCCTGACCAATTCAGACACATCGAAGCAACACATCGCTACTTGCAACCCATGGATATGACGGCTATTCGGCAATCCCCGGCACGAGAACATATCCCGTTGTTTGCACCACAAGACACCGATCCGGTACAGGCGGCCGTGCACTACTGCCTGGCAAACCCTGAGTGGAAACTGAGTGTGCAGACCCACAAATGGATCGGCATAGACTGACAGCTGACGACACCTCGCGGCGATTGGACGATTGATAATAGTGTGGAATGTGGAATCTGTTGTTCACCGAGTACCAGCGTGTGTCACAACCGATTCACCTCATTGATTCAACGGCTATGGCCAAACAAGCGCCACCTTGCCTTGTAGCTGACCTTGTTCATATCGACGATGCACAGCAGCCAGATTGGTAGCCATTACACGCTCGGGCTCCGGTACATCAATAACCCCCTGTTCTACCCAGGATGTAAATTGAGCCAGGTCTTCGCCCAACGCTTCCCGCCCCTTACCAGTAAGTAACGGTAGGGCCTTGAACACGGCATGCAACGTCAGGGATTTGGCATGGGCCATTGACAAATCATGAGCACCACGAGCATTAATAGTGGCCACTTCTCCCCATGCAGCAACGGCATTCAATGCAGAACCCAGACTTTCTCCACCACAGGTATCAACAACAAAGTCAAAACTCCTTCCTGCGGCGACAAGATTTGCCACTTCATGGTGAGCCAGCGCTTCGACCCCCATCTTTCGCAATGTCTCTAAACGTTCTGAGCTACCCGCTGTTGCTGTTACCTTTATGCCACGGTGTAATGCCAGTTGCAGCACCATCCGGCCAACACCGCCAAGCCCGCCCAGAATAAGCAGCCGACTTTTGGGCTGAGGGCGCAAGCGTTGCAGCACCTCCATCGCAGTCAAAGACACCACTGGCAAGCAAGCCGTTGCTTCGTTTGTCAGGTTAGCAGGCGCCGGGGCCACCAATCGGGCATCAGCGAGCACATACTCACACACCGTGCCCATGGTTCCCCGTACACCACCAGTCATGCCGTAGACGCGGTCACCAACAGCAAACGCATCCACACCCTCTCCAATGGCAACGACCTCTCCACACAAATCACAGCCAATGGTACCGGACTCGGTTGCCACCGGTGCCAGCCCGGAGCGTACTTTGGTATCGAGTGGATTGAAGCCAGCCGCCAATACCTTGAGCAGCAACTCCCCTTTGTCAGGCTCAGCTAGCGCTATCGAGCGTAACGTCAGCACGTCCGGATCGCCGTATTGGGTAAAAACCATCGCTTTGGCATTTATCATCAGGACTCTGTTCCTATTCCATCATCCAAATGGTGAACCAGAGGATGCGTATTGGTTTCAGCTGCAGCAATTTGTCGGATCACTGTATCGATCAAATGTTCGCTGCCACCGTTTGAGTGAAAGCTGGCATAAACGGTTCTTGGAATGACCGGAGCATCCTGGACAAGAAACAACTCTTGCTGATCAAGAGCCCCGGCAATCAATCCCCAGGGAAGGTAGGCTGCACCGCCTCTCGACAAGATACAGTCAAGTGCAATCCTCCCGGTATTGGTTTGCAACGCTGGCGTACTCGTCAATTTCAGCTGTCGATTATGCTGCGCTTGAAAGGCCGTTCCCCAATCCACCAGCACGTATCTATGGTCAAGCGCTTCGCTGATCGTCACATCCGACACTGACGAACACAGATACAGGGGCAAATGCGCCACTTCCAATGTCGTCAGTTCATCCACTTTCGGAGCATCAAACAGAAATGCCAGATCCAGAGTGCGCTCCAGGATCTGGCGAATCAGATTACCGCTACTATGAGCAACGGCAGTCAGCGACAAGCCATCAACCCGATCCAGCAACCCCGCCATCTGCTGTTGCAAAAAACCGTCCCAGAGGTTGGGAGTGGCACCCACAGCCATTTGCTGGCTTTGGCCCTCCTCCGCAGCGACTTCCTGGCGTATTTTCTGTTCAAGACGCACCGTACTTTCCGCCAGAGGCATCAGTTTTTCACCAGCCGTCGTTAACTGAATATTGTTGCGCTGCCGCGAAAACAACTCGACACCCAGCAACCCTTCCAGCTGACGCACACGAAAACTGACCGCAGACTGGGTCAAATAAAGATTTTCTGCCGCCCGACCAAAGTGACGGGTACGGGAGACTTCCATAAAAGTTTTAAGCAGTTCAGTATCCATTTGACCAATTTATATGTTCGTTACGATAAGTATTTTTTGTTTTACCGCACAAAGTGCCCTGACCATACTCCGCCGAAACAGCATTGGCGTCCAGCCAGCACGATAGATGTCGTCCACAGGGGAACCAAGTCATGAGTTTTGCCAGCCCTAAAAAATACTTTGATGATCGCAACTTTCCGCGTGGTTTTCATCGTTCCGGTGACTTTACCCGCGCCCAGGCGAATATTCTTGAAACCCTCGGCACAGCCTTAAAGGCTCTGCACGAAGGCACTCAGGAGCCAATCGACGATGCCGAAACACATTTTGTTGCGGTCTGTCATGGAACGGAGACAGCCATTACCGATATTGAGAAATCCTGGTGTTTATACCTGTCAGCGTTACGCCGTAAACAAGTGTACTTTACTGCATCCTCTGCCGCAGTAACTGACGGCGTCAATGAAACCATCGACACTGATGACTAAGCCAGCACTGGGCTACCTTGAAGTCCTGTCTCTTCCTGACTTTGGTATTCAATGTCACGCCAAGGTCGACACGGGCGCATGCTCCAGCAGTCTGCATGCGGAACATATCAATGTCTTCCAGCGTGACGACCAGGACTGGGTGCGCTTTCATGTGTTGTTCAGTCGTGAAAAAATGCGCATTGACCAAATGTGTGAAGCGCAGGTACTGGCCCGCAGACGCATTGCCAGCTCAAACGGCTCACGCAGCTATCGCTATGTTATCAGTACACAGGTTAATATCGCGGGCCAGCAATGGCCTATCGAACTCAGCCTTACCCACAGAGGCAGCATGAAGTATCCAATGCTCCTGGGCAGAGAAGCCATTAGCGGCCGCTTCGTCGTTGACGTTGAACACACCTATTTGAGCAAATAAACACCATGAAAATCGCGATTCTTTCGCGCAATCCAAAACTCTACTCGACACGACGCCTGGTAGAAGCTGGGGAGCAGCGAGGTCACGAAGTGACCGTATTCGATACTCTGCACTGCTATATGAATATCAATAGCGTAGAGCCGTCGATCCATTATCAGGGTAACGAGCTCAAGGACTATGACGCTGTAATACCGCGTATTGGTGCATCCATTACATTCTATGGCACCGCCGTGCTGCGCCAGTTTGAAATGATGGGCGTGTATCCGCTGAATGAATCCGTCGCCATCAGCCGCTCAAGAGACAAACTCAGATCCATGCAGTTAATGTCACGCAAAGGCATTGGCCTGCCAGTGACGGGATTCGCTCACAGCCCGGATGACATTCCAGATCTGATTTCAATGGTTGGTGGCGCACCACTGGTCATCAAGCTATTGGAAGGTACTCAGGGCATTGGTGTTGTACTGGCAGAAACCCGCAAAGCCGCAGAAAGCGTCATCGAAGCCTTTATGGGGCTGAAAGCCAATATCATGGTACAAGAATTTATCAAGGAAGCTGGCGGTGCAGACATCCGCTGTTTTGTAGTTGGCGACCGGGTCGTAGCGGCCATGAAACGCCAGGCAGCCGAAGGTGAATTTCGCTCCAATCTTCATCGCGGCGGCTCAGCCAGCCTGATCAAGATCACCCCTGACGAACGTGCAACAGCTGTTCGCGCTGCCCGTACCATGGGATTAAATGTGGCAGGTGTCGATATTTTACGGTCGAACCACGGCCCTGTCGTTATGGAAGTCAACTCCTCACCGGGTATTCAAGGAATTGAAGAGGCTACCGGCATTGATGTTGCCAGCAAAATCATGCTGTTTATCGAAAAAAATGCCCGGATTAATCACACCCGTACCCGCGGACAAGGCTAACCGGCTGCAGCCAGAGGCCCCAGACTAGTGGCGGCCTCGGCTCACAAACCATATTGACTCAGACACAGGCGTAAGTAATCTGCCTGTTCCTTACCAACCAGTTCCAGAGTCACGATCTGCTCGCGACATTCAGCCTGAATTTGACGACGATAATCAACGTCACTGCCCGTCTCAGAATCACTGGCAAGTGCACGACGATCAGCAGTATCAGTGCTTGCCTCCACGCTCTCCAAAGACGCTGTTTCTTCCGCACTATTAGCCTCGCTGTCATCATCAACGCCAAACGCTGATACAGCCACACTGAAACAAGTCAACATTCCTACTAATACATAGCGTATAGAACAACCGCCAGCATGCATGCGGCATATTATCGGCGTGTGTTTTTTCAAACAAGCGTACTCCCAGCGTAGACTGTAGGGGCCATATAAAAACGCAGCAAACGATGAAAAAACAAGGCGAACAATCAACAAAAGCGCAGTTCATCGGTGCCATAATGAACATTGTGAGTCGATTTCTAACGCCGTAATTTCAGCGCCGTAATTTGATAGATATGGCTCTAAAAGGCGTATCTGGAGGAGACTGTAGGCAGGAACGCAGTACGCGACCAACAAATTAATTTTATCTTCAGCATATAAAATGCTGCATCAACAAATGGCATCAATAGCATGATCAGGCATGATCCATTCCAGCCGCTGACATCAGCCGAGCTCTGGTCATTCATCATTTTTATCAATGCAGAACCCCGCCGCATTCCGATTAATATGCTAGCCATTATGTCCATCAAAAACCGTTTACTTCAGACAAAGGCTTTCGTATAGTCGATAACTTACCGGGCAGCCAAGGCTGCCTTTTTGCGTTTTGAGGAACCCGTCCTGTATGACTGCGATCATGAACACCTATGGCCGCCTGCCCGTTACTTTTACCTCAGGTAAAGGGAGTTGGCTGACAGATACCGATGGAAAGACCTACCTGGATGCCTTGTGCGGTATTGCCGTATGCGGACTAGGTCATGCCCACCCGGCTATCAGCAAAACACTGACTGAACAAGCTGGCCGCCTGATACACACGTCCAACCTCTACGGTATCGAGCGACAACAGGCACTGGCTGATGCGCTGGTGCGTATTTCCGGCATGAGCAATGTGTTCTTCTCCAATTCTGGTGCAGAAGCCAACGAAGCAGCCATCAAGATTGCCCGTAAATACGGTCATCAGCACGGTATTCATGAACCTGTCATTATCGTGATGAGCAAAGCATTTCACGGTCGAACGCTGGCGACCTTGACAGCCACTGGTAATGCCAAGGCGCAAGAAGGTTTTGGCCCGCTATTAAGCGGTTTTATCCGTGTCCCGTACAATGATCTGGATACCCTGACCAAAGTCGCTGGCGTCAATGCCAGTAATGTCGTGGCGGTGATGCTCGAAACCGTGCAAGGAGAAGGCGGTCTGGCAACCGCCAGCCTCGAATATCTGCAAGGAGTCCGGGCACTCTGCGACCAGCACAAATGGTTGATGATGGTCGATGAAGTCCAAACCGGTAACGGGCGTACAGGCAGCTATTTTTCATACCAACAACTTGGTTTTGTGCCCGACGTCGTCACAACCGCCAAAGGTCTGGGCAATGGAATTCCGATCGGTGCCTGTCTGGCTCGCGGTGCGGCGGCCGAAGTACTGCAGCCTGGCAGCCATGGCAGCACCTATGGCGGCAATCCGCTTTGCAGCGCCGTTGCCCTGTCGGTAGTAGAAACCATTGAAGCTGACAATCTCTGTGCCAACGCACGGGAAATGGGTGAATACCTGGCCACCGGGTTCCGCCAACGCCTGCAAAACAACCCTCATCTTATTGATATTCGCGGTCGAGGCCTGATGATGGGACTGGTGATGGATCGGGATTGCCCCGAGCTGATGGCCAGAGGTCTGGAATACGGCATCCTGCTGAATGTCACTGCAGGCAACGTCATCCGACTATTGCCAGCATTGAACCTCCACAAGGATGATGCCGACAAGATCATCGACATCGTGTGCAACCTGATTGATTCGCTAGATTGATCGATACAACGAAGGAACTGCTGTGAGACATTTTTTAACGCTGATGGATCTGACTTCAGAGGAGCTGAGCCAGGTATTACAACGGGCGATAGAACTCAAGGCCATGCAACATCGCCATGACGTCTATGAACCCTTCAAAAACCAGGTATTGGGGATGATTTTTGAAAAATCCTCCACTCGTACACGAGTGTCCTTTGAAGCCGGCATGACACAACTCGGTGGTGCCGCTATTTTTCTGTCGCCACGAGATACCCAACTGGGCCGCGGTGAGCCCATCGAAGACAGTGCACGGGTACTGTCTCGTATGGTTGATATCATCATGATTCGCACCTTTGATCATGCCGATATTGAGCTGTTCGCCAAACACTCAGCAGTACCGGTTATCAACGCTTTAACGGATGATTACCATCCGTGTCAGCTGCTGGCCGACATGCAGACCTTTATCGAACACCGAGGCTCTATCAAAGGCAAAACTGTCACCTGGATCGGCGATGGCAACAATATGTGTCAGTCCTACATGAACGCAGCGGTTCAGTTCGGCTTCCACCTCAACATCGCTGTACCGGCAGGATTTGAACCCAACGCTGAGTTACTGGCCAGTTGTGCTGACCAGGTCACCCTGATGGCATCACCGGAAGAAGCAGTCAGAAACTCACATCTGATTGTTACCGATGTCTGGGCCTCCATGGGCCAGGAAGAAGAACAAGCAGAACGGCTGCGTAAATTCAGACATTATCAGGTGACTGAAGCCCTGCTGGATCAAGCAGCCGACGACGTACTGTTTATGCATTGCCTGCCTGCTCACCGAGGTGAAGAGATCAGCACTACGCTGATGGACGACCCGCGTGCCGTGGTCTGGGACGAGGCTGAAAACCGCCTGCATGCACAAAAAGCCCTGATAGAATTCCTGCTCAATCAGACACAGAAATAGCGTCAGTCAAACGCGGTTAATCCCTGCGAGACGACTTGGTTGCGGCCTTGCTTCCGGGCCTCGACAACCAGAGCATCGGTGCGATGCAACAAGGCATCCACCGATTCCGACGGCTGGTACTGAACAACCCCGGCAGAAATGGTTACCGAAATCATACCCTCTGCCATTGGCTGTTCAGCAATTCGTTTGCGAATCCGCTCAACCACCTGCTCACCCGCAATTAACTGGGCTCCAGACAACATCAAGGCAAACTCATCCCTGCCGAAACAGGCCACCTCATCCACCTCACGTACGATCACAAGCATCAGTTGGGCCACATCTGCCAACATCTGTTCAACCCGGAACTCACCAAATTCAGTGCAAACTTCGTCAAAATGATCGATTTCAACCAGCGCAACCACAAACGGACTGCCATCCCGGCGGGACATGGCACGCTTGTCCATCAGCGTTTTAACAAAGTGACGGCGATTGATCAGCCCCGTCGTTTCATCCCGAGTCGACAGCTCTTCAATTCTGGCGAGCGCCAAGCGCAACTCACGGTTCTTGCGGCCTAAAGCATCCCGCAATAATACAAATTCACGCCCCACTATCCCGAACGACATCACCGCCAAGGTAAAGGCTATCCCCAACAACAGTTCACGTACCGATTCAAATGGCCCGGTAGCGCTATATTGCAGCGTCAGCACAGCCCCTGAATAACAACCGACAATCAGCAAGCAAATTCCCATCAGCGCACGCCATCCCAGCCCCAGAATGCCAAAAGGAAGCATCGCCAAATAAGCCATCATCATCATCTGATGCACCGACGGGACGATCACAATCGCCAAGGTGACAAACATGATCGACCACACCAGATAGGGTAATGTCAGGCCGGAATCTCGGTAACTCAGGCTACGTCCACTCCAGAACCAGTAACTGATTAAAATCAGCCCACACCAGAACGCTATGGCCAGCTCTATCATCCAAGCAGTGTCCCCGAACAACGTCCCCCCAAAGCCATACAACAGCGTAAACAACAAGGCACCAACCAGTGCCAATGCATGACGTCGATAGATATCCCGATATAAATGATTCACCTGATAAATCCTTATCCTGCAAGAAAACTGACGCAAAAAAAAGCTGATGCCATGTTGTTGTCAATCACCGGCAGAAGTACCTGCAGAAGAGATTGTCCGGGTCAGTCAGAGCCATTCAGCAGACGGCATGACCAACACTTGGGTCACCAACACCGGATAGAACACCGTATTCCACCTCAATAATGACATACCCAACGACTGGCAGATGGATCAAGTGAACAGAATACTGCCAAAGTCAAAACCAAGTATTTCACGTAACCACCAGAATCAGCTACCGGCATACAAGCCAATTACCAAAGCAAAAATTGTCTGTCCGAATACGGCTTGATCCGACCAACGTACGGCGGCTACAAACCCCGACCAAGCCCAAGCAGCGGTATTGCAACCGTCCGGGGTACATTACTCTATCGCCCAATTCTGTAGCGCAGGAAAAATTATTCCGTGCTTCCAGAATTCTACTTGAGTTAATATCATGCTATTAATTAATAAAATGAATAAAATTCAAAATTATGCTGGAAATCAAACATCTCAGAACACTCATAGCGCTACGTGATGGCGGCACTCTTGTCGAGGCCGCCAAACGGCTGTGCCTGACACAGTCGGCGCTGTCTCACCAGCTCAAGGATCTGGAAGACAAGCTGGGAGTCAGACTTTTTGTGCGTAAATCCAAGCCGTTACGTTTCACTCGTGCCGGGCTGGAAATGCTGCAGATGGCTGATCAGATACTACCCCAGTTACGTCAGTGTGAACTGACCTTAAAAAAACTGGCGGGTGGCGAAACCGGTCGCTTGCACATGGTCATTGAATGCCATAGCTGCTTTGAATGGCTGATGCCAGCGATTAACCGTTTTCGAGATCACTGGCCAGATGTGGAAATAGACCTGACCACCAGCTTCCATTTTGATCCCTTACCCGCGCTTACCCGAGGAGACATTGACCTTGTCATTACCTCCGACCCGGAGCCTGACAGCCGTATCCACTATCGTCCGCTATTCCGCTATCAATCACTGCTGGCGGTCTCCAATCAGCACCCCTTGGCAAGTCAGGCCCAAGCCTCAGCCACCGATCTGGCGTCAGAAACCCTGATTCACTACCCGGTTGAACGGAAACGCCTGGATATTTATCAACACTTTCTGCTGCCTGCGGGGATAGAACCGAGTGCCAATCGCCAGACCGAACTGACACTTATGATGATTCAGCTGGTCGCCAGCGGACGCGGTGTTGCCTGCTTGCCGAACTGGGCATTACAGCCGTATCTGGATGCTAAACTGATCAGCGCCTTGCCGTTGGGGGAAGGCATCTGGCCAACCCTGTATGCTGCAATCCGGGCTGATCAGCAAGACGACAGTTACATCAAGGACTTCCTGAGTCTTTCTATCGATACCTGCTTTGAACGCCTGCAAGGTATTGAGCCTATACGCACGTTAAAATAACAATCAAATAACAACAGCGGAGCCAGTAACGCCAGCTTGCTAGTCTATATGGTAACGCGGCCAGACCAGACTGAACCTGGCTCCCCCCAGTTGCTCACTGCGACCCACAATGGCGCGTCCACCGTGCCAATAAGCAATACGTCGGACAATTGACAACCCCAAACCATAACCACCAGAGCTGCGAGTACGACTGTCATCCAGGCGAGCAAATGCAACAAACACCCTCGACCACTGCTCTTCTGGAATACCAGGGCCATCGTCCTCCACATCAATCCGACAGGTATCCACCGCCACGCTGCAACTCACCTGAACACGGGAGCTGGCATAACGACAGGCATTACCAACCAGATTCTGTACCGCCCGATGGATATACCTTGGCTCTACCTCTGCCAAACTATCGTGCAATCGTTCACTTTCCAGAAAACGCACCTCTATCTGCCCCGAGGGCCGGGCTTCTGCCGCCACTTGGCGAGCGATATCGGTCAACTCCACTTCCTGGAATTCGAGCAAGGGCCCGCCCTCTTCCAGGCGGGCATAAGTCAGGATTTCATCAATCAGCTGATCCAGCTCCTGAATATCCGCATCCATTCCCAGTATCTGGTTTTTCAGGTGCGGGTCTTCAACTTCATCTTCAATGATTTGCAAGCCAAACCGCAACCGGGCAACAGGCGTCCTCAACTCATGGGATACCGCACGCAACATCTCCCGCTGAATCCCGATCAAGCGCTGAATATGTTCCGCCATCTTGTTAAAAGAGTTACCCAGACGATTGACCGGATCCATGCCGGTCACCGCGATACGCGCAGACAGATGCCCCTGTGCCAGGCGGCCAGTCACCTGATCCAGATCTCGCAAACCGGATTCCATCGTCGTAACCAACCAGAAGACCACCAGCGCAAACACTAAAACAGCAATCAAGCCGAGGACAACCCAGACGTGATAAGGCGTCTCCTGGGGAGCCGTGAACGGGCCAATCAGTAAATGGTGATAATCCCCCAATGGCACATCGACCAGCCGGGTAGCGACGGGATATATCGGTGCGATACGCATGATGGTAAGCCGTACCGGAACAGCCAGCTGCACGGCCAACCATTCCGCATAGACGTCGCCATCCATTCCCGACACCAGAAAATGATGTCGAACCAGCTCGGTAAACTGTGACCAGGCCAGTTCTGCGTTGGCATTAAAATGGAAGGTAGCAACACTGTTTGAGACAGTGAGGGGGGTGGCATCAACATCGAACAAGTCCTCTGCAGCACGACTCTCGACATCCTCCAGCAAACTAAGCCGCAGACTGGAATTATCAAGGGAGACGACAACCTGGCCTTGAGACAAACGATAACGTTGATGACTGTTCATCTGCGCCAGATCAGACTGATCAATCCAGGCCTGCTCCAGCGTCTGGCGAAAACGTATCCCAGACTCGCCAGCATTCAAGACCTGCAGCGCACGGCCAAGATCCCGCTCCCAGTATTCATGGTAACGAATATGATGAATAAGATTCAGCGACAGAAAACAGAAAACAGTAATGCCGACAATAGCCAGTATCAGCGCGCCATACACCCGCAGGAAAATGCCACTCATCGATAACCTGCCAACCACTCACAGTACTGTGAACCCTGATTATCCAGTTTATTTCTGAATCTGCACCGCTTCGAGACGATACCGCACGCGTGTCGAATAGGTTGCCGCAGGGACGCCATTGCCAGCAATGGCAACCCCATTACAGCTCCTTCACAAACAGATACCCCTTACTGCGCACCGTTTTGATACGACGGGGATTCATCGGATCATCACCCACCTTGGGACGAATACGAGATACTCTTACGTCAATCGAACGATCCTGACCATCGTATTCGATGCCGCGTAACTGATGGAAAATTTCCTCTCGTGTCAACACTCGCCCGGCACTGTTACACAACAGCCAGAGCAGATCGAACTCGGCACTGGTCAAATCAATGCTGCGCCCTTCAAGCCAGGCTTCCCGCATGGCGCTGTCAACCACCAGATTACCGAACGTCAGACGATTTTCCTGGTTGGACTCTTCACTGACCACCTCCACCACATCACGAACCCGGCGTAACAAGGCCCGGATTCTGGCCAGTAACACTCGTGGCCGTACCGGTTTGGCGACGTAATCATCAGCCCCCATTTCCAGACCCAGCACCTGATCCAGATCCTCGGTTCGGGCTGTCAGCATCAGAATCGGCCCACGGTAATGAGGGCGTACCAGCCGACAAACGGCCAGGCCATCTTCACCCGGCAGCATCAAATCAAGCACCACCAGATCCGGCTGTTCCGTCTTGATCCGGTCAATCGCCCGGGCACCATCACCTTCGATAGCCACACTCAGACCATTACTTTCCAGATAATCCTTGGTCAGGGCAGCCAGTCGTTCGTCATCTTCAACAATCAGGATGCGCCAGTTTTCATCCGAGTCATGTGCCATTTCTACGTTTGCCATCCAATCAGCTCTCCAGCACCAGGGTTATGCTCGAAAACGCGTTGTTCATCCCAAATCCGATTGGCAGGCAGTTATCCAGGTAACCCGGCCGGACACAATCAGACGACTGTTTACTTTTTATTCACTTCTGAATCCTGTGACAGAAGTTGTTGTTCTAACCATAGACTGAAGCCTCCACAAATGCACAAAAACTTACCTGAGCACTCATGGCAACGGGCATTTTAACCATCATCCAGCAACATACCAGCCACAATGCGGCCTTCAGCCAGATCCGCTGTAGCCGAGAAGCAAGGCCCTGACATTCACCCACATCTCATACACACCTTATCCACATCTTGACATACCGCCGTTGTCCGTTTTGGCAAGTGGCCACACAACATATGGGGTTGAATCCCCCGCCAAGGCCCATTATCTTGTGCCGTTTCCAACCAGACCTGTGGAACACGCTGTATTACCATGCACCTTCAATCGCCCCATTCCTCAGGCCAGCTTGATGCTAATATCAGGCACACAATGTACGTTCAACACGAACAAGCCAAAAATCAGCTGCAACCCGGAAAACCGGGCTAATTGCAAACATTCATGGCTAATATTGAAACAAGCACACATCAGGATTCCCACCTTTGACCCATACTTGCTTGCATCCGGTTAGACAGGATCAGATGAGTAACGACAACTGGCAAAGGTTGGTGACTTTCAAGCATGGACGTGATCAGAATACCTTCGAGTACAGGCACAATTAACATGAATAGCGCTCTCAAAGTCAGTAAACGCGACGGTCGTCAGGAACCGCTGGATCTCGATAAGATTCACAAGGTCGTCACCTGGGCTGCGGAGGGACTGAATAACGTCTCCGTATCCGAAGTTGAGCTTCGTGCCCATCTGCAATTTTTCGATGGCATTCAGACCTCTGAAATACACGAGACCCTGATCAAGGCAGCTGCGGATCTGATTTCCGATCAAGCACCGGACTATCAGTACCTGGCTGCACGACTGAATATTTTTCACTTGCGCAAAAAAGCTTTTGGTCAGTATGAACCACCGGCATTACTGGATCATGTACGTAAACTGGTCGACAAAAAACGCTACGACAGCCACCTGCTGGAAGACTACAGCGAAGCTGACTATGCCGAAATGGAGACATTCCTCGACCACAGTCGAGACCTCAATTTCAGCTATGCTGCCGTCAAGCAGCTGGAAGGCAAATACCTGGTGCAGAATCGCGTTACTGGTGAGGTATTTGAAAGTGCCCAGTTCCTGTACTTGCTGATTGCCGCCTGCCTGTTCAGCGGCTACGAGAAGGATCGTCGACTCGACTTCATCAAACGTTTCTACGATGCCGTTTCGACCTTCAAGTTGTCGTTACCAACCCCCATTATGGCTGGTGTACGAACCCCCACACGCCAATTCAGCTCATGCGTGCTGATTGAAGCCGGTGACAGCCTCGATTCCATCAATGCCACCGCCAGCGCCATCATAAAATACGTATCCCAGCGTGCCGGTATCGGCATTAACGGTGGTCGCATCCGTGCCCTGGGCAGCCCGATCCGCGGTGGCGAAGCCTTCCACACCGGTTGTATCCCGTTTTACAAACACTTCCAGACGGCCGTTAAATCCTGCTCCCAGGGTGGCGTTCGTGGTGGTGCAGCCACCCTGTTCTACCCGATCTGGCATTACGAAGTCGAATCCCTGCTGGTATTGAAGAACAACCGGGGGGTAGAAGAAAACCGGGTACGTCATATCGACTACGGTGTGCAGATTAACAAACTGATGTACGAACGCCTGATCAAAAATGGCAACATCACCCTGTTCTCACCATCAGATGCTCCCGGCCTGTACGATGCCTTCTTTGAAGATCAGGAACGCTTCGAGCAGCTGTACAACAAGTACGAGCAAGACGACAGCATTCGCAAGAAAACCATCAAGGCCGTCGACCTGTTCTCCAGCATGCTGCAGGAGCGCGCCAGTACTGGCCGCATTTACATCCAGAACGTTGACCACTGCAACACCCACAGTCCGTTTAATCCGAAAAAAGCACCGGTACGTCAGTCCAACCTCTGTCTGGAAATTGCCCTGCCGACCAAACCGTTAATGGACGTCAACGACGAAAACGGCGAAATCGCCCTTTGCACGCTGGCGGCTTTTAACCTCGGTATACTGAAAAACCTGGATGAACTGGAAGAACTGTCTGATCTGGTTGTTCGAGCCCTCGACAGCCTGCTCAGCTACCAGGATTATCCGGTGCCCGCCGCCGAAAGAGGCAGCCTGGGGCGTCGTACCCTGGGTGTCGGCGTCATCAACTATGCCTACTATCTGGCAAAAAACGGTGTCCGTTATTCCGACGGCTCCGCCAATGGCCTGACTCACAAAACCTTTGAAGCCATTCAGTACTGGCTGCTGCGCGCTTCCGTCAAACTGGCGCAAGAGCAAGGTGCCTGCCCGCTGTTTGAAGACACCACCTATGCCCAGGGTATCCTGCCAATCGACAGCTATAAGAAGGATATTGATACCTTCTGTGACGAGCCGCTGCACTACGACTGGGAAGCACTGCGTGCTGATATCAAGGAACATGGCTTGCGTAACTCGACCCTCACCGCCCTGATGCCCTCGGAGACCTCCTCCCAGATCAGCAACGCGACGAACGGCATCGAGCCACCACGAGGCTATATCAGTGTCAAACAGAGCAAGGATGGTATTCTCAAACAGGTGGTGCCTGAGTACGAAACCCTGAAAGGAGCCTACGAACTGCTGTGGCAAATTCCCAGCAACCAGGGCTACCTGCAATTGGTTGGTATCATGCAGAAATTTGTCGACCAATCGATTTCCGCCAACACCAACTATGACCCGGCACGCTTCAGCGGTAACAAGGTTCCCATGCAACAACTGATGCGCGATCTACTGATGGCCTATAAATTTGGCGTCAAAACCCTGTACTATCACAACACCCGTGACGGTATGGAAGATCCTCAGAAAGACGCGATCCAGGAAGACGACGACTGCGCTGGCGGAGCCTGCAAAATCTAGTACGACGCTGTCGTACTTTCTGCCGATACACTTTCTACCCATGTACAAGGCCGCTACAATCGATCACCGATTGATGGTAGCGGCAGTAGCCCGCCGTGCAGGGATCGGCATGCGGGTCATCCCAACCCGAAGAATGACAACGGCCGTATACGGCCAGGCGAGACGATACTGGCTATGGCCTACACCACCTTCAACCGCAACGAATTTGACACCTTCTCACAGCCCATGTTTTTTGGCGAACATGTCAACGTTGCCCGCTACGACCAACAAAAACACAAGATTTTTGAAAACCTGATCGAAAAACAACTGTCGTTTTTCTGGCGTCCAGAAGAAGTGGATCTGACCAACGATCGCAAGGATTTTCTCGACCTGCCGGAACACGAAAAACATATTTTCATCAGCAACCTGAAATATCAGACCTTGCTGGACTCGGTTCAGGGGCGCTCCCCCAACGTGGCTTTTTTGCCCGTGGTATCACTGCCGGAGCTGGAAACCTGGATCGAAACCTGGTCGTTCAGCGAAACCATTCACAGCCGCTCCTACACCCATATCGTCCGTAATATCGTCCCCAACCCGGCTGCTATTTTTGACGACATCACCCGTAATGAGCACATCACCCGCCGCGCCATTTCTGTCACCCGCTACTACGACAGTTTTATTGAGCTGAGTAACTACTACCAGCAACTGGGCGAAGGCAGTCACACCATCAACGGCCAAATCGTTGAGGTCAACATGCACGAACTCAAGCGTCGCCTATATCTGACGCTGGTTTCCGTCAACGTGCTGGAAGCCATCCGTTTTTACGTCAGCTTCGCCTGTTCATTTGCTTTTGCCGAACGTGCCAAGATGGAAGGTAATGCCAAAATCATCAAACTGATTGCCCGTGATGAAGCGCTGCACCTCACCGGTACCCAGCATATGCTGCAGATTATTGCCCGTGGCCAGGATGATCCTGCCTTTGCCAACATCGCCGAAGAGTGCAAGCCCGATGTGATTCGTATTTTTGCCGAAGCAGCGCAACAGGAAAAAGAATGGGCCGAATACCTGTTCAAGGACGGCTCCATGATTGGTCTGAACAAGGACATTCTGTGCCAGTACGTTGAATACATCACCAACCAGCGTATTGCAGCCCTGGGATTTGACCGTATCTTTGACGCCCGCTCCAACCCGCTGCCCTGGATCAATTCCTGGCTCAACAGCGACAACGTCCAGGTTGCCCCGCAGGAATCTGAAATCAGTTCCTATCTGGTTGGTGCCCTCGACAGTGAAGTAGATACCAACGACCTCGGCGACTTCGATCTTTGATGAGTCGTACAGATCTACGCCAGAGGCATGCCTCTGGCGCTCCCGCCAGCCAGCCGCAACCTGCGTCAGCAGAAGACAACTTTGCGCTTGATGGCAATATTGAACAGCAACTCCCATTCGAACTCGAAGCACCGGTAGCCGAACCCGACAGCCGCGAGCAACAGGCCGAGTTGTACCTGCCTGAAAGCGACCCGGAACACCCGGAGCAAACGCCACAGCTGGAATTGGAAGGCATGGCACCGCCGGTCTTTGCCGTTGCCCTCAGTGATGGCCGCCAAGCCCGTTTTCAATACGCCAGCAATCTGCTGGAATCACTTGAAGCCCAACAGATTGATGTCCATTTCCAATGCCGGGAAGGTTATTGTGGCAGCTGTCGTGCCCGCTTGATCAGTGGCGAAGTGCATTACTCCAGTGATCCGATGGCTTGGCTGAATGACGGCGAAATTCTGCTATGTTGCTGCATCCCACGCAGTAACGTCACCATCCAGCTGTAATACCCAGCAGTAACGAACCCAACGAGCATAAGGAGAGCACCATGAGCAGCGCACTTGTCTTACCGGAAGCAGGCACCCAGGCTCCAGCATTCACCACCCTGAATCAGCGTGGTGAAACCGTGTCACTCAGTGATTACCAGGGCAAGACCCTGATTCTCTATTTCTATCCCAAAGCCATGACACCAGGCTGTACCACACAGGCCTGCGGACTGCGTGACAGCCAGGCTGAACTGGCTGCACACAACGCCGTCGCTGTCGGCATCAGCCCGGATGCCCCCGCTCGATTGCAAAAGTTTATTGATCGGGATCAGCTCAACTTCGATCTGCTATCCGATGAAGATCACCAGATTGCTGAAGCCTACGGCGTGTGGGGACTCAAGAAATTCATGGGCAAGGAATACATGGGGATTAACCGGATCACTTTTATTATCGGTGAAGACGGCCTGATCCAGCAGGTGATGCCCAAGGTGAAAACCAAAACTCACCACGACGACGTCATTGCGTTACTGGCAAGCCGCCCGTAAGACACACGCATTCGTTCGCGCCTGTCCTGCTGTTCGATTGAACCGCAGGACAGGCGCGAAGGCATCTGAAAAATCGCAGTACATCTATCTCGAGTACATCTATCTCGAGTATTACGAAAATAAAAAACAAGGCAATCTTCGCACCGCAGTCATCCAACCAAACAGGTGATCATCCCCTGTCAGACAAACTGCAGTTGCCCACGCACCTTGTAACAACTGCTGCTATTACAATAGATATAAATCAGCCGACTCTTGTCTAACGTTTCAATCAGATATAAATCGGTAAACTCCGGTGAGTATTCCATCTGCGTGGCATCAAGAATGCGACTGGCAAACCAATGCTCATGGGTACTGGCAGGTACTACCTGCAGCGCGCCCGATCCCAAAACCAGATAAGTCAGTATGGCCAACATGGTGCCTCCTGTCCCCTTTACGGGGTTGGTCGGGTAATAACTCATCCCTGTCGACTTCACTTTCCTGTGAATATGCATTCCTGCGGTTCCGCTCCCCTGTTGTATTGATCAGTATCACTGGCAGCATACTGACGACATCAATTCGATTGCAATTGCCTTTTAATTAATGAGCACGCCCTTTCAAAGTCACCAACAGCTCCGCTTCCGCACGAGCCATACCACAATGATCCATTAGCTCTCCGGCACTGGCACCCAGGCTCACCAACCGGGCCGCCTGCTGATAAGAGGCTTCATCTCCGGGCGTAAACAGATTACGTTGTTCGGCCTCACCCAACCGTTGGGTCAAGTGACGAATTTTTTTGCCCATGCCCACCACGCTCTGATTCATGGCTTGCTGATTCTGTTGTAACAGCAGCAGTTGGCTGTGCTGGCTGGTGTAACCTTGCTGCAGCTGTACCAGCATCAAACGCAAGCGAGCTAATGCTACCAGTCCGATAACCAGTGCAACGGCAGCGGCCGACAATCCGGCCTGTTCAAGTGACATAGGCAACATGATGAATTCCTTCAGACCTTACAGGCCTTGTAACTCTGACCATTCTTCATCGGTCATCAACTTTTCCAGATCGACCAGAATCAGCAGCTCTTCATTTTTATGGCAAACACCCTGAATAAACTTGGCGCTTTCCTCATTTCCCACAGACGGGGTGGTTTCTATTTCTGACTGACGTAAATACACCACCTCGGCCACGGCATCGACCAGAATACCCACGACCTGATTTTCGGCCTCGATAATCACAATACGAGTCTGATCCGTGGTATCGGCACCTGGCAGGGAAAACCGCAATCGGGTGTCGATGACCGTCACCACATTCCCGCGCAGATTAATAATGCCCAGTACATAAGGCGGCGCACCCGGTACCGGGGCAATCTCGGTGTAGCGCAACACTTCCTGCACCTGCATCACATTGATGCCATAGGTCTCGTTCTCCAATCGAAAAGTGACCCACTGCAGTACGGGATCTTCTGCACTTTTATTTCCGGCAATCGCTGACATAAAAACATCCTCACAAAGAAAGGCCGCAGTCTGACGTAAACATGACGAACCGCTCTTAACTATAGATCAGAGCACAATGTGTACCAGTTAGCAGGAAAGAAATATTGTGACACTCACACAGCAAGAGAACCGGCTGGCTCAGTAGGCGTGGCGACCTGGTTTGAGAGAACCTTTACGACGACTGTCTTCCAGTAACTGCAACAGCCCGGGCACATCGATCAAGGCACACATTTCCTTGATTACCGTACCTGCCAGCCAACGGCGTTTACTGGCATCTCCGCGCCACTTGATGGCGTTGTTATCCAGTTTGACGGTATCGAGAATATCCTGACAGGCCAAAGCCCATGGGGATCGATCCAGCTGAATAAAATAATCGTAACCGTCGTCGGCCAGTCGAGTGCCACGCTCCGGCATGATCAGCTGGGCACTGTCGATGATGGTCAGCTTGAGATCATCCCCTTGCCACACCCCCAGCGACCAGCTGGCCTGGCCAAACAGAGGCGTCACACGCTCATTCACCTTATGAACCCCACCCAGTAAAGGCAGGGGAATGGCCAGTTTTAATCCGGATACCGTAAATAGCAGACAGTCGACGCCGCTACTTGATTGCCAATTTAACGACGCCAGATCGGATTTTCCGTCAAGTTCATGACGATGTTCCGTGTCAGCAACCTCAGTGGATCGGCTTGGATTCAGGGCGACATTTTCTGGCTCCACGTTGACCGGCTTGATAACGTCGTCCGGGGTTACCACGGCTTCCCTGGCAACTTCCTTAACTTCCTCCACAGCCACATTCGGTAATGGTGCTTTCAGTTTGACCGGCGGTTCAGCAAACCGTGGCCAGGCAGCGGCGGGGGACGCTTCGGTATTGCTGGCAACTGCAGCAACACTCGTAACAGTAACCACTGCCGTAGCCGGATCACGATGGCCACATGCTTCCGCACTGGCAGGAATAGACGAGTAATCGGACAACTCAGCACCGGATGGTGTGAAAGCCTGATCGACAAACACATCAGCCATCCCCAGCAGGTCATCCAGATAACCCTGCAGCACACCATCAACCAGGTTTTGTCGTTTTTTAATGGCCATTTACATCACCCGCACAAATCAAGCCGGAGCATCAACTGCCCGCAAGACTGCAGTACCTGCTGCTGTAAGCGGGTGCCATGCGGCAACTGGCGCAACAATGACAAGCTGTCCAGCAATTGCAGCGGCAGCCCTTGTGGACGACTGTCACCACAAGGTTGTAGCGGCACCAGTGCCATCCCCGGACGCAGCGAGCTGCTATGGCACACCAGACTGACCGGCTTCACCTTATCGTGTGGCACGGATGTGGCTTGCGTCAGCAAGCTGTCCCAATCGGTTTCAACCGTTGCGCTGTCCGCCAGCAAAGTATCCAGGTAACTCGACACCACACCATCAACACACCGGCTCGTATCAACCATGGTTCGCCTTCTCAATCTCGTTATCCAGCAAGCTGAGTAAATGGCGATAGGCGCGAACTCCCCGGCTTTCGTCTTCCAGCTGATGAGGAAACAGACCCAGCTGACTGGCATCACGCAAGCGGGTATCCACCGGGATCGGCTCCGGTGACAGCTTGTCACGATAGATACGACGCATCTCTTTCAGCGTCGTCACCGAAGCCAGGGTACGACGGTCAAACAGTGTCGGTACAATCAGGTACGGCAATTCCCGCCGTTGTGAACGCATCACCATTTTTAAGGTGTGCACCATACGTTCCAGCCCTTTCAGCGCCAAATGTTCGGTCTGGGTCGGAACCACCAGCTGCTGGCAAGCCGCCAAGGCATTCACCATCAGCACTCCCAGAATCGGTGGCGTATCCAGTAAGGCATAGTCGTACTCATCCCACACCTGAGCCAGTGAGCGTGACAACACCAGACCCATGCCTTCCTGGCCACTGACCTGGCGCTCCAGCGTTGCCAACGACGTCGCCGCAGGCAATAAATGCACATTCCGTAAACTCGTCGGTCGGATCACCTGGCCGATATAATCGCGATTCTTGCAATTATTGTTAAAAAACAATTGATACATACTGTGCTCAAGACTGTCAGGGTCGAGTTTGAAATAGCTCGACAGCGAGCCGTGAGGGTCCAGATCCACCAGCAATACCCGGTGGCCACGCTGACCAAGCAAGCCACCCAGCGTTACCACGCTGGTGGTTTTACCTACGCCACCTTTCTGATTTGCAATCGACCAGACTCGCACTCTGATTACCTCTGGTTAACGGCAATACGGCAACAAGTTGCCGCCGGTTGCCAATTCGTCGTTTCAGGATGCCGCACAGATGTCGACCAACCTGCAATAAAACGTCCACGAAGCGATAACGATGAACGGGATGAACGGATAAAACACCCCCGTTATTCTGTGCGGCAAAAAACATTCCAGAACCCGCCCATGAATAGCCGTTCAGACAGCCGTTCAGCCTGATATTGATGTTCGGACGGTAGATGACGGTAGATAATGCAGCAGGAATACCGCTGCCTGATGATGCTCGCGGGTGCCGGAGTAACAAGGGGATACGCCAATAAGCCATGCCAGCCTCCAAAGCAGGATGCAATCAAACCAGCTCGGTGGCCAATTTGAGTCCAACGTCCTTGAGCGCAACAACATCATCCACATAGCCAGCTTTGGTGACCGCCATTGGCATGCCATAAATCACGCTGCTGGCCTCGTCCTGGGCCCAGATATGGCCACCGCTTGCTTTCATCAGCCGTGCACCTTCTCTGCCGTCTGCACCCATCCCGGTGAGCACAACGCCGAGGGCACTGGCACCAAAATGCTTGGCTGCCGATGCAAAGGCAATATCCACACTGGGACGATAATTCACTCGTTCGTCACTTTCGCGAATACGGATAGCCGCTTGTCCACGGCTTTCGACCATCAGCTGCATCCCGCCCGGTGCAACGTAGACATGACCGGGAACAATCCGGTCACCATCCTTCGCCTCCTTGACGTTGAGGGAACTGATGCTGTTAAGGCGTTCGGCAAATGCCTGGGTAAATGACGCTGGCATGTGCTGAATAATAATCACCGGTTTACGGAAGTTGGCTGGCAAACTCTTGAACAATGTCTGCAACGCCGCCGGGCCACCGGTAGAAGTACCGATCAGTACCAGCTCAATACCCTTCAACTGTTTACGAGCAGCCTCTCTGACGGCAGGCACCGGTGCTTGATCCCGGTCAGCCCGGACGGTACCGGATGCCACCGTTACCGCAGGAGAAGCTGTCGCGAGCGGCGCTGCCGTAACCGGCACGTCCGTTACCGCCTTGCTGGTTGTCACTGGCGGTTCGGTCGTCTTGTCCTGTCGACCCATACGGCAGGCAGACACCGCGACAATTTTTTCAGTCAATAGCCGCCGCATATCTGCGGTGCCCTTGGCCACCGCATCAAAATTTTTCGGCAGATAATCCAGAGCACCCGCATCCAGGGCATCCAGAGTGACCCTGGCACCTTCAAAGGTCAGAGACGAAAACATCAACACCGGCACCGGTCGCCGTATCATGATATTACGCAGCGAGGTAATGCCATCCATCACTGGCATCTCGTAATCCATGGTAATCACATCAGGCTTGAGGGAATCATTCAGCTCAATGGCCTCACGACCGTTAGAAGCATCACCAATAACCGTCATACGCGGATCAGCATTTATAATGTCGGCAACCCTGCGGCGAAAAAAGCCGGAGTCATCTACCACCAGCACACGAATGGCCATAATCGCGAAGTCCCGTTAGCCCGGCCAATACCGGGCCTCTGCAAAAGAGAATGCGGCGGTCAAGCCGCCGAAGAATGACGAGCAGCGTAACGATTCAGCATGCTGGGTATATCCAGAATCAGAGCAATACGACCATCACCAGTAATGGTGGCTCCAGCCATACCCGCCGTGCCTTGCAGCATTTTACCAAGCGGCTTGATCACCACCTCTTCCTGCCCAATCAACTGATCCACCACAAATCCGACGCTCTTGGTGCCCACCGAGACCACCACCACATGTCCACTGGCATCCGCGCCAGAACTGGCCTCGCCACGAATCAGCCAACGCTTGAGATGAAACAGCGGAATCGGCCGATTACGCACCACTACCACTTCCTGACCATCAACAATATTGGTCTGGGTCAGATCGAGATGGAAAATTTCGTTGACGCTGACCAACGGGAAGGCAAACGCCTGGTTTTTCAGCATCACCATCAAGGTCGGCATAATCGCCAGCGTCAACGGCACTTTGATACGGATGGTCGTGCCTACGCCTGGCTTGGAATCAATACTGATAATGCCATTAAGCTGGGTGATCTTGGTTTTCACCACGTCCATGCCCACGCCACGACCCGAGACATCGGATATTTCTTCCTTGGTCGAAAAGCCGGGCGCAAAGATCAGGTTAAAACACTCCTGCTCCGTCAGCCGGTCAGCCGCATCCTGATCCATGACATTTTTTTCCACCGCCTTGCTGCGCAGTACTTCGGCGTCCATGCCCTTGCCGTCATCCTGAATCTGCAGCAGGATGTGATCGCCTTCCTGCTCCGCCGACAGAATCACCAGCCCGACCCGTGGTTTGCCTGCGTGTTCCCGTTCTGCGGGTGTCTCGACACCATGGTCGACAGAATTCCGCACCAGGTGAACCAGTGGATCCGCCAGCGCTTCAACCAGGTTTTTATCCAGATCTGTGTCTTCGCCGCGCAATTCCAGATTAATTTCTTTTTTCAGCTGCCGGGCCAAATCACGCACCACGCGAGGAAAACGGCCAAACACTTTTTTGATCGGCTGCATCCGGGTTTTCATCACCGACGACTGTAAATCGCCCGTCACCACATCCAGATTAGCCACCGCCTTGGCCATGGATTCGTCCTGGCTCTTCAGGCCCAGCCGTACCAGACGATTACGCACCAGCACCAGCTCGCCAACCATGTTCATAATATCGTCAAGGCGCTTGGTATCGACTCGCACGGTTGTTTCAGAGGTTGCGTCTTTCTCTACTGCCTTGCGTCCGCTGTCGGCGGCTTTTGCCGCCGGTGTGGCAGCAGCATTGATCGGCGTTGGCGCAACGGCCTTGACCGGCTCAGGCTGGGCGACAGGAGCCACTGTTTCTACAGCGGCAGCAGTCGCCTCTGGCGTTGAGTTTGAGTCCGTCTCACTCTCAACGCTTCCAGCAAACGCATGCTTGCCCTTGCCATGCAGACGATCCAATAATTCTTCGAATTCGGAATCCGTTATTAGATCCGCAGACCGGGGCATAACCTCCGGCTCACTGCTTTCTGATGTTGTTCCCCGCTCACCGGATGCGTCATCTGCTGGCGACGCCGGAGTGCTGCTGTGTTTGCCCTTGCCATGAATCTGATCCAGCAGGGCTTCAAATTCATCTTCGGTAATTTCATCGCCACTCGCCGCCGATACCGCCGGCAAGTCAAACAGGTCGTCATCATCAGCCGCTGGCTCTGACACAGATGAGGTTGGCTCTGTTGCTACTGGTGTAGCGGCGTCACCATCCAGCGCCGTCAACAGCTGTTCAAATTCATCGTCGGTAATATCGTGGTCGTCGACCAACCCAGTCGCAGGATTTGCTCCGCCGACAGTCATCGTTTCTGCGGCCTTGGTATCATTCACAGACTCAGCAACACCACCCACAACTTCAGCGTCCCCGGACTGGGGTTCCGCCAGCAGATGCAGCTGGTGTATCAGTTCAGGATCGGCAGACTGGGGCTGGCGGCTGGCACGGACGTCATCAAACATTTCGTTCACGCAATCCAGCGCCTGCAATACCACATCCATCAGATCAGCATTAACCCGACGCAAGCCGTTACGCAGGGTATCGAACACGTTTTCTGCGGCATGACAGCAATCTACCAGCGGCGATAGCTGTAAAAATCCGGCTCCCCCTTTGACGGTATGAAAACCGCGAAAGATAGCATTGAGCAGATCCTTGTCATCCGGACGCTGCTCGAGATCGACCAGCTGTTCAGATAACAGCTCGATAATCTCGCCAGCCTCTACCAGGAAATCCTGGAGGATCTCTTCATCAGCATCGAAGCTCATTCATCTGCCCCTTTAAAAACCCAAACTGGACAACAGGTCATCAACGTCATCCTGACTGGCGACCACGCCATCCACCGTTTTATCAATCTGTGGGCCTTCAGCAGCAATCGCAGAGACCTCGTCTTGTTTAACCAATTCCAGATCTGCATGTGTAATACCCGTAATGGAGTCGACCGTACCCGCCATCACCACCAGATTAACCAGCCGACTTTCCACATCCCGAACCAGCGTGGCCACTTTCTGAATCACCTGGCCGGTCAGATCCTGGAAGTCCTGAGCCAGCAGTATGTCGGAGAGCTGATCTTTCAACTCGCCGGACTGCTGTTGGCTAGTGGTCAAAAAAGCGTCGATATCCCGCGACAATACCCGGAACTCATCCGGCTTGAGTTCTTTGTTGAGAAATCGCTGCCATTGTTGCCCTAATGAACCGGCCCGATCCCGAATCGCAAGTGCCAACGGCATGCCGGCATCCACCAGATCCATGGTCCGATTAGCCGACTTGTTGGTCATCTCGATCACGTACTCAAGTTTGTCGGTCGCGCTTTCGATTTCTGACCCGGCACCCGGCGATTCGATGTTGAGGTTTTTGATGGCTTCGTGCAGTGCTCTGGTGAGTCGACCAATTTCTTCATACAGGGTCTTATCCCGTACATCATTCAGCTGATTCACCAGGGACACCGCATGACTGATTTCGCCGCGTTCAATGCTTTCCACCATCGACTGCGCCAGGTTTTTCATTGCCAGGCTGGTCGACTGCGCCAGTTGTTGCGAATTACTCTCGGACATGGGTAAACCCTGGAGTTAGCCTTCGACACGCTCAAAGATTTTTTCAATCTTTTCCTTGAGCACTGCAGCAGTAAATGGCTTCACGACGTAACCGTTAACACCAGCCTGAGCAGCCGCCACGATCTGCTCGCGCTTGGCTTCTGCTGTCACCATTAATACGGGCAAGCTTCGCAGGCGCTCGTCTGCCCTCACTTTCTTGAGCAAATCGATACCTGTCATACCTGGCATATTCCAGTCTGTTACCAGGAAATCGAAGTCACCTTGCTGCAGCATCGGCAAGGCGGTTGATCCATCATCTGCTTCTGCGGTGTTGGTAAATCCCAGATCGCGCAGCAAATTTTTAACGATGCGTCTCATCGTGGAAAAATCGTCAACGATGAGGATTTTCATGTTCTTGTCCAAAACGACCTCCAATAGTCGACTTTTCTAACAAGCCGTTTCTGATGCCCATTGATACCCGTAGTACTCAAGGACTCTACTGCAAGTGTAGACCCAGTCTGACGGTTATCCAGCAAGCCTGGAGAGTTTCCTGTTGTCGCCATGGCCAACCACTAACAACCGCAATCCCTGCGGTTTCATACTGTCAACAAGGGTATCGGCCAGACAGGGGAAAACTGAAAAAACAAGCACAAAAGACGGGAGCAGAACCCGCCCGTTGTATGAACTCAAGTCCGTATTGACTCCGTGTCGGGCGCACTCAACGTCGTACAGTCCCGATGGCAATGCGTCCTATCGATTCAGCTTGCCCAGCCACCCAGTCGAGCCTTTAACCGATGGGCCGCCTGACTGTGAATCTGACACACCCGGCTTTCACTCACTCCCAGTACGGCGCCTATTTCCTTGAGGTTGAGTTCTTCATCATAATAGAGCGATAACACCAGTTGTTCCCGCTCCGGCAGGCCGCGAATGGCATCCGCCAGCTGCTGCTGAAAGGCACTCCGTTCGATACTGTGGGACGGATCATCGCTGCTGGACAACAGGGCATCAACGCCATCAGTACCGTCGTTGTTTTCGAGCATTTCTTCATAGCTGAACAGTCGGCATCCAGCGCTGTCGCGCAGGATTGCGTGATAGTCGTCGGCACTCAGTCCCAGACGCTCAGCCACGTCACTGTCTTCCGCATCGCGGCCGGTTTCACCTTCTATTTGCTGGATCGCTTCACTGATCCGGCGGCTGTTGCGATGCACCGAACGTGGTGCCCAATCGCCCCGACGAATTTCATCCAGCATGGCACCCCGAATACGGATGCCAGCATAGGTTTCAAAGCTGGCGCCTTTGTCGCCATCGTATTTACGCGCTGCTTCCAACAAGCCAATCATGCCAGCCTGGATCAGGTCATTGACCTGCACCGAATCCGGTAGCCGTGCCATCATGTGATGGGCGATACGCTTGACCAGAGTCGCGTGCTCGTGCACACGCTCATCCACCTTGTGTTTTTCAACCTCGGTATAGGCGAGGCAACTGCTCCGATTCACAACTCACACTCCAACCTGTTGCTGCACCAGCCGATCAACAAAAAATTCCAGATGACCCCGTGGTGTCGTTGGTAATGGCCAGGCATCCACTTTTTTCGCCAGCGCCCGGAAGGCAATCGCCGCACGGGAACGGGGATAGGTTTCAATCACCGCTTTCTGACGCTGCACCGCCCGTTTGACGGCGTCGTCCTGGGGAACCGCGCCGACATACTGCAAGGCCACGTCGAGGAAGCGATCCGTCACCTTGGTGAGTTTGGCAAATAGCGCATGGCCGTCTTGTGGGGTACGAACCATATTGGCGACGATACGAAAGCGGAACATGCCGTAATCCCGACTTAACAACTTGATCTGGGCGTAGGCGTCGGTAATCGAGGTGGGTTCGTCGGTCACTACCAGCAATACTTCCTGAGCCGCACACACAAAACTGAGCACGGTATCGGAGATGCCCGCTGCGGTATCAACGATCAAGACGTCGATATCGTCGCCCAGCTCACTGAAGGCCTGTATCAACCCGGCATGCTCCCTATTGTTCAGCTGCGACAGTTTCTGGGTACCAGAGGCCGCCGGTACAATACGAATACCGCCAGGGCCACGAACCATGATGTCGCGCAGGTCACACTCCCCTGCCAGTACATTTTCAATGGTGCGGGCGGAACTGATACCCAACAGAATATCGATATTGGCCAATCCAAGGTCAGCGTCCAATACCACAACACGACGCCCCAGCTCAGCCAGTCCGATCGCCAGGTTGACGGAGACGTTACTTTTACCCACGCCTCCCTTGCCACCGCTGACTGCAATGACTTGAACAGGATGATTTGCCATATTAATGAACTCCTTGTTGGGAACCGGTCTGGCGACGATTGGCCAGACTCATGGCCTCTGCGGCCTGCCAGCGGGTACGCGCCATACGCGCCATTTGCTCCGCCAGCCTGACTAACTTGCCTGCATCCGGATAATGCAGGTCATCGGGAATCTTCGGGCCATCCGCAATCATCACTAATGGCAACCGGGTCAGGGCTGCCACACTCATGGCAGGCCCAAGACTGAAACACTCGTCCAGTTTGGTAAAAATACAGCCCGCCAGTCCGGCCGGTTTGAAGTGTTCATAATTTTCCTGCAAGCAACGTCCCTGACTGGTCAACGGCAAGGTCAGCAAGCAGCGCATGCGCGGACCACTGCCCTTGCGGGTACAGGCCTGCTTCAACATCGATAACTGTCCCTGAAACGATGGATCCTGACTCGCCAGGCCAGCAGTATCGACCAGCACCAGGCGCTTCTTTTTCTTACCCGTCAGTGTTTCCAGCGTCGCCGCCAAGTCTTCGCCTGGGGCCACGGTGTGTAATTCCACGCCTAAAATCCGGGCCACTGAACGCAACTGGTCATGCGCGGCAACGCGATAGCTGTCGATACTCACCAGCGCGACGGCATCAGCACCGTGTTGGATAACAAAGCGGGCGGCCAGTTTGCCAATGGTGGTGGTTTTTCCGGCACCGGTCGGACCCACAAGGGCAAAGACGCCACCCTTGTCGAGGCTGCCCTGTTTGGCGACCGGCAAATCGACCGCCATCTGCCGCAACACTTGCTTCCAGGCCAGCCCCATGTCGTTCTGTTCTGTGACCTGCGAGACGATCCGATCCGACCAGGATGGTTCCAGCCCGACATCCTGGCAACGCTGCCACAGCTGGCTTTGCTTCCAAGTGATCGGACGACCAGTATCCCAGGCGCTGCCACCGTGGCTGACCATCCAGTTTTTTAATTCACTCAGTTCACCACTCATGCGTTCCATCATCTGGTGATACTGGCTGTCATTACTGCTGGCAGACGGCCGTGACGATTGCTCCCTGCCGTCTTCCAACACCGGTGTTGATGACGATCGTGTTGACGGCTGTGCTCCTGCTCTGTCCGGCATGCTTACGGGGGTAAATTCAGGTAATGGCTCTCCAGCAGCGCGGGCACGCTGACGTTCACGGCTCATATCCTTGGCGCGCTCCAGTTCCCGCTGCAGTTCGAGCTGACGTTCAACCTCGACCGGATTCTGTTGCTCACTCTGGTAATCCAGCGCGGCGACCACTTCAAACCCCTCGGCGACTTTCTTGCTCGACAGAATGACGGCATCAGCCCCCAGATCCTGGGATACCAGCCGTAACGCCTGCTGCATATTGGTTCCCATGAAGCGTTTTACTTTCATAGCCACATCTCGCTCTGAATCATCAGGGATTTCCCCAATGCGGTTATCCAGTGACCAACCCTTGCCACCCGGTGTTTTTTATCAACGTTTACTGCCGACAGCAGCCGCAATATTGATACTCTTGTTGTCCGGTATTTCCTGGTACGCCAGCACATGAAGCTGCTCCAGGGTGTTACGAACAAACTGCGCCATCGCTGCCCGTATCTGACTGGTCACCAGCAATACCGCCGGGTGGCCCGCCATTTCCTGTGCCTGCACGGCTTCCGCTAACGAGCGTTGCAAGGTGTCGGCCATTGCCGGTTCAAGAATCAAACCGGCTTGCCCACCCGTTTGCTGCGCCTGCTGTAATGACTGTTGATAGGACTTGAGCAATAACTGTTCCAGTCCTGGATCCAGGGTGACAACCGGCAGCTCATCCCCGTGGCCATAGATGTTCTGGACGATCAGGCGCCGCAGACCCATACGGGCCGATGCCACCAGAGCGGCAGGATCTTGACTATTGGCGGGGCTATTCGCCAAAGATTCGGCGATTGAGCGCAGATCCCGAATCGGCACCTGCTCTTTCAACAGACTTTGCAGTACGGTCAGTAACTGGCTGATCGAGACTTTATTCGGTACCAGCTCTTCAGCCAGCTTGGGGGAGGAAGTCGCTAGCATGTCCAGCAGCTTCTGTACGTCTTCGTGTCCCAATAATTCGTGGGCGTGACGATAGAGTTTCTGATTCAGATGGGTCGCGACAACGGTACTGGCATCCACCACGGTGTAACCGAGTGTCTGGGCGCGGTCTTTCTGGCTGGATTCAATCCAGAACGCATCCATCCCGAATGCCGGGTCACGTGCCGCGATGCCGTCAATCTTGCCAAAAACTTCACCGGGATTAATCGCCATTTCCCGTTCCGGGTAAATTTCGGCTTCAGCCAGCGTAACCCCCATCAGGGTGATGCGGTATTGGTTGGGTAACAGATCGAGATTGTCGCGAATATGAACCGAAGGCATCAGGAAACCCAGATCTTGCGATAGCTTGCGCCGCACCCCCTTGATCCGGTTCAACAGCTGGCCACCCTGATGTTTGTCGACCAACGGAATCAAACGATAGCCCACTTCCAGACCGACGCGATCCACCGGTTCCACGTCGTCCCAGCCCAGCTCCTTGACCTCCAGCTGCTTGATCGCTTGTTCGGCTTTTTCTTTCGGTGCTTCCAGCGCCCCGCCACTGCCCCGCACCGGCAATTTTTCCTGGGCTTTGGGCTTGCCGCCCAGCCGTTTCACCACCGCATCCCCCAACTGGCCGCCCTCTTTCTTGTAACGAATGGCATAAGCCAGACCGCCCGCCACCAGCGCGGAACTGAGGAAGATGGTATGCGGCATACCGGGCACAACCCCCATCAGGAACATCAATCCGGCAGCAACCCCCAGTGCTTGGGGGGCGGCAAACATCTGGCCAAACACCTGCGCACCCATGCCTTCATCACCGCCATTACGCGTCACCATAATGGCAGTCGCGGTCGACAGCAGCAGCGACGGAATCTGGGCAACCAGACCGTCACCAATAGCCAGCAAGGTATACACCTCCACGGCATCGGCAAAATTGAGGTTGTGCTGGCCCATGCCGATAGCAAAACCACCAACAACGTTAATGATCAGAATCAGAATACCGGCGACGGCGTCGCCTTTGACAAATTTGCTGGCACCGTCCATCGAGCCATAAAAATCGGCTTCCGCCGCGACCTCGTTACGCCGACTGCGGGCCTGGTCGGCATCAATCAAACCGGCATTAAGATCCGCATCGATGGCCATTTGCTTGCCCGGCATGGCATCCAGAGTGAAGCGGGCACTCACTTCGGACACCCGTCCGGCACCCTTGGTGACCACCACAAAGTTGATGATCATGAGGATCATAAAGACCACCAGACCAACGGCGTAGTTACCGCCAATCAATACCTCGCCGAAGGCTTCGATCACCTTGCCAGCAGAGTCTCCCCCTTCATGGCCATTCATCAACACCACGCGAGTGGAGGCAACGTTTAACGCCAGCCGCAACAAGGTTGCCACCAGCAGGATGGTCGGGAAAATAGTGAAATCGAGTGGCCGCAGGGCATACACACTCACCAGCAACACAACAATCGACAGAGCAATGTTGAAGGTAAAAAACGTATCCAACAGCAAGGGCGGCAGCGGCAGCGTCATCATCCCCAACAGGATCACCACCATTAATGGCACACTGAGGTTACCCTGGGACAGCAGCGACATACCTTGCTTGACGTGAGAAAACACTTGAGATGTGGCCAATGCCATAACCCTACCTGTCAAAAAACCGTTATCAGACAGGGGGATCGCAATAAATGGGCCAGAAGCAAGAAATCGGAAATCGGAAATCGGAAATCGGAAATCGGAAATCGGAAATCGGAAATC
>OJIO01000336.1_pt1 | contig 33233 bp, 26 predicted proteins | sample 1595621 | NCBI WGS metagenome assembly OJIO01 (sample SAMN05416776, study PRJEB24817) | seawater metagenome | isolation source: Sea water | place: Canada:Atlantic | collected 2013-07 | reverse complement strand
AGGCTGGTTCCGAGCTTGCGGCTATCAGGCTCAACAGCTGTGATCAGCACAGTAGATGGGACGGACACCTGGAGCCCCAGCACTGGCGTGGACTACACCAGCCAATTGCCCAGGGCGGGCAGCGGCAACTGGGAGGACAAAGTTCAGGTCCTCTTGTCGCCCTCTCTCAACGGGGATGCGTTCTCCGATGTCGTGCATGTCGAGTATGTTTGCGACGCGACGGTCAGCACGGGGGTGACGGGGCGCACGGGCCACGAGCTGGGTGGAATGCTCAATGCGGGGGTTTACGTTGCCAAGTGCACGGCTGATGTTGCGGTTTGGGTCAACCAGCCCCTGGCCGTGGCCGGCGGTTGGCGGCTCTCTGACTCCTATGTGCCTACATTCTCTTCCTCAGATCCCGTAGCCCAGGACTACCAGGCCAAATTGAAATACATTCTCAGACAAGGACCAGATCTCGGCCAAGTTCTGGCCCAAGGCACCCACTGGTCCCTGACGGACCTAAACGGAGATGGCCGACCCGAGATTGTGGTCGGCAAGTGGAAGAACGGTGCTAGCTCCTTCGAGGACGCAAAGGCTTGGAGCTACTCCCCTCATGATTGCGACCCGTCCGATACCGTAAACAGCTGCTGGACCGAACGCGCCATGCCGGATCTACCCTCTGTTCCCGGGAGTATGAACAAGGAATTTGGATGGAAGAACGTCCAGTTTGTTGATATTGATGGAGACGGACTGGTCGATCTTGTACAGCGGCCGCTGAGCTGGGGAGAAGAGCCAGGAACTGAGACGGATCCGGACCCGAATGATGAGGAATTCGTCGTCAGTGGGGCTCCCGACTACCACTACGGCGATGCGGGCATCGATCGTGACGACAGTGTTTGGTACCGCAACAACGGTGACTTTACCTTCGAACTGCAGGAGATTGACTTGGAGCTTCCTCTGGAAGACTCCTTACGCTGGACGACGGAGTTCAACTCTGTGAGTGGCTGTGGAAGCGTTCCCACCGAGACCCTCGGTGTGCTCTACGAGCATGAGTACTTTGAGTCCCAGGGGACGCTCTCAGACTACAACGCAGATGGAATCGCCGACGTCGCCTATTCCTTCTATGCCTGTGAGATTTCGCCCAGCCACGGACCGGAGACGGGCGATAGCAGCCGGATCTATTCGGAGATCTTTTGGGGTGATGGTCGCGGTGGCTTTGTCGCCTCGGGTCTCTCGGCGGGCAAGCCGAACATGCTCCATGAGAACCATCCCTTTCCGGATACCCACGGCTATGAACCGGAGTCGTGGACCTACCGTCCCCACCACGCCTCGATCGACCTGAACCGTTCTGGTCGTCCTGAGTTGGTGAACTCCAGGTCGGACGAGACCCTTGGCTACTCAAAGTTCATCAACCTGGTGGACGGTTTCGACATCGCTGGACTGGGTGCTCAGACGATTCCGGACCTGTCTGTTCCGATAGACTTGGAGCAGGCCCATTCTACTGTGCCGCTCGGTCTAGGAAACATTCCCATTTTGGGCAGTCAGACCCCTTGGGTACAAGCATCTACGACGGGTGACTTTGACGCCAACGGCTTCCCCGACCTGCTCTTTGTCAATGCCTCTGTCGACAGCTTGGGGGCTGTGACCTGGGCTGTGGAGCTCCAGCTCTCCGACCGTGACGAGAGCTATGGCGTGCTCAAGTCCATAGAGAACCCCTTCGGTGGGGTCACTGATCTTGAATGGGGAAGCTCTGCGAGGGTCGGTGACAACGACCAGCTGCACTACACCCGAGAGGTCATCGCGGAGGTACAGCGAAGCGGCGTGGACTCTGCTGGCTACTACTACAGCGAGGACCCCGTAGAGCTTCGCTACTTCAAGGGTGAACATGCCCTGGGTCGTTTCCGCGGCTTTGGCATGGTGGAAGTGACCCGCGGCGGCGCAAGCACCGAGTATGGATACGCTACGTCGCCCTTTCTAGAGAGAAAGCCCGTTTCGGTTGCCTCCTATCGCTCCGACGGAACCCTAGAGTCGGCCCAGGTCAACGCCTATGGCATCACTGGGGTCGGGACCGGTTGGGCTGTCTTCTCTTGGGACTTAACGGCCCCGTATGCGAATCCGCTGGGCCGAAGCTGCACCTATGAAGTCGGCCATGGGGCAAACAAGACGGACGGAACACGTGGGCAGACCATTGACATGGACGATCTAGTCGCCATGTGCCTGGACACCCCAAACGCTGATGAGTGGGTCACCGGGAACGGCTGGCACCCTGATCCTGATCCCCTTGGTCCCCTCGCCAACTTGGCTGAGTCGATTTGGGAGACCGGTGACGACACACTCCCGGAGTTCACCACCTCGGGGACCAGTGGATTTGGACTTGTACCGAACACCTTCACCCCTGATGGACCAGCCAACGAAGGGCATGTCTATGCGGCTGAAGTAGATGGGCCGGAGCTGTTGACTGGGACCTCACTGGCTTCCGGTCCCAGCTTTGTGGGCGAGAGTCTCCCCAATCCCGGTGGCCCGACAGAGGTTTGGGAGTACACCAAAGTCTTTGGCTACACCACGGACATCGACTCTGACGGCGCGACCGATCTGCTCCTTGAAAGGGTAGACGACTTGGGGCTGACCGATGCCCCGAGCGGTTTTACGACCGGCTCGGTTCCCTATTCGGGGGGACTTTCGGCCGACGACACCTTCGTTGAGATGCAGTACTCCGGCCGCTGGGTGTCTGACTGGGGCTTCAGCTTGGTCTCCCGGACTGAAGGCGCTGGAAGCACGGTCCACAGCCACCAAGAGTTCGACCTGTTTGCGGCCCTGGATGTGCCAACACAAGTCAGAGACTGCGGTGACGATCCCTCCTGTGGGGTCTCTCACGACTCCCATTTCTACTACCACACCGGTGGGACCATTCCTGGCACGCTGTTCGGAATCGACGACAGCGAGGGGAACGCGACGACTTGGACCGTTGACTCTTCGGGACCCTGTGCGGGAATGGTGGTCGAGGAGATTGATGCGGAGGGCAGAATCCGTACCTTTGGGCGGGACAGCCGCTGCCGTGTGGATCTCGAGGACTGGGAAGGTTCAACCACAACGACCAGCTATGATGGCTTGAATCGCAAGCTCGCCGTGACCACCGCGGTTCAGAATGTGGACGGGTCTGTCTCCAGCGTAGAGCAGGTACACGCCTACACCCGGAACTCGGCAGCTGTCGGCATTCAGACCCAGTCTGGAGCCGCTGTCTTTCGGGTTGACGAGCAGACCCTCGACTCCTTCGGTCGGGTCATTCAAAGCGACACCTGCTCGGCCCCCGTTCTTGATTGCGTCTCGCCGATCAGCGACTTGGTCCGGCATGCGCAGACCTACGGCACGGACGGCCGGCTCTTTGCGGAGTACGGCCCAATGGCTGTCGGCTCGGGTGAGGTGTTCACCAGCTACAAAGAGTACAGCGGTACCGGTCGGGTGGTCGCGGTTCATCAGAGCGATCATGATGTGACCACGACTGCGTGGCGAACCACACAGCTTGAGTACCATCCCCGTACACAGCTTGTCTGGGATGCCCTGGGTGTGCTTCACGAGAGCTACTCGGACCCACTAGAGTCCACCTCCATCGTCGCCGGCGTCTCGCGGGGATACGAACTCCGTGACCCACTTGGACGCGTCATCGAAGTCGAAGATGCCGGTGGCAAGGTCGTGGCCAGATCCTACGACGGCTTTGGCCGCGTGGACTTGGTCTGGAATACGGTCAGCGAGACCTGCGTCACCCCGACGTCTGGATCGGCACTCTTGACCTACCAAGTGGAGTACGTACACGACTCCTTGGGGAGAGTGACTGAGGAGATTGGTCCAGACGGGAGCAGCCTCGTCTACAGCTACGACGGCATGGGTCGGGTTGTCACAGAGAGCTTCGTCGACTTGAGCGCGTCCACCACGCTTCTCAAAGAGTACATCTACACCCCGGCCTCTCCTGGAGTTCTGCCGAAGGTGGTGGAGATCGATTCGGAAACTGGTACGACGATTCAGGTCGAGGCGGACGCGTTGGGGCGTCTGCAGCGGCAAACGGACTTGAGCGGCACCACCACGTGGTCTTTTGGGGATGTTCCTGAACCTCTCGCGGTCCAGGATGTCGATGGCTTGATCACCGGCTTCACCTATGACGGGATCGGCCGACTCTCTACCAAGAGCCGAGGCACGGGGTCCAGCGCTACGCTCCTTGACCAATACACCTACAACGCTGCCGGCCAGCTCGTCTCTTCGATGGATGCAGACGGTGTCGTGGTGGACATAGAGTATACGCTCACTGGCTTGCCTCTGCGTACCTCAATCCCATCAGGATCCAGCAGCCGCACGCTCTTGAGCGAGGCGAGCTATGATGCCTTGGGTCGGGTCTCCTGGGACAACCAAGGGGGCGTTGACAGCTTCTACGAGTACGACAGCATTGGGCACTTGACGCGTGTGGACGTCGGGGCCTCTTCGGCGGTCTCTGGGTACGTCTTGGACGGAGTGGCCAATGGGGTCGAGTACTCCCAGATCCTGACCTACGTCGGGGATCAGGTGGCGTCTGAGACTCTGGTACCTGTCCACACAGGCAGCGGGCAGACGGACTATGCCTACGATGCCTGGGGAAGACTAAAGACAACCACGCATCCAAGTGGAGGTGGCACGGAGTCCTATGAGTACGACGTCAATGGCTTCCTAAGGCAGCACACCGACGCCGTTGGAGCGGAGTCTGAGTGGCGCTACACCGACCGTGGAGAGATGGAGTACCACAAGCCCAAGAACCAGGGTGCCAGCAGCTATGTCTACAGCGCCCATACCGGTGGACGGAGCGTGCAAGTCACCGACCCACTTGGAAACACGAGCGCCCAGCACACCGATGGGCTGGGTCGCTTGCTTCAAGCGGACTACGCCAACGGCTCGTCGGTCGAGTACATCTACAGCGGCAGCCGGTTGAGTGAAGAGCTGGTGCGCGACGCCTCTGGAGGAGTCACTGCCCGTCAGAATCACGGCTACTACAGCAGCACGGGTTGGTTGGCCTCCACTTGGAGCTGGCATGACCCTTCCGCTTCGGTCTTCGACCCAAGCACCGACTACGCTATCGAGTACGCCTACTCCACCGCCGGACGAGTCATCGAGTCGGGCAACCAGCATGAGCTCACCGGCTTTGTCTACGACAGCGACGGCATGCTGGTGGAGGAGGAGTGGGATGAGAAGGTGAAGCTCTTTAGCTACACCGACCTGCTCTATACCGAAGGCGGAGTTGACTACTACTCCCCGCTCTTGACGGGCACGGACGTCATTCCGACCATCTCGGGTGTCGGCCTGGTGAGTGAGCCCGTGGTCACCGCTGGGGGCTCGCATCCTGTGCGCGTCGAAGACTACCTCTACGACGGCGCCGGCCGCATGGTCGGAAAGACCACCTATAAGGGCTCGGGTATCCCGGGCATGACTATGGATTCGGTCGACGTCCAATCCTATGACTTGGACGCCTTCGGCAATCCTCTGGAGACCCAGGTCAGCAGGCTTACGCCGCTGACCCCTTCGCTCGTTTCAGGGGGGAACATCTCCCAGTGGACCTACGATGACATGGGGAGGCCTGAAACCCGGCAGACCCAGACCAGCTTCGGGCTTGGATTGGCAGGTGGAGGGACTGCGTGGACCTGGTACGCCGACGGCAGCCTGGCCTCCATCGACACACCCGGACTGCAGAGCCTGGAGTATGTCCGTAGCCTGAGTGGTGGGGAGTTTGAGCTCGATACCATCAAGGTCAACGGCAGCGCTGCCGTGACCGTGAGTTCTCGAGACGCCTTGGGTCGAATCCTTGGAGCTAGCTTCGGTGGCGACACACACGCCTTCGGCTACGACCCCATGGGCCGTCTAGACAGTCGCATCTTGACCAGCAGTGGTGGCTTGACCAGTACTTGGACGGCCTTCTTCACCGATGACGGGCAGCTTGAGTCCGAGCAGATCTCTGACTTCAATGGAAGCACTTGGACCAACGACTACACCTACTTTGAAGAGGGGTGGCTCAAGTCGGAGGTCCGAGGCGCGACCGGTGAGACACGGGACTACACCTACGATTCGGGTGGTCGCCGCACCGAGACCTACGTCAACGGGACCCTGGAGCGTGCCACCAACTGGGCGGGTTCGCGGGTCGTAGACATTGACGGTGTGGCCGTAGACTACGACGGCCTCGACGGCGTAGAGTTGGACCATCTGGACTACGCCTACGAGCGAGATGCCACAGGTCGCGTCGCAGAGATGAGTGACGGCACTTCCGGCTCGAGTCTCTACCAGATGATGCGTGACGAAGCCGGCCGCGTCGTCGCCCTGGATGATGGCGCAGGCCCGCGGGTCACCACTTGGGGCCTGGGTCTTGGCGGATTGCCCCTGGAAGTCGAAGACTCCTCCGGTGCCCTGTTGAACTATGTCGGCGCCGAAGGAATTGTCTTTGGGCTGAGTGACGGCTCCTCACTCACTTCCGTGATGACTGATGGTACCGGTTCCCTCCTGCAGGTTGGAAGCGAAGCGGTAGAGCCCGGAACAGCATTTGGCGAGGGCACCTCGGTCTCCTCAACGGATGCACGCTTCGCCTTCGCTGGGTTGGAGGCCCTGCCCGGTGCGCCTGGCGTGCAGATGAGTCAGCAGCGCATGTATGACTCGGAGACGGGGCGTTTCTTGAGTCCTGACCCGATTGGGCTGGGGGGGGGGAATCATCGTACGCGCTATGGGTCGGGCAATCCGACTAGGTATACGGATCCAACTGGGTATATGAATTGGGATGCGTTCCACACCGGGTCCGAGTTGTTTGCATCTGACTGGCAAACAAGTTTTGCGCAGATTGGTGGCTCGGAGAGTCACTTGTACTTTGACCGGCCCGCATCTTCCAGTTGGATTGCGGACGACTGGCAGAACTCGACGATGCGGGATTGGGTAGGCCGAACGGAGCTCATGGGCGCGTTGAGCGACCTTGAAGACATGATTGATGCTGCGGTCCAGGAGAACAAGAATGCTGTAAACGGGGTCTCGTATGGGCAGATGGCTCCACCAAGCTTTGAAGGCGGTCGGATTGGCAGGGCGATTCAACACTTTGGTCATGAGCTTGCGCTTCGCTTCGTCCAAGATGACGTCCAGAGGATGACACTACAACTTAATAGCCAGATGAAGAGGCACGCTTCAGGAGCAGGAGTCATGCTGGTTGAAGGAAAGCGTATAGCTGAGATTGAGGGAGCTAGCCGTAGAACCCTTCGAGAGAAAATGGATGGGATTAGGAATTTAAAGTGGCGTACGGCTGTAAGAACAGGTCTTGAAAATCTATCTCCAGTTCTGCTTCTTAGTGCTCTTAAGAACGGTGAGGTTGCAGCGGTTACAAAGGCTGGGACTTTCGGCATTGATGGTGGCAATGTGGCGGAATTGATCGTTCGCAATGAGCCGACAGCAATCCTAAATGACGTCGTCACACTGTTGGCGAGTTCGGACCGAGGAGAAATTGCGAACGCTAGTGAACGCATGGTGGACCGTAGTTTAGACGTCGCAGTCGTCCTTGCCACCGAAGGGGGATTTGCTGCATATGGGTCGGTTCGGGGGGCTGCCGCCGGTAAGACAATGGGGCCGAGTATGGCTGAACAATCAGCCTCAAAGGGGGCAGGGGAGGTTGTCGCTCTCGGCAAGACCCGTGGGCTTGACGACTTCGCTGCGAAGGTTGGCGGCCAGTCCTACCGAGACCTGAAATGGGGGAGCAGGACCGGTCGCTGGCAGGACGACTTTCTTGAATCCCTGTATGACGACGGCACTCAGCTTCGCGTCAACCTAGACGGAGTGGAGGGCGGGGCTTGGCAAGCCGCCAGCCGGTCCGCTTCGGGACGGGGCAGCCCGATGGATTGGGAACTCTCACAGATTTACCAATCGCCGGACCGCTGGTCGAACATTCAGTGGTATAAAGCAGGCGAAGAAGTCGCCAACCCGTTCCAGTAGGAGAAGGAATGACCTCGATTGACTCTTGGGCCGAGTGTGCGACTTGGTTCGACGCCTTTGCCGCCGATGAGGCGTACTCCTGGGCGTCTTTCTTCCCAACCCTGCTTCGGGAGCTTCCGCTTCGCCAGTTCGGCGCAGGTTTGTACGCCCACAGGTGGGCCACGACAGTCGTCGTCTCCCGGTTTGGCGTCCATCCGGATTGGGCAGACGGGCCGAAGATCGAGTTGCTTGCTCTGCCCGGCCATCGGCTGGAGGTGAAGGTGTACGAGCCGTACAACCAGAAAGTCAATGAGAATATCTGGCATGTCCCGTTCGATGTTGCCGAGTTCGACCTCTTGCTGCGATTCGTGGCTGGCGAGGGCGACCCTCCTCAGGACCGATAGCTCATACTCCCGCCACCTGTAGCCCAACCCGACCCGCTCGGTGAGGACCAGGGGCCTCGTCGGTCGTCGGCCTATCGGGCTCGGTGGTCACACCCTCGACCTCGTCCGCCAGACCGATGCCCTGATCCACGCCCTTCACCAGCATCCCGTCGAGAAGCGAAGGCGGATCGTGATGGGCTTGGTCAGACGGCTGATCAAGAACAGCGGAGTCCACGGTCTCGACCTAGTGATCATCGACCATGGCTATGGGACCAAGCCGAAGCCAGCCTCGAACACCTGTTCGTCAGCGTCCTCAGTGCGGTGAGGAGGGGTCTGGCTGACCCCGTGCTCGAAGACCGGGTCGTTGAGACCGTCATCGCCCGTCACTGAGATCGCCGCCGACCGGGATGGGCGGGGCAGCAAGAAGCTCATCGATGCCACTCGATAGGCGGGTTGGTGAGCCGAGCTTCTTGAACCAGCCCTCGTCCATCATCTGCTTCAAGAAGGGCCTGACCGGCGTGTTCTCCGGGAACCCCCACCTCGTCGTCTGCGTTCTCGTCCGGCTCGAGACCTCGACCTCGGTGTCTCGGGGTATCCCTCCGGTCTACCCATCTTGCGGGTTCAACGAATGCTCTCCAGCTGGGATGCTCTCCAGGCGGCGGGCTCCAACTCCAAGACCCGATTCACCGGCCAGTCATTCAGCTTCGGCAGCACATCGTTGAGATACATCCAAGGGTCTACGGCGTTTAGCAGGCAGGTTCCGATCAGCGAATACCAGATCGCAGCGGACTTGGCGCCGCCTTCGCTGCCAGCGAACATGTAGTTCTTCCGGCCGATGACGGCCTGTCGGAGTGCGAGCTCGCTGTAGTTGTTGTGCGCCGGGATGTGGCCATTGTCGACGAAGACGGTCAGAGGTTTCCACTGCCGAAGCACGTAGGCTGTCGCCTTGGCCAAGGGCGATCTGGGCGGCAGGATGAAGCTCAGTTTTTGACACCAGATGCGAAAGCTGGCCAGGATGGGGTCTCGATCAGCACCTTCCGTCGGTGGTTGACGTCCGCCGAACCGCAGCTCGTGGAAGTCGTCGAGGCCAGGAAGCTTGGAGGACTCCTGCTCGAGTTGGCTCTGGCGACTTTGATGCGTCGTCGGCGTCGATGGCCGGTTTTCGCTCGGTGAGCGACCTTGGGACACGAAAGACTTACACAGCCCTCCGGCTCAGCAGACTACCTTGGCCGCCCAGCCTCGGAGCCCCAACAATGCTGACCGTCCTCCTCGCCCTGCTCGCCTGCAAAAACGACCCCATCGACACCGGCACAGCCGTGGTGGACATGGACGGCGACGGCTTCTCCGTGGAGGAGGACTGCGACGACAACGATCCCGCGGCCTTCCCCGGCGGCGCTGAGATCTGCGATGGCTTGGACAACGACTGCGATGGCACGGTGGACAACAACGCCAGCGATGCCTTTGAGTGGTACGGTGACGCAGACGGCGATGGCTTCGGAGACGCCGCACAGCTCACCCAGGCCTGCACCGCACCGCTTGGCTACGTGCCCGCCGATGGGGACTGCGATGACGCCGACTCCCGCGTCTACCCCACGGCCCCAGAGACCGACTGCACCGACCCCATCGACTACAACTGCGATGGCTCCGTTGGCTACGCAGACGCGGACGGCGACGGATCCCCTGCTTGCGAGGACTGCGATGATGCGGAGGGGACCGCTTTCCCCGGTGGCACGGAGATCTGCGATGCCATCGACAACGACTGCGATGGGGACGTAGACGACTCGGCGCTAGACGCCAGCACCTGGTACATCGACTACGACGCCGATGGCTTCGGCTCCTCCAGCTACACGGAGCAGGCCTGCGAGCAGCCGATCGGGTTCACGGACAACGACTTGGACTGTGATGACACCTCCGCCTTGGCCTTGCCCGGTGGAATCGAAGTCTGCGATGGCCTGGACAACGACTGCAATGGCGACACCGACGAGGACTCGGCCACCGACGCCTTGACCTTTTACGCCGACACCGACTCCGATGGCTACGGCGACCCCAGCAGCACCCAGGTGGCCTGTGAGGTGGGCAGCGGCTTTGTGGAGGACGACCAAGACTGTGACGACACAGACTCCAAGGTGAACCCGGCCGCCACTGAGATCTGCGATGGCTTGGACAACGACTGCGATGGGGCCACCGATGACGCCAGCGCCAGCGACGCGGCCACTTGGTACATCGACTACGACGCCGATGGCTACGGCACCAGCACCTACACCACCCAGGCCTGCAGCCAACCCACCGGCTACGCCAGCACCTCCGACGACTGTGATGACACCTCTGCGCTGGCCAGCCCAGGCGTGACCGAGATCTGCGATGAGATCGACAACAACTGCGATGGGGACGTGGACGAGGACAGCGCCTCGGACGCGACCACTTGGTACCTGGACCTGGACCTGGACGGCTACGGGGACCCCAGCAACACCAGCACGAGCTGTGTTCAGCCCAGCGGCACGGTCACAGACTTTGGTGACTGTGATGACTCCGAGGCCGACATCTCTCCCGACGCTGACGAGGTGTGTGACACGGTGGACAACAACTGCGATGGCGCCATCGACGAGGACACTGCGGTCGACGCCGACACCTGGTACGCCGACACCGACGGCGACGGCTACGGGGACCCAGACAGCACGACCCAGGCCTGTGACCAGCCCACGGGCTATGTCTCGGACAACACAGACTGTGATGATACGGATGCCACGTCTGGAGACTGTACGATCTGTACGATCTCCTCGGTGTCTGCGGCGACGAGCTTGGTCTCCCGGGGAACGACCTACGGCGCATGGATGAAGGATCCACTGGAGACCCTCGGCGCCGGAATCATCTGGGAGATGGACAGCCACTACGGATACTCCGTGACCGAGTACCCCAGCGAAGCGGACATGGTGGCCAACACCAATGGCACCACAATCACGCTCCCGACCTCCTCCAGTGGCGCCTACGCTTGGGATGGTACAGGTGGCACCGTCTATGATGGGTATCTGTACTACGTTGAGTCTGGTTCAAACAACCTGGTCGAGTACGACCTGAACACCAACAGCATCAACAGCACGTTGACCCTGACTGGCGCCGGCTACCGGAACACCTACCACTACCCCTGGGGTGGCTGGTCGGACATCGACTTTGCCTCGGATGAAAACGGACTGTGGGTGCTCTACGCGACCTCCGCCAACAGCGGCCGCATGGTTGTCTCCAGCTTGAGCACCAACCCACTGGCCATCGACAACACTTGGAACACCGCCTCGGCGGCCAAGCCCTCTGGGGTCGGTCAAGCTTGGATGACCTGTGGCGTGATGTACACCACGAGCAGCTACAACAGCAGCTCGGCGACCATCAACTACGCCTACGACACCAACACCAGCACAGACACCACTCTGTCCATCTCAGCGGGTTCGGCCTACGGCTACGTCAGCCAGCTGGAGTACAGCCCACTTGAAGGGGTGCTCTACGGCTGGGATTCGAGAAACCGCGTGGAGTACACCGTCTCCTACTGACCCTACGCCCATCCCACGTCCGAGGCACCTTTGGCCTCGGGCGGGGTAGGATCTCCAACCTCGTTGGAGTCTCCATGTTGTTCAAGTCGCGTACCCGCCTGCTGCCTGCACTCACCGTGCTGCTCTCTCTCCTGGGCCTGGCCTGTGGTGGAGGGGACCCGGTCATCCAGAGCGGAGAGCAAGAAGCCAGCGAGCCACCCCACGACGTACAGGGGGCCTTGCCCACAGCCGACGAGCTGGCCGCGTACACCAACTCCAGCTTCACCATGTGTGATGTCAAGGTGCTCGGCGCCTACTGGGGCTCGCTGGAGTACGACACCAAGGAGACCATCTCCAGCAAGATCCTGGCGGGTGGCGAGCCCCTGGTCGGCGTGGCCCTGGATGAAGGGCGGAGCAAGGCTTTGAGCACCGGTCAGCCCACCTGCAGCATTGCGGAGATGGGCTACACGCCCAGCGATGCCCAGGCGGTCGCAGACAACTGGAACTATGACTTGTCCGAGGCCAAGTCGGCGATGTTCAACAAGTACCTCAACCAGGGCAAGGACTGGCTGGCGGAGGAGGTGGCGCGCTCTCGGTCCGCGACGGGCCACATGACGGCCGCCGAGGCTGGCGAAGACGACGACGGCGAGCTGCCCGATGCGGGCATCGAGGCCTTCTGGGACCAGTCGGACATGTGCGAGGCGCGCATGCTGGCGCACATCTGGAACCAGGGGCTCTATGAGACCAAGGTGCAGATCGGCGAGAAGCTGCTCGCGGACATGGGAGAGGCCGTTCGCTCCCAGGTCAACGCCTCCTACTTCACCGAGAGCGCCCCGGAGTGCAGCTGGTCGGACCTGAGCTACGGCTACGACGATGCCCAGGCCCTCTCCAAGTACTGGGGGAGCGAGGTCTCCGAGACCAAGACGCGCATGACCCACAAGATCCGCTCGGGCAACCGCGAGTACCTGAACGAGGAGCTGCAGCGCGCACAGACGATGTGAGCCCAGTGGGCTCGCCGTGGGTGTAGGCTCTCCAGCATCTGTTGGAGACCCCATGCTGTTCAAGTCGCGTACCCGCCTGCTCCCCGCGCTCACCGTGCTGCTCTCTCTGCTGGGCCTGGCTTGCGGAGGCGAGCAGGTCACGGAGCCCGCGGTAGATGCGGTCGGTGCACCGGGTCACGACGTGCGGGAGGAGGGCTTGCAGCTCCAAGCCTACAGAGACTCCAGCTTCAACATCTGTGATGTGAAGGTCCTCGGGGCCTTTTGGGGCTCCCTGGAGTACGACACCAAGTCCACGATCTCCGACAAGCTCCAAGATGTCGGTGAGCAGGTGGTGAGCAACTCTTTGGCTCAGGCCCGAGAGAAGGCGCTCTCAAGTGGAGAGCCGACCTGTTCCATCGACGAGATGGGCTACACGCCCGCAGACGCCCAGGCCGTCGCCGACAACTGGGGCATGTCCGTGAGCGAGGCCAAGTCGGCGATGTTCAACAAGTACCTCAACGGCGGGAAGCAGGGCTTGGCCGAGGACGTGGAGCGCTCCCATGGTGTGGCTCTGGAGCGGGCGAACATGCGGGAAGGCGAGGATGAGGAGGGCGGCGTGCAAGCGCCGATGGAGCCCCTCGATGCCTTCTTTGAGTTCTCGGACATGTGCGAGGCCAAGATGCTCTCGAACTTCTGGGGACAGCCCATCGTGGAGACCAAGGCGCGCATCGGCGCGAAGTACTTGGCGGGCCAGGAGGGGCTGGTCAGCGAGGAAGTCAGCCGGGCCAACGGGGACGGGAACGCCGCCGGATGTGACTGGAGCGATGTGGCCTACGGCTACGAGGACGCGGTGGTCCTGGCCAAGTACTGGGGCATCTCGGTGGAGGACACCAAGGCCACCATCGTGGACAAGATCCGAATCGGGAATCGGCCCTACCTGCTGCAGGAGTTGGGGGCGGCCTACGCGGACTGAGGTGGCCGCTCTTTGGGACCCTATCTGGGACCCTCCCGGGGACCCTACGCGCTTCATACACTTGGGAATCCCATGGCCTCGCACGGGGTAGGATGGGCAACCTGGAGAACCCACGATGAACTTGACCAAGACCCTGAAGCACAAGCTGCCGGCACTCACACTGCTCCTCGCCCTCATCGGGCTGCCTGCCACCGCGCACGCACAAGCCGACAAGACGGCCTTCTTTGAGAGCAGTTTTGACTACTGCGATGCCAAGCTCATGGCTGGGTTTTGGGGCGAAGACATCTCCGAGGCCAAGGCCACCATCTCCTTCAAGCTGGGCGTGGGCGGTGAGGACCTGGTGCGCCAGTCTCTGAAGATGGCCCGTGAGAAGGCCCTGCAGACCGGCTCGCCGACCTGCTCCATCTACGAGATGGGCTACGCACCGGCCGACGCCGAGGCCCTGGCCAAGTACTTCAACTACAGCAGCACCTCCGAGGCCAAGGCCGCGATGTTCAACAAGATGTTGAACCAAGGAGAGCCCGCTCTGATTCAGGTGCTCAAGGCTGCCGGGGCGCCCACCGTCTCCGCCAAGCCAGTCCAGCCCGTGAACAAAGACCCCTTCCAGGCCTTCATCGCCAGCCGCTTTGACTACTGCGATGCCAAGGTCTTGGGTCAGCTCTGGGGCATGCCGGTCGACGACGCCAAGATGCGCATTGGGGACAAGCTCGTCAACGGCTACCCGCAGATCGTGTCTTCTGAGCTGGACCGGGCCTTTGGGACCGCCGGTCACGCAGAGTGTGAGTGGCCCGAGCTGGACTACACTTACGAAGACGCGGAAGCCATGGCCGCGATGTGGGGTCAGTCCACGGAAGAGTCCAAGGCGCGCATGACCCGCAAGGTCAACTTCGGCAACCGCGTGCTGCTGGACCAGATGGTCAAGGACGCCAGAAAGGGCAAGTGATGCTTCTGGCCCTCTCGGCGTTGGCCTGTCACAAGCCAGCGCCGCCGCCACCTGTGGATCCCCCCGTCGTCCAGGTCAGCCCGGTCGCGTTGTCCTGCTCGTGGACCTGGGGCGAGAGGGGTTTGCGGGAGGGCCCCCAGGGTCCAGAGACGCTCTCGGCCTTTGTGGTGAACACCAACGGCGACGCCATCCCGGACCTGCTGGCGAACCTAGATCTTTGCGGCAACCACGGGGACTGTGAGCTCGTGGTGCTTCAAGGCTGCGGCGATGGCAGCTACTCGGCGCGGTGGGGGCCGGAGTACGCCCAGTACATCGAGATTCGTGGGGTGGAGGGTCAGGGGGTGCCGCTTCGTTTGGCCTTGGGTGAGCGCCACGCAAATGCGGGCTGCGATCTGCCTTTGGAGACACCGCTGAGTTGGCAGGACGACCAGTGGGTGGCGGGCGAGACCTGCCATTGGGAGGGGCTGTGGGACGCGGAGTGTGGCCCCATGCCAGGACAGAGTTGCCCGGTGCCGGCGCCGGAGCCTCTGGACGCGCGGGCCTGCGACGCCAAGATGCTGGCGGGCTTCTGGAAGATGGATGTGGCCCAGGCCCAGGCCCAGATGCGGGACAAGGTCAGCCAAGGCTACGGGGAGATTGTGGCCTTTGACTTGGCGGGGGCCAAGGAGCTGGGCTCCGCTCAGTGCAGCGCCCAGGAGCTTGGGTACAGCGCCCCAGATGTGGCTGTGGTGCAGGCACATCTGGGGCCCGAGCAGGATGCGGAGCAGGCGCTCTTTGCGGGCTACAAATCCGGCTCTCTGCGCGCCTTGGCCCGGGCTGCTGGGGTTCCAGCGGCGATCGCCCCCGAGCGGGTGCTGGAGGAGGAGGGTTTTACGGCCTGCGATGCCAAGCAGCTCGCGGCGTTCTGGGGCAACGAGCAGGCCGCGGCGACCATGCGGGACAAGATCCTGGTCGGGGGCAAAGAGACGGTGGCCAGCGAGCTGCAGTTGGCCTTTGACAACGGGGCCACCGCTGAGTGCGCCTGGTTTGAGACCGGGTTCAATACGGTGGAGATCTTTGAGCTGTCCAAGGCCTGGGGTTTGACCCCAGACCGGGCCGCACTGCGGGTCGCCAAAGAAGCCAGCTTGGGCGGTGCGGCCCAACTTGAGGAGCAGTTGCCATGAGCGCCCTGTCTCGATTGCCCACCCGACTGGGTTGGGAACTGGAACTGATGGCGCCCGCCGGCGCCACACGTTTGGATTTGGCTCAGGCCCTGGCCGAGCGGCTGGAGGCGACGGTTCACCGCATCTGGCTGCCGCAGTCCGAGCCCAGCCTGGTCCCCAACCAGCCGGTGTTTGAGAACCTGACACTGGGCTTTGAGCTGCGGGACGCACAAGGCCAGTGGCTGCTGCGCTGCGTGGACGATCTGACCCTCCAGGGCGACTTGAACCGCAAGGCGGTGCCCTTGGCGGGGTGGTACCGCATCGTGAGCGACGATCTGCGCCTGCTGCACTTGATCGCACGGCACTGCGATGCGGAGGCGCCCCTGGAGCGGGTGCTGGATCCCGTCGCAGCGCTCTTTGGTAGCGAGGTGACCGGGGGACCCGGCGGCATGCGGCGCATCGCGGATCCCAACGATCTGCCCATCGCCATTGGCGCGCCTCTGCCCGGGGAGCGGCACCGGCCCTGTGAGGTGGTGAGCGCGCCGATGCTGGCCTCGGACTCGAAGGAGCTGTTGAGCTTGGTGTGCGTCGAGGCCCAGCGATTGGGGTTCACGGTGCCCGAAGAGAGCGCCACGCACCTGCACCTGGACGCCTCTCTGGTTGAGGATGCCCGGGTTCTCGCCAACCTGGTGGCCCTCTGGCAGCGCTGGGGTGAGGCCGTCAAGGCGGCCGTACAGACCAACCCACGCTGTGTTCGCCTGGGTCCTTTCGAGGCCGCGGTGCTCGAGGTCGTGCGGGCGCCGGACTTTGTGGGCTTGTCCTGGGCCCAGGCCCAAGAGCGTCTGAAGAAGGCCCGGCCCAGCAAGTACCGGGACATCAACCTGCGAAACGCGGTGTTCCCTTTCCTGGGCAAGCCCACGGTGGAGCTGCGGGTTCTGCCGACTTCTCTGGATGCCGAGAGCGCCTGGCGTGGCCTGGAAGCGATGGGCGTGGTGGTGGAGATGGCCCGCGCTGGGCGGAACCCGGAGAGCGAGACGGAGCTGAAGGCGGCCTTGGGGTATTGAGGGAGGCAAGTCTGGGTGAACGCTCCACGCGCTCTAGGCAAGTCGGGTTCAACGCTCCACTTTGGCGCTCTGGACCATAGAAATTGGCTGTTTTCGGGTCCCTCTGGCCCTGCCGGACGGCGAACACCCCCAGAGTGACGCGTTGAACCCGACTTGCTTCCCTTGGGTGGAGCGTTCGACCCAAGATGCTTGGGTCGGGTGTCGAAATTGACGGCGGGGTGTCGAAAACTGGACACCCGAACGGCGAGAAGTCCGCTGAGCTGGGCCTTCCCGGCTGGCATGGCCCATGCAAATGGGCTGGCATGTACCACTACGTCGCCCGCGCCCGCCAAGGCTTGCTCTTCCACAGTCCCGCTCAGGCCGCGGGCCTCTGGCGCACTCTGGTGGCGGCCACGCCTGGCTTGAGTGCTCTCTGTTTGATGCCCAACCACATCCACTTGCAGCATCCGCGCAAGCAGCCCGGATTGAACCAAGCCTTGGCCGGCTATGCCCGCTGGCTCAACTGTCAGCGCGGGCACACAGGCCCGCTCTTCGCGCCGCTGCCGCCCCCGACCTGGGCAGAGGGGGAGCTGAAGGTGCGGCGGGATGGGCGCTACATCCACCTGAACCCCTGTCGGGCGACCCTTGTCAACGACCCTCTGGCTTGGCCTTGGTCCACCTATCGAGACCGCGTCGGTCTCAGCTTGGAGCCCGTGGTGAAGGTGTCGTGGAATCCCCAGCGCCTGCATCGCTACGTCTCCGCCGACCCGAGCACCCAGGTCCAGGGCACCGCGTTGCCGATGGCGAGCGGAGCCGTGGACCGGTGGGCGCTTCAAGCCGCGGTCTCTGAAGTGACGCGGACACCGCTGGGTGCGATGAAGCAGCGGGGTCGGGCGAGGCGACTGTGGATGCAGTGCACTGTGGCGCTCTCCGATGCACCCATCGCCCACCTGGCTCAGTCTCTGGGTGTGGCCCGGTCCACCCTCCACCGCCTGCCGCCTGCCCCTCCAGCCCATCTGGAGCTCGTGCTGCGCGTGGCCGGCGACCCGCGCTTTCCGGGGATCTGAACGCCCACCAGTTCAGAGGCACCAGCCAGGGCTCGGGATGTCCTCCGCCTCCTGGCAATCCAAGGGGTCCGCGCTTCGGGTCAGGGTGGGTTGCACCCCGGCCTCCACCTCAAAGGCGTAGGCCACCCCTGCTCCAGGATCGAGCCCCGGGTGGAACCACTGCTGCAGGATCTCTTGGCCGTCCCACAAGGTCACGCTGCCGGACTGGGCGCTCATGGTGCCGTAGTTGGCCAGGATCACCTCGCCGATCACGCGCTCCCCGCACTCCAGCTCGCAGACCGCCTGAAAACGCAGATCCAGATCCACCCCAGGCGAGGACAGGCCGGGCCAGGCCCGGAAGCTGCCATCCCCTGCGCTCAGGGCGTGCTGAGGCCAGGCCAAGGGCCCCTGGGGCCAGCTCGGAGACTCCAAGACGGCGAGACCGGTGTAGCTGCGCTCGGGGTCATTGGGGTTCTCGGAGCGGGCCACCATCAGCTCGGCGTGCCCATCGCTGTCGATGTCCGCGAAGGTGGCGTACTCCACCGTGGTCCAGTTGCCGTGGTTCTCGTAGGTCCAGAGCAGGGCGCCATCGGGACCGAAGGCGCGCACAGCGACCTCGTCGGCGAGGATGAGCTCTGGGGTGCCATCGCCGGAGAGATCGAAGGCGCTCAGGGCCGTGATTCCCGTGGAGGAGTCTTGGGTCTCTACCTCCCAGAGTAGGCTGCCGGAGCCATCGAAGACCGAGAGGGCTGCGCCAGCGCTTACAGCGATCTCGTGGGCGCCGTCGCCGTCCAGGTCTGCCAAGGTTGGGGGCCCGCCTTGGGTGGACTGAGCGCCGGGCAGGTCCACACTCCAGCGCACGCCTTCTGCGGTTTGAACCCTCAGCTTGCCGCCGCCGGAGACCACCACCTCATCGCTGCCGTCGCCGTCCACGTCCCCCACGCCCACAAAGCCGTCGGAGGCCTCCAAGGACCAGAGGGTGTTGCCTTGGGCATCGAAGGCGCCGTCGCCAACGAGCACCTCCAGAGTGCCATCACCGTCCAGGTCTGCGGCCACCGGGGTGGCGCCGTAGCTGCCGGGGGTTCCCTTGCCCAAGCTGCCGATGCCCAGTGTCTCGCCGGTGTGAGAGACCACCCCGCGGCCGATCAGGACCTCGAGGGTGCCGTCACCGTCCAGGTCGGCGAGGGTGGGGTTGGCCGAGTAGCCCACGTCGCTGGCGAAGGCCTGAGAGCGCCAGAGCTCGCTGCCCTGCCAGTCAAATGCGATGGCCTGGCCGGTGGTGCTGATGCCCACGACCTCCAGGGTGCCGTCGCCGTCCAAGTCGCCCAGCGCCAGACCCGAGCTGCCCTCGAGCTCGCTGTTTGCGATGGAGACGAGGACCTCGCCGGTGGCCCCGTCCAGAGCGCGCAGTACGCCGCCCTTGTACCAAGAGCGTCCTTCAAAGCTGACAAACCAGACCCGGTTTTCAGCAGCCACCGGCGTCATCATCACCATCTTGGCGGCAGGCTTGTGCAGGAAGCTGGAGACCTCCCAGGCCAGGGTCGGCGGGGTGTGGCCGCGGGGTGGGCGCTGGCACTCGGCGGTGGTGACGGTGGGAGCCACCGGCTGGGTCTCGGGACACTCGGCGTCCAAGGCTGTGTCTTGGGGTGTGACCGTGCCTGGATCCGGGTCGGCGACGCGGTCTTGAACGCCGGTCTCGATGCAGGCCAGGAGGAGGAACATGTTCAATGGGGTCAGCGTGCCCCCGATGTTGCGGCCCAGGGCGCTTTAGGGCGTCCCACGCACGCAGCGAAATCCGATGTTCCCCGTCTGCAGCTCCGGGGTCGCCGAACCTCGGTCCGAGTTGTACATCGGCTCCATGTCCGGCTCGCCACCTCGGGCGGCCATGTGGCCCTGAGGGAAGGGGGCGGAGGGGATGGCCCACTCTGTGGCCCCGTGGCTGTGGCCGTTGAAGTCCACGCCGTACTCCCAGTTCATGTTGTACCCAGCGTCCGCAGCGAACTCCCACTGCAGCTCCGTTGGGAGTGCACCGCCCACCCACGAGCAGAAGGCCTCGGCCTGGGGGTAGGCCACGCAGGTCACCGGAGAGCTGGGCTGGGTGTTGTGGCACCAGCGTTCCCCGCTTGGAGCCGAGCAGGCACCGTCTGCCACGCAGGCCTGGTACTCGGCCACGGTCACCCGGCCGCGGCCCATCCAAAATCCGGGCAGGTGCACAGCCTGAGGGGGCGCTTGGGTCGGGCGTTCGCAGTCGCCGCCTGGGCAGCCGTAGACGAAGGGTCCCCCGGACATCCACACCCAGACCATGCCGGTCTTGGTCTCCCGCAGACTGGGACCGGTCTCGGTCTGCCCAGCGGCCGGACTCACGAGCGGGGCCAGCAGGACGACGGATCCAAGCAGGATGTGCGGCAGGATAGATTTGGAGGGCGAAATCATGGGGTCTCCGGGGGCTCTACTCCTTGGACTGCAGGTGCCGTGCCAGGAAGCAGGTAGCCCTCCACAAGCCGAATCAACTCTCGCTCAACAGCGGGGTCGTCCAGCTTGTCCGGCCGCTCCATCAAGCTGCGGTGCACCACGGCCTCGACCGCGAACACGATGACCTCGGCGACGAGGCGGGGATTCTCCATGGGACGCAGCGACTTGGATTGCACCCGAAAGTAGGCCTCCAGGGCCTGGATTGCTCGGGTATCCAGAGTGAGCAATTCCGCTGCCTGCTCCAGCCCCCCGAGCTGGCTGATCAAGAGCAGGTGCAGCTCGGGCTGGACCTGATGCGAGGCCACCAGAGCGCGCACGGCTTGGGTGATGAGCACCGGCGGAGGACTGCCGAGAGAGATTGAAAAGAGCGCAGAGAAGGCATCGTTTTGGGCGCTCACGTGGCGCTCGATCAAGGCCTGAAACAGGGCGTCTTTGTTGGGGAAGTACTGGTAAAGCGAGCCCACACTGACCCCGGCCCGCTTCGCGATGCGGTTGGTGCTCGATTTGGCGTAGCCGTGTTCGGCCAAAACCTGAGCGGTGGCCTGTAGGATCACCTCGACCGTCTCTTGGGAGCGCTGCTGACGTGGCGTTCTACGGGGCTTTTTGGTGTCTGACTGAGGCATGAGAGCTCCAGGTGAACGCGAGTTGGAAAGGTGAGCATTTGTTCATATCTTAAACATGAACAAACGCTCACTTTTGGATCCAACATGCGCCGTGCCCTGCTCCTCCTCCGCTTCTTCCGTCACTTCACCAAGGTGGTGCGGGACCTCTCCAAGCTCGATGACATCCTGGCCTTTGTTGCCGGCTTTGATGACCCCGAATTCATCGCCCCCATGGCGGAGCACTTCGCCAAGAGCGCCCGAGGGGCCCGAGCGCTGGCGCAGCGTCCCAGGGTGGGGGCCATCGACCTGGAGGCGCTGGCCTTGCTTCCGGAAGGCTCCTTGGGCCAGGCCTTTGCCGCCCACATGCGCAGCGCGGGCTTGGATCCCGCGGCGATACCCGTGCTCCCAGCCAACGACCCGGTCTCCTACACCTTCGCCCACCTGCACGAGGTGCACGACATCTGGCATGTGGTCACTGGCTTTGGAACGGACACGGCCGGTGAGCTGGGCTTGCAGGCCTTCAACGCCGCGCAGTTCCCGACCCGATTGGGAATCGCCCTGCTGGCCGCCGGCTTGCTCAACACCCTTCTCTTTGAGTGGGAGGAGCGCGAGGTGCGCATGGATGAGATCAGTCGAGGCTGGGCCTTGGGCCGGCGCACGCCGCACCTCTTTGGCGTGCCCTGGGCCAAGCGGTGGTCTCAGCCCCTCGATCAGCTCCGGGCAGAGCTTGGGGTGGAGGCGCCTGCTCGCGCTGCGGCTTGATTCACTTTGATCCGGGCAGCCGCTCGGCGGCTTTTTCGCTCCACTTGTTGAAGAGCTGCCCGGTGAAGTTCAGCTGTTTTGAGGCTTTCTTCATTTCGCCGTCGTTGTCCCGCAGGGCCTCCTCGGCCAGGTTGATCTGGTGCGGCTCTGCGGCCCCCAGCTCCGCGCCCTGGTCCTTCAGGTCGGCTGTGGCTCCACCTGAGTTGCAGGCGTCCAAGACCACCGTGACGTGGAAGTTGCCCATCTTTGCGGCGATGACGGCGTCTAGAGCCGCAGCGAAGGGCACGACGGAGGGCCCCCAGTCGTTGTTCTTGGTCACAAGGCGGTTGGCCTCGGCGCCGATCAGGCCGGTCGTGGTGCCGTGGCCCGCATAGTAGATCAGCAGCTCGTCGCCTTCCACCAGGCCTTCTTCGGCTCCTTGTAGGGTCTTGCTCAGGGAGCTGGACTCCTGATCGCTGTGCTCGATGACGTCAAAGCCAAGCCCCTTGTAGATGCCGGCGACGGTCTTGGCGTCTCGGCCGGCCCCTCCGAGGTCGGCCACCAGGAACTCATCGCGCTTGTCGCCCGCCTTCTCGGCGGCCGCCTTCGCCAGCGGCAAGTAGGTCTTCCTTTTGTAGTCCGAGTTGCCGACCACGACGGCGCGCTTGGCCCCCCGCGAGTACTTTTTGCTCCCCATCTTGTAGTGGCTACCCCCCATATTGTGATCGTGGAGCTGCGCTTGGCCCCAGGCTTCCTCTTGGGAGCCGTAGCGCTCACGAACGTCTGGAAGGCGCTTGGCGAACTCTTTGCTGGTGGAGTAGGCGTCGGCGGCGTTGGCCCACTTGGCGGTGCTCGTGAAGATGTCGGCGCTGCCTTCGCCCTCGTAGGGCATGGTGAAAGGCACATCCACGGAGCCCAGTCCGCTCAGGCTGCTGTGGGAGCCGCCGAAGCGCTCGGCCAGCTCCACGCCCTTTGCTGTTCCGACCTCGCCATCCATGGAGACCCCATCGTCTCCAGGCTTGTGCTTCTTCTTGTCACCTGGGCCGCCGCGCACGGTGTGATTGGCCTGGTGGCTGCTCACTTGGCGCTGGCTGTTTCCCGCTTGAGGGGTCGCACTCGCCGAAGCCAGGGGATCGGTCAGGTGGTCGCTAGGGGGGGCCGCCACTTGAACGGGGGGCGGACCGGCAGTGAGCTTGGACTGGGTCTCGGTCATATGCGCGGCTCCCTCGATTTTGTCTAGTGTAGTTGCTCGCTCGCCTCATCGGACCCTTCGCCGATCCTACGCCTCGGCTTGGCCCGGGGTGCTGATGCCCCTGGGTCTCTGTGCAGAACGAGAGAAGGGAAGGTGTCCAGTGGGGTCAGTTTGGCGCCAACACGGCGCAGGTCTGCGGCGACGCGATGCCCTCGGCCTGCGGCAAAACGCCCCAGATCCCACCCCTGACAGAGGGCGATCTTCTGCGTCAGCTCTACCCATGCGGCAACTGCGTATCGACGCGTCAACACCCTGAAAAAAGCAACGTGGAAGCTGGGCTTTTTTGCCCAGTTCTGACCCCCCTCTTCTTTATTCCCACGTGCGCAAGCCCCTGTAAGACGAGTGAAAGTAAAATAGTCTCAAGTTCCTGGCCAGGTAACCGCAGGTGGTCCCCATGTCCCTTGCTCCCCTCCTACTCTCGCTGCTCGCATGTGTCGATGAGCAGGCTCTTTTAGAGGAGCTTGAGGGTGCCGGGATGGAGTGCGCGTTTCTGACTCCAGAGAGCGGCACTTTTGGAGAGTTTGGACAAACCCTGGAGGTCCAGGGGGAGATCTGGGAGCTCAGCGGCCAGCCTGAAGACCTGGACTTGGTCTTGAGCAGCGATCTGGATGGAGAGCTTGGCAGCGCCCATGTCAACCCGGATGGCAGCTTTACTTGGGCCTGCCAGGACTTGTCCACCGGCACCCACCGCATCCAGCTCTTGGCCACGCATCCCTCGGGGAGCTCCTGCGAGCAAGAGCTGCTCTACAGCGTGGGCACCCCGCCCGTGGCCGAGATCACCCACCCCATCGAAGACAGCATCCTGGACGCTGTGGACTTGGTGCTTCGTGGAACCGCCCGAGACGCTGAGGACGGTCCTGAGCTGCTCGAGGCGGTGTGGATTTTGGATGGCGAGATCGAGCTTGGCTGGATGAACCCGGATTCCTACGGTGAGCTGGATCTGAGCATCGCGGCTCCTGAGCCTGGCTTGCACAGCCTGACCCTGCGCGTGGTTGACCCCATGGGGCTGTACGCCGAGTCCGAGGTGCGCGTTCTCGTCGACGGTGCCCCCAGCAGCCCCGTTGTCGGAATCAACCCGGAGCTGGCTACCGCGGCCGCTGGGTTGGAAGCCCTCATTTTGGAAGAGGGTGTGGATCCCGAAGGGGAGAAGGTCCTCTACAGCTACAAGTGGTTTGTGGACGGACAGGACTCCGGCCTGCGCAGCGAGACGGTGCCTGCCAACCGCCTCCTTCGCGACCAGCTCTGGGAGGTGCAGGTCACACCCACAGATGGCGCCCGCATTGGAGAGACGGCCTCGGCTACGACCACCATCGGAAACGCAGTGCCCACCTTGGACATGGCCACCTTGGGTCCAGAGCCTGCAAGCCGCGAGCAGTCTCTGAGCTGCACCCCGGGTCTGGCCACGGACGCGGACTCAGATGCCCTGTTTTTTGCCTACTCTTGGAAGGTGGATGGGGTGAGCATCACCCGCAACGGAGAGGTCCTGGACCCCCAGGACTTCGCCAAGGGTCAGACGGTGGAGTGCTTGGTCCAGCCGGACGACGGACGCACCTTGGGCTTGGCGGTGACCTCCAACGCGGTGGTGATTCAGAACGCGGTGCCGGTGATCTCGGGCGTGCTCCTGGGAACGAGCACCGTGTACGCGGACAGCGAGCTGACTTGCAGCGCCTCGGCCACCGACGCCGACACCGAGGACACCTTGACCTGGTCCTACGACTGGAGCGTGGACGGGGTGAGCTTGGGCTTGGACCAAGACACCCTGAGCGGCAGCTTCACCAAGGGCCAGAGCGTGGGCTGCACGGCCACCGTGAGCGACGGCACGGACAGCAACAGCATGGCCTCGAGCGCGGTGGTGGTCTCCAACACGGCCCCAAGCGCACCGGTGGCCAGCGTCAACAGCAGCGCGACGGAAGGGGAAGACCTGCTCTGTTCCCTGGACACTGCATCCACGGACATTGACGGCGACGCCCTCAGCTACAGCGTCCAGTGGTTCAAGAATGGCCGAAGCTACGGGGGCAGCACCTTGAGCGTGAGCTTGAGTGGGGACAGCATCGCCGCGAGCAACACGGTCGCTGGGGACTTGTTCAGCTGCCAGATTCAGGTCAGCGACGGCACCGACACCGCCTGGAGCGCATCGGTCAACGTGACGGTGGCGCCCTAAGGGCTTGACACTCAAGGAGCGCCAAGGGCTTCCGAGACGGCTCAGGCGCGTTAGCCGGGCCCCATGGACCAACCCATTCCCATCCTCGCTCGCGGCCGTGAGTGGGTCGTCGTGGCCAAGCCCCCGCGCATCATCTGTCACCGCAACAAGCAGGCCCGCAAGGCTCGCGCGATGCTTCAGCGCGTGCGCGACCAGCTCGGCAAGCGGGTGTACCTGGTGCATCGCCTGGACCGGAACACCAGCGGCTGCATGATCATCGCCACGGACAACAACGTGGCCGGTCAGCTCCACAGCGCGCTGGGCAAGGGCCAGAAGACCTACGTGGCCTTTGTGCGCGGCTACTTCAACCACGAGGGCGTGGTCACCGTAGATACGGACATTCCCAGCCCGCGCGGCAGCCAGACGGCGCTCTCTCAGGTCAGCTGTTTGGGGCGTTCCCATGATCCGCGCTGCTCGCTGTTGAAGGTTCAGCCCAAGACCGGACGTCACCACCAGGTCCGTCGCCATGTGCGCGACCTGCACCATCCCGTGCTGGGCGACCGGGAGCATGGCGACCACCGCGAGAGTCGGGTCTGGCGTGAGCAGCATGGTCTCTCCCGCTTGGGGCTGCACGCTCTGCGCATTGAGATGGATCTGCCGGAAGGAGGCCGCCTCAGCGTGACCTCGCCGCTCTATGCCGACCACCAGGCGGTGTTTGAGAAGCTGCCCTTCTGGGACGATGCGCTTGCAAAGGAGCCAACGCTGGCTCTGCCCCCCATTCACTGGGAGGGCGAGGACGGCATGGACGCGCCCACCCACGACGAGGTTGGAGACTGACGTGGACAATCCCTACGCTGCACCGCAGAGAGGCGGTGGAACGGAGAGCAGCCCTGCGGTGGAGGGCCCCAGCCGGGCTCAGGATCTGGCGCTGGTCCGTACTTGGCTCGGTCAGAGCGGCTTTGTGATCTTGGGCATCAGCGGGGCCGCTGGGGTGCTCACCTCGCTGCTCCTGGACCTGCAGGCCTTCTACATGCCGGAGAGCGGCTCCTCCATGATGGGGCTGGTCAACACGGTCCTGATGATCATCGTCTCGATGTCGGCCATCCACATCGCTGTGGGCCGCTGGAGGGATCCCAAGGCGCCCCTTGGACCGATGATCAGCCGAGGCTTCCAGACCGGTGGCCGTGCGGTCTTGCCTTTGGTGTTGCGCGGCTTTGCCCTGATCATTGGCTTGATCTTCTTCGTGGTTCCCGGCGTGATCGTTGGCGTGCGCACCCTGATGATTCACGGCATGTTCGCTCTGGGCTACCGCGATGAAGGGGTCAAGAGTCTCAAGCACGCCTGGGAGCGCAGCGAGGGCCAGAGCGCGGACCTGTTTGTGCTCGTTGTGCTCGGCACCGCCCCCCTGATCTTCATGAGCCTGCTCGAGGGCGCCTGGCAGTACGTGGCCTATGAGCAGGGCTTGGGCATCGGCATGCTCCTGGCCGCCTCCCTGCCCCTGGCCTTCATCCGGGCCTTTGTCTCCACGTTGCTTCCCCTGCTTGGCGCCGCCCGCGTCATCGGCTGGATTCGGGAAGACCAAGGCGAGCTCTCCTTCCCCTGGGAGCAATGAGTCGCCTTTTTTGGAGGACTTGGGTCACGCTTGGGTCGCTGCCGTCTATGACGAACACCGGAGCTTCTCCGGCACCCAATCTGGAGACACCATGTCCTTCAAACGAATCGCTTTCATCGCCGCTGGCCTGCTCATTCCTACGGCCGCTCTGGCCGCGGACACCCTCGGTGGCGGCTTCTGTGGCCTCTGTCCCTTCTGAGTGACCCTGAGCGTCCCCGACCCCACATCGGACTTGCTCCGCCTGGCGGACGGGGACCGCTCTGCCTTTGACGCCGTGTATGCAGCTTGCCAGCCCAGAGTGCTCGCCCTGACGCGCCGCATGATGGCCGGAGACCCAGAGTGCGAGGACGTGGCCCAGCAGGCCCTGCTGCGGGTCTTTGAGCGGGCCAGCGAGTATCAGCCTGAGCTTGGCAAGGGGATGCCCTGGGTCTTGGGCATTGCCGCTTGGGAGGTCCGATCTTGGCGCACCCGAAGGCGCCGGCGTGGGCACGGTCCTCTGGACCCTGAACACCCCCAATCACAGGGCCCCACCGTCGAGGCCACCGTGGCCCAGGCGCAGCTCTTGGCCCACCTAGAGGGCATCTTGGATGGCTTGGAAGAAGCCGACCACGCCACTCTGATGGCTGCAGCAGGCTTGGCTCCGCGACCGGAAGGCCTCGCGCCCGCGACCTTTAGAAAGCGCGTGCAGCGGGCCATGACACGCCTGCGCCTTGCATGGAGTGACAAGCATGGATGAACTCAAGCGCCAAGCGCAGGCGGCCTATGAGCGCGGACGACGGCGCCTAGGACTGAGGCAGGCCCTGTTGGTGCTCCCGGTGGGTGCGTTGGCCATATGGCGCGGCTCCGCCCTGGAGCAGGGGCCCATCGCCCTTGGCGTGTTCTTGATGGTGGCGGCCTTTGCCTGGCGTGGTGGGGCCCTGGGGCGTGCCGTTTGGCCGGGTCTGCTGGGTGGCACCGTGGCCTTCGGTCTGCCCCTGCTGGCCACCGCGGGGGGCCTGGCACCTGTGGGCTGCGGCGCCACCGCCGGCTGCTTGTCGGCGTGCATCGCAGGGGGCGTGGGGGCTGGCATCGCCATTGGGCGCTTGGCCGGTCCACGCAGCAGCCTGCTGGCCGCGTTGGCCATCGCTGGGGGCCTGGCGGCCTTGAGCTGCCTTCCCTTGGGCGCCAGCGCGCTTATCGCTGCGGGTGCCGCTGCCGGAGTCTCCGCGCCGGTCACACGCTGGCTCATTCCAGCGCGGACCTGAACGCGGCGGAAGGAACATGGAAGCGCTCGATACCCTGCTCTCTCAAGTCGACCCCACCAAGCCCGTCGTCGTGCTCACCGGCGCGGGCATCTCCGTGGAGTCCGGCATCCCCACCTTCCGTGGACCGGAGGGCTACTGGACGGTGGGCAGTCAGAACTTCACGCCCATGGAGATCGGCACCTGGGCCCACTTCTCCAAGCACCCCGAGCAGGTGTGGTGTTGGTACCTCTTTCGGCGAGCGGCCTGTCACGCAGCCCAGCCCAACGCCGGCCACCTGGCCCTGGTGGAGCTTGAGCAGCGCCTGCAAGACCGCTTCGCGCTGATCACCCAGAACGTCGATGGCCTGCACGTGCGCGCCGGCAACAGCCCCGAGCGCGTCTATGAGGTGCACGGCAACGGCGACCGAATGCGCGTTGGAGCCGGCTACCGGGAGATCCAGAGCATCCCGATGGGGGTGGGCTACGCAAAGAGGGGAGATCAGCTCCTGGACGAGCAGAGCCGCGCGCTCTTGACCGTCGATGGCCACCTGGCGCGGCCTCATATTCTCTGGTTCGACGAGGTCTACGAGGAGCCGCTGCACCGCTCGGACTCGGCCATGGAGATGGCCCTGCAGGCCGGACTCTTCATCACGATTGGAAGCTCGGGGGCGACCAACCTGCCGCTGCATGCGGCCTCTGCGGCTGCCCAGAACGGCGCGGTGATGTTGGACATCAACCCCAACGCCAACCCCTTCTCCCAGTTCGTTCAGGGCTACAACAAGGGCGCTTGGCTCAAGGGATCCAGCAGCCAGTGGCTGCCCGAAGTGGTGGCCCGGATTCGCTGACCGAAGCTCAAGCGGCCGGTGGGTTAGGGTGCGGCCACACCAGGCCCGTCATGCAGAATCCCTATCAGGCGCCCCAGAGCGCAGCACCCACGCAGGTTTTGGCCCGGGTCTGGCACGCCGAGCCCTCGGTGAACACCGACCTAAAGACCGTCTGGAGCTGGCTGGCCCGCTCCTGGGGCATGCTCTTCGGGGTCAGCGTGGGCATCTCCCTGGCCTCCGCCATTCTGGCCAGGCTCTGCATCACCTACCTGCCGCAGTTCTTGGGCTCCCTGCTCAGCATGGGGGTCTCGGCGGCCTTTGGGTTGGTGGTCTCCGCGGCCGCCATCCGGGTGGTGTTGGACCACGAAGACGGCCGCGAGCTGGGCGTGGGCAAGGCCTTGCGCTTCGGCTTCTCCTACTTTGGCGTGCTCATCCTGCCGGTGGCCTTGCGCTACATGTTCGGGGTCATCGCCGCGATGTGCGCCTTCTTCCCCACAGCCTTGGTTCAAGGGCGTCTGATGGCGGTCGAGGCCCTGTTTGTGCTGGGCGTGGAGGACCCCTCCAAGACCGTGTTCGGCGGCGCCTGGGAGCTCGGGGACGGGCACACCTTTGGCTTTGCCGGCTCCTGGCTGGTGCTCTACCTGCCGGTGCTTCTGGTCAGCGGGTTGATGGGGATGATCGGCTACGGCACGATGGTCCTGGAGTGGCCCGCGTGGACCGCCACCGCCGTCAGCCTACCGGGTGGGCTGCTCATCGGCTTTATGAGCATCTTGCCGGCTCTGGGCGGGCTCTCCCGCTTGCTGTCTATGCGCCACCAGCAGGGGCTGGTGACGGAGTACCGCTGGCGGCTGATGGAAGACTTGGAGGACTAGGGTGGACGACCCCTACCGGGCCCCTGGGACTCTGGCCGAGAAACCACCTTGGAAGGGGCCGCCCACGCTGAAGCGCAGTCTGCGAACGGTGTGGAGTTGGCTGCGGCGATCCTGGTGGCGAATTGCGCTGGTGAGCATCGGCTTGGAGGAGGTGGCGCTGGCCATCAAAGTGCATGTGATCGGTCCCACAGATGGGCCTTACCTGGCCGTCCTGTTGAGCGCGCTCATGTTCGCTGTGGAGCTATGGTGTGGCCTGATTGTCAGTGGTGCGGTGATTCGCATTGTGCTGGATGAAGAAGCTGGCCGAGCGGTGAGCATTCGGCAAGCGCTTGTGTTCGGCGTGGGTCGTGCGCCGGCGATGCTGGTCGCCGTCGCGTTGCGCATGCTCTTGGCGGTGCTGGCGACTCTGGCCCTGGGGGTTGGCCGGATCGCTGTCCACGGAAGACTGTTGAGCGTCGATGCCCTTTTCGCTCTGAATCTTCAGGACCGGGACGAAGGAGTCTTCGGGGGCGCGAAGGAACAATCAGAAGGACATACCTGGCATCTCGCCGTTCTGTGGATCTGTTGCTTGGGTCCACGGATCGCACTGAATGTGGTGATGTTTTGCTCGCCTCTGCTCGTTGGGGTGATGGATTGGCCGCACGACTGGATCATGCTTCCAGCCCGCCCCTTGTCCATCCTGGCCAAGATTAGCTACGCCCTGCTGCCTTTGGGCGGCCTGGCCTTTCTGCTGTCCTCGCGTCACAACGCAGGCCTAGCCACACCGCTATTCTGGCGGGAAGACCCCGTGGATCCACCCGCCGACGGTCCGCAAGCCCTGGTTCAACCCTTGAGCTGATCCCCGATCGGCAGACTACGAATCCGAGTCCCAGTCGCCGCAAAGATGGCGTTGCACAAGGCTCCTGCGATGGGAGGCAGTCCCGGCTCTCCCACGCCTCCCAGCTTCTCGCCGGAGATGACCAGCTCCACGTTGACCGTGGGGGCCTGGTCCATGCGCATGATCTGGTAGTTGTGGAAGTTGCTCTGCTGGGCGGCTCCGTCCACGAAGTTCACCTGGCCGTAAAAGGCCTCGGACAGGCCCATGGTCAGGGCGCCCATGACCTGGGCTCGCACGGTGTCAGGGTGGATGACGTCGCCGCAGTCGATGCTGGCGCCCACGTTGACCGGGATCACGCGGCCGTCCTCGATGCGGATGTCGATGACCTCGGCGCAGATGGATCCAAAAGACTCGAAGATGGCGGTACCTCGGTGGGTGCCGGCGGGGGCCGGTCCTGCTGCGGTCAGCGCGGCTTCGTAGACCCGCAGCTCTCTGGGGTGCTCGGCCATCAGCTTGCGTCGGTACGCAATGGGGTCTTGGCCAGCGGCGTGGGCCAGCTCATCGACGAAGCACTCTCGGAAGAAGCCGTTGGTGCTGCCCTCGACCGAGCGCCACCAGCCCACGTGGATAGGCAGCTCGGTGTGGGCGTAGTTCACCATCATGTTGGGCACGGTGTAGGGCATGTGGCCGCCCATGCCGCCCGTCACTAGGGCGTAGGCCACCTTGGACTCGTGCAGGAATCCAGGCAGCACGATCTCGCCAGGGTTCTGTCCGGCAAAGCCAGCGTTCCAGTGGGTGGGCATGCCGTCATCACCCAAAACGGCGGTCTGCTCGCAGATCATGCGTGGGCGGTAATAGCCCCGGGTGAAGCACTGCTCTCGGGTCCACTGCACCTTGACGGGCACCTCGAAGTTCATGGCCACCTTGACCGCCAGCTCCGTAAAGTCGGCGAAGCTGCGCCGGCCAAAGCCGCCGCCCAGCATCAAGGTGTGGATGAAGGTCTGCTTCTTGGACAGGCCAGCGGCCTTGGCTGCGAGCTTGCGGTCGGCCTGTTGGGCTTGGGTGCCTGCCCAGACGTCGACCCGGTTCGGCTGAACCCAGGCTGCGGCGACCAAGGGCTCCATCATGGCGTGGGCCAGGTAGGGCACCTCGTAGCGCACGGTGATGGCCTTGGCGTCCTCTGGAATCTTGTACTTGCCCTGCTTGAACAGGCGCTTTCCTTGCCAAAGGTCGCCGGCCATGCGCGCGCCGATCTCGGCATCGTCCAGGCCTGCACCTTCTCCCATCTCCCAGGTCACATCCACGGCCAGAGCCGCTTGTTTGGCCCGCCAAAATGTATCAGCCACCGCGACGATGGTGAACTCGTCGATGACCAGGATGTCTTGGACGCCCGGCATCTTGCGTGCCGCCGTATCGTCCACGCTGGCCACCTTGCCGCCGAAGTGAGGACAGTGGCGCACGGATCCCACGAGCGCCTTCATGTCGGGGCGCCCAGGGGGATGGATAAAGTCCGTCGCGAACTGAGCGGTGCCGTCCGTCTTGGGCGGGATGTCCAGGCGCTGGGGGCTGGTGCCGCGCAGGGTGTAGTCGCCCTTGGCTTTGATTCCCCGCTTCTTGGGCTTCTCCAAGGCGGCCAGCTCGGCGAGCTCGCCGTAGGTGATGCTCTGCTCGCCGGAGATGACCGTTCCGGCCGAGGTGCTGCAGGTGGACTCCTCCACGCCCCAGAGGCCAGCCGCGGCGGAGATCAGCATGCCGCGGGCCACGGCCCCGACCTCTTGCAGCATGGGCGCGTAGCCCTTGATGGACTCGCTTCCACCGGTGAGCTGCATCTTGACGGGGCCTCCGCCGACGGGGCGTCCGAAGTCCTTGTGCGCTGGGCTGGCTTCCGCGCGCACCAGCTCCCAAGGCACGTCCAGCTCTTCAGCCAGGATCATCGGCAGCGAGGTCAGCACGCCCTGTCCCATCTCGGATGCGCCCACCTGGAAGGTGACCACGTTGTTGGGTGCGATGCGGATCCAGGCGTTGAGATCCTCGGCGCCTTCTCCCGACTCCGGACCCAGCCCCATCGCGGCATCCCAGGCCAGCCCTTGGGCGTAGCCAGGCAGAGAGAACGCCAGCATCAAGCCGGGGACTCCAGCCAGCGCTGCGCGCCGGGAGAGGTTGAGAACGGCGCTCATTCGGCACCTCCCGTCGTGTCCGTGGTGTTGGATGCCGTGGCGCTGGCGTTGTCCGCCGCCACGCGCTTGATGCCCTTGCGGATGCGGTCGTAGGTGGCACAGCGGCAGATGTTGGTCATCGTGCTGTTGATCTGGGCATCGCTGGGGTTTGGAATCTGCTCCAATAGCGCAGCGGCCGCCATGAGCTGACCGGACTGGCAGTAGCCGCACTGGGGCACCTGCTCCTCGATCCACGCCGCCTGCAGAGGGTGAGGCGTGATGCCCTCGATGGTGGTGATCTCTCCAGAGCCGGCCGAGACGACGGGAAGCAGGCAAGAGCGCATGGCCTTTCCGTCAAAGTGCACAGTACAAGCACCACACTGACCGATTCCGCAGCCGAACTTTGTGCCGGTCATGCCGAGCTGCTCGCGCAGTACCCAGAGCAGCGGGGTCTCCGGCTCAGCGTCTACGTCGTAACTCTGGCCGTTGATCTTCAGTTTCATGAGGCGCCTGGCGGCTGTCTCTTATACACATCTCCGAGCCCACGAGACAGGCAGAAATCTCGT
>OJIO01000335.1_pt1 | contig 33288 bp, 21 predicted proteins | sample 1595621 | NCBI WGS metagenome assembly OJIO01 (sample SAMN05416776, study PRJEB24817) | seawater metagenome | isolation source: Sea water | place: Canada:Atlantic | collected 2013-07 | reverse complement strand
AGGTGGATCAAAATTAATGGCCAGAAGTGGGTCACTTTAAATGGCCGTTAACAGTTTATTCATGCGCATGCGCGTTTTTCTGTTTTAACGTGCGCATTAATTTTGCGCCAAAAGCGCAAAACCATTGAACTTCATGAGGTTACGCTAACAGCAACCGAAAAAATGCGCAACCGCTCTGGAAATACGAGCATGGATTTTCTCTTCGATTTGGTTATACTGTTTATGTATACAGTTCTTTCTGGAGGAGTAGAACCATGGGTAAACGTCCGTTTTTAAACCAGATCTCGCGTTTCATACGGCTGAATGGATACAGCCTTCGAACAGAAAAAACTTACCTCTACTGGATCAAGGCCTACATACGCTTTCATCAACGCCAGCACCCGAATGCAATGGGGCCTGTTGAGGTCATGGGTTTTCTGGATCACCTGGCGTCTGACCAACAGGTGTCATCGCCAGCATGAGTCATAGAATAGCCAGCGAGTTGCCTTGAATGCTCTGGTATTTTTGTTCCGCGTAAAGCGCTAAAAATCGCCGTAGCAAACAGTGGTATTGCAAAAAAAGTAAGCTGCCATACCTTCAGGCACAGTTTTGCCACCGAGCTGTTACGATCCGGCCGGGATATTCGCACCGTACAGGAGTGGTTGGGGCATTCAGATGTGTCAACCACACAGATATATACCCACGTGATCGGCCAGCATTTCGCGGGTACAGAAAACCCGCTGGATCGGTTGCAATAGCAAAAGCAGATACGGGCATTCTGCCGCATTGATACTCAAAATCCGCCTATAAAAAACGGGAGCCTTGGCTCCCGTTGTGGTTCTTGTTTCTCTTTGGGTCTTATCCCTGGTTTATGGCTCCGGCATCCTTGCTCATATTGCCTGCCGGGCTGACACCCTCACGCCATCAACCCGGCGGGTTTCTCAGTTCAAACGGATAATAGACACCGAACCTTTGGCATCCCGCAGGTAGTCGCTACTTGGTTCGCCTTCGTTAGCGGTCATGATAAAGCTGCCATCATGGCTGAAGGTCACCATGTCGGGCAGAGAACCGACGCGGGCATAACCATAGATGCTGTCGTCGCTGGTATTAAATACCGCTACAGTACCGAAGGCCTGCTTGTCGTTGGCTTCCATCGCGACTGCCAGCTTGCCGTTCTTGACTGCTACGCTGTTCACACCAGCGCCGTAAGCGGCCAGGTTGATCGCCCCGGTGACTGCCAGGCCGGTGTCGCTCAGGGTCACGATATCAACACGAGGGCCATCACTGATCGCACCGTTGTTAACGACATACAGTTTGTGCAGGGTGCTGTCGTAGGCGACGATTTCTGACGCGCGTTCACCGCCTTCAATTGTCACGGTGTACTGGTGGCTGAAAACAGGTTTGGCGCTATCCGCAGCGGCGACAGCGGGTACTGCATACAGGGACAGGGTGCCGCTGACTTCGTTGGCGGTGACCAGCGCGGCGGCGAAACCGAACTCGCTGACGCTATCCGAATCGAGGAACAGCAGGCCTTCCGGTGCTTCGTCACCCTCGTGGGTCAGCAGTTGTAGCTGTTCTGGTGCACTGATATCAGAAATGTCGTACACCGCGATCGCACTGGCGCGTTCCATGCCAATAAAGGCATAACGCAGGCCATTCACCATACCGGTGGTGACGGATTCCGGTTCGGTGCCCTTGTCGTCGGAGCGGCCATCCGGGTAAACACCGGCGGCAATGGTCATTTCGGCCAGATCGTTGCCACTGTCGAACACCTGTTCGCCGGTTTCACCATTCCAGATACTGAAGGAACGGCCACCATAGGCATAGATGGTTTCGATGTCGGTAGCAACGGCTTCGTCGGAGAACGGGTTAAGGGTGGTTTTCAGACGCCCCAGCACGGTTTCACCTTGCAAGGTCGCAGCGTCCGGGAAAGCGGTTGCATTCAGTGTCAGGTCATCGACACGGGCTTCTTCTGAGAAGCCGTCGTAGTCACGAGAGTCACCTTCGTTGGCGCTGATGACATAATGGGTGCCATTGTCTTCGAAGGTGGTGATGGCGTCCGGCATAAAGAAGCCGTTGACGTTGGCGTAAGCGGTCAGCGCGGTGCCTGCTTCCTTGTCGGAGGCATTCATGGCATTGGCTTCGAGACCGTAGTCTTGCAGACCCAGCGGCAGGATTTTGGTGATGGCTTCGGCATCGGCGGTCAGGTCAATCACTGCCAGTCCGTTGTTTTCCTGCAGCGAGACCCAGGCTGTGGTGTCATCGGCACTGATGGCGACGTATTCCGGTTCCACATCCGTGGCCAGATCAGCGCCAGGGCCAAAGACACGGAACCCTTCAGCTTCCAGCGCTGCTTCCTGATCGTTCAGACCATCGAAAAACAGCGTGGTAACGGCCAGTTCAGCAGGGCTGGCGGCGAGGTTGGTTTCACCTGGGGTGGCGTAGATGTCACCGGTGGCCCAGTCTCCACCATCGGGCAGGCGACCGGCGCTGTTGGCGTGGGTATCGTCAGTGACTGTGTAGTCGTCGGCCAGGTTACCTTGATAGAACAGGCGAATGGTGTCGCCTTTGCCGAGACCGAAGTCTTGATCCGCTGCGGCAACAATGGCAGCTGGCGCACCGTCTACTTGTGTCGTTTCATTCGGCATGATGACCAGGAACCCCTTGGCGGCAATAACAGTGCCATCAGGGATGGTCACCGGGGTATGGCCATCGTCGCTGTCGAGCAGCGTCCAGTCGGTGCCGCTAAAGGTAAACTCGGCATCGGCGCTGTTGTAGAGTTCAACAAAGTCAAAGTCACCTTTGGTGCGCACTTCGTTGATGAGAATGTCAGTGGCGACAGCGGTGACTGGCTCTTCTTCTTCAGCGGCGGCCGGTGCGGTATTAGCGGCGGCGGGAGTAGCACTCATGGCACCTTCAGCCCAATCGCCGCCGTCCGGGTAGCGGCCAAGAGTGTCGGCGTGTTCGCCGTCAGTCCAGCTATAGCTGTCGTGAGCTGTGCCTTGATACAGCAGGTTGGCCGTATCGCCCTTGCCCAGACCAAAGCCATCGACTCCGCCCAGTACGGCGCTGGCAACGGTCGCTGGCAGTTCAGTTGCATCGGTCAGTACCAGCAGGTAGCCACCGGCGGCAATTTCAGTACCGGCTGGAATCGCAATGGCGGTATGGGTGCTGTCGCCATCCAAGAGACCCCATTCGCCGTCGGCGAAGGTATAGGATTCAGATCCGGCGTTGTAAATTTCAACATAATCGTAGTCGCCGGTAGAGCGCACTTCGTTAATCACGATATTACTGATGTCGAATTCGGCCGGTGTGTCGGTATTGGTATCCGCACTGTTGTTGTTATCGTTGTCGTCGCTGCCACAGGCAGTCAAGGCTGCGGTGATGGCCATCGCCAGCGTGCCTTTTTTCCAGAGATCGAGAGACATGATCTTTCCTTTGTTATCGGTATTAACAGGTATTCAAAGGCTTCAAGCGTATGACGGTTTTGTGACGTCCGGGTGACCTGAAAATGACACGAATATGACGATTGCAAGGCAAGACAAAACAAGTGGGAGCTGGCAGGGGAATGGGTTTGGGCGGTAAGGTGTGGGCGGTAAGGTTGGGCGGTAAGGTTTTACCGTTAACAGGCAGTAAATACGCAAACGGCACTTTATATAAAAGTGCCGTTTTGTACGCTGTCGTTTTGGTTAGCGATGGCCTCATCTACTCGGAAGGCTGAGGCGATGGCTGACGCGGCTGATCAGCCTTCAAATTCACCGTTATGGTAGATTTCCTGTACGTCTTCCAGATCATTCATCAAACTGGCAAAACGCTCAAATTGATCGGCGTCGTCTGCTGCAATCGGGTGCGGCATTTGTGGCAGGTAGGTGATTTCTTCCATTTCAAAATCAATGTCGGCACGCCATTCGGTCAGTGCGGTTTTGGTTTTGAAGAACTCGGTGGGTGGCACCAGCACCGTGACCATGCCGTCTTCGCAGTCGATATCGGAAACATCAATATCGGCTTCCATCAGCATTTCCAGGGCTTCATCTTCGCTGTCATCAGCAAACACAAACATGGCGCGATGATCGAACATGTGAGAGACCGAACCCTGGCTGCCGAGCTTGGCCTTGCACTTGGAAAACACGCCCCGGATTTCACCGAAGGTGCGGTTCGGGTTGTCGGTCAGGGCGCTGATCAACACCATGGCACCACCAGGCGCAATGCCTTCATACAGTGCCGGTTGGAAGTCTTCTCCAGCACCACCCGTGGCCTTGTCGATGGCTTTTTCGATCACGTGGGTGGGCACCTGATCTTTTTTGGCCCGGTCGATCAGTGAGCGCAACGACAGGTTGGCCGATGGATCGGGGCCGCCTGCCTTGGCGGCTACATAGATTTCTCGGCCATACTTGGAGTAGACCTTGGTTTTTGCCGCGGCCGTTTTGGCCATGGATTCTTTCCGGTTTTGATACGCTCTGCCCATGGGAATCAGTCTTTTCTTGGGTGAATAAGTCAAAAAACGTCTGAATTGTACCCATTGCTGTCGAGGCTGTCTTGTCGATCCGCTGCCGTCCGGGGATTTCAGAGATAAACCCTGATCCAGCGTGATGAATGTCTACGGAATAAAGGTGTGTGATCCGGTGTTCTCTCTGTGGCGTGAGTCGGTGAATCAGTGACGTGGCTTGCCCGCCAAATAACGCTCACGGAACAAGGCAAAATAAGCTGCCAGGCGGCTGCTTGCGGTGGCTGCGCCCAGCTGTTGCAGTATTTCTATCGCTACTTCTGCGGTGCCCAGCTGGTAATCGTGCGCCGCTTCCCTCAATTGATAGTTACCCGGTTCGAGTGGCTCAATCCCCAGTATTGGAATGCCACTGAGGTAAGGGCTGCGGAACATTTTGCGGGCTTCGCGCCAACTGCCGTCGAGCAATATCAGCAAGGGTTTGCGCTGTTGCTCTGACGCTTGCACCTGGTACTGCTGCAGCTTGTCCGGGGTGTCCAGACACTGCTGGGTATCGGCGTACTGGAACGGGAAGATCACCAACGGCGCGTAGGCCGGGTTGGTCAGCAATGCCAGCAAGGCGGCATCCGGCTCGGTGCGGTTCCACAGAAATGCGTGGTTATCACTCAGTACATCCGCCACCAGACGACCGCTGTTACTGGGCTTGTAGACTTCGCCTTTGTAATAAATCAGGCAGACCGCGACCTCGTCAGAAGGGGCGGGCCGTTGTGTGCAAAGGCACAGCGGCAAGGATAACAGGCAATGCTGACAACGAATCATCCGGCCTCCCCGAGCAATAAAAGCCCGCCGTGATTGCGCCAGCTCTTGCTGACGCAAGCGGGTGACCGCATTTTCGAGAACAGGGGGAGTATCAGACATGGTCAGTACACGGGCCGGGAAAGGGAGCGGCATAGTGCGGCAAAGTGATCGCGGCGGCAAATAGTGGCTTACCTGGGAGCGCCAGCTGCCATGCTGGCTGAGTGATCGCGGCGGTAAATAGTGGCTTACCTGGGAGTGCCAGCTGCCATGCTGGCTGAATCTCGGGGCTGGATCCCGCCCGGCTGCTGGTGCAGACATTGGCCTGTTTCTGCGGCGTTTCGTTGTCAGGTATTTTTATCCTGAATATTTAAGTGACTTTCTTGCTGAACCCAGAATCCTCTGCTTGGCTTGGTAGAGGGCAGCGCTGGCGTGCCTGTGGTGTCGGTGAGGCCGTAGATGGTGAAATGCTGTTGGATCTTGATGGGTATGTGGGCGAGTGTGTTAGCGCAGGCAGCAATGCCAGTGACGACACAGTCGGCTGCTACTCTGCAGTTTGAGAATTTTTCCACTCCGGTTGTGCTGCATGCTGTGGGTGAGCAGGTGTATCAGGTTGAGGCGTCACAACAACGGGTCATGGTGGCTCGGCGTTTGGTCGTACGGGTAGCCGCAGATTTCCCCAGACAGCGTATTGCAGCGGCAGCGGGTATTGATAACGTCAGTGCGCTGTTTTTGGGTCACGATTATCAGTATTGGCTGGTGGCGTTAAGCCCGGGTGTGGACATCGCGGAGATGCTGGCTGCGGTGGCCGACATTCCCGGTGTTGAACGGGTACAGCCCGATCTCTTGCAGTTGCGCGACAAGGCTGGCGACGAGACGACGGACCTTCACTCATCCGGTCATTACCAGGTCAATGGATTGGCGGCGTTGTGGCAAGCCACCGAGGGTAAGGGCGTCCAGGTCGCGGTGATTGACGACGGCTTCGCGTTGAACCACCCACAGTTTGTACAGCTGTCACCGACGTTTTTATACGATACCGCATCGCAGCAGCTAAACGCAGCTCCGCAGAACTCCCAGGATACTCACGGCACTCGGGTTGCCGGGGTGTTGTTTGCCGCCCACGACGGTCATGGCCTGAAGGGGTTGGTGCCGGATGCCGGTTTGATTGGCATTCGCCAGCCAGACAGTTGGACTTCCAATACCTTGCTGGCTTTTCAGCTGGCGGCCATGTCTCGCGCCGATGTCATTAATTGCAGCTGGACCACCCGTTTGTTACTGGAGCCAGTGCAGGATGTGGTGCGCGACCTGGCTCGTTGGGGGCGCGCTGGCAGAGGGTTGCCGGTGGTGTTTGCGGCCGGTAACGAAGGTCGGTTGATTACTCCTCATAGCTCGGAAGCGGCTATTCCGGAGGCGATTGTGGTGGGGGCGCTTGGTCTTCGACAGCAACGGCTGCCACACAGTAATTATGGGCCGACGGTGGATCTTTATGCCTTCGGCCTGCCGCTCGACAGTACGGATATTGCGGGTGGCTACCATGCTTTTGGCGGCACCTCGCTGGCGGCCGCCATTGTGTCAGGACTGGCGGCGCTGATTATTGCCACGGAACCGGACATTCCGTTGTCCGCGCTGCAGCAGCGGCTGGCGGATTTATTGCCAGCTCCCATGTCTGTTGCTTCCTCTGCTGGTACGCCTGACCCCGCTGTTATTTCTGAACCGGCAGGCGTTGCTACTGCGGTTGCCCCTGTTTCCGGCTCACCTGAGTTCGGCTTGTCACTTACATCCCTAGTCAGGAAGTACCCATGACGTCTATCAATCCGGCGCTGGAATCACCGCTTGCCACTGGCGCTGCTGCTGAGCCGGAAGCAGATTTTGGCTGTGAATATTCCGCCAACTTGCCGGCCCTGCTCAAGCACCTGAATATCTCGCTGGCATTTACTTCCTATCAGGCTCAACGACTGATGCTGGTGCGCACTGACGGCGTCACACTGGATGTCAATTTTAAACACTTCCCCCGGCCAATGGGGCTAACGGCCGATAGTAACGGCCTGACATTGGGGATCTTCACCCAGGTACTGCAATTCCAGCGTGAAGACGGCTTGCTGCCACAGATCAAACAGCCGCTGAAGCGTATTGAAGACGATGTGACGGCCCCGCGACTGCTGCTGCAAAACAATGGCCAGGTTGCCGCGCCCCAGCCTGCTGCGGGTGCGGCAAAATCGTCAGATGAGGAGGCGTTCGAGGCTTATCAAACCTCGCTGTATGAGCCGGTCGACAGCCGTGTCGATGCCTGTTTCATCGCTCGCTCCAGCCATTACACCGGCATGATCAATATCCACGATGTGGAGTGGGGCAACGACGGCTTATGGGTGGTGAACTCGAGCTTTTCCTGTCTCAGTTCACTCGATCCCCGCTACAGCTTTGTTCCGCGCTGGAAGCCGCCTTTTATCAGTGCGCTGGTTGCGGAAGATCGCTGTCATCTGAACGGTATGACCCTGAAAGACGGCCAACCCGCCTACGTGACCACCTTTTCGACCGCCGATGAACGCGGTAAATGGCGCGATGGCGAGGGCTTTAATGGCACCTTGATGGATGTGCAACGGAACGAAATTCTGGTCGCTGGCCTGGCCATGCCGCACTCTCCGCGCTGGTATCGCGGCAAGGTGTACTACTGCCATTCCGGTCTGGGCCAGCTGTGTTGTTACGACCCGGCCAGCGGTGAGAACCGGGTGTTGGCGGAAGTCCCTGGTTTTACCCGAGGCATGGATTTCCATGGCCCGATTCTGGTGATGGGGCTATCCCGCGTGCGACAGACGGATGTTTCTCGGCCAGCGCCACTGGCACAAAAGTATGACGAAACTCTGTCGGGCTTGTGGTTCTTCAATCTCGATGACCTGTCTGAAATTGGCCAGATCCGCTTTACCGGCAACGTTGAGCAAATCTACGACGTAGCAGTACTTACCGGCTGTTGCTTCCCCGAAATTATTGAGCCGTCGCATCCACGGATGCGTAACCATTTTTGTCATCCCCCGATGCAACCGCTGCGTCCTGAGGCGTGTATATGAATACCAACAAACCCGTATCCCGAGAACCGTCTTCCACTTCGCAGCCGTTACGCAAGGCCGCCTTGGCATTACCGTTGATTGCCATGGCCGGAGCCTTTGCGGCACCGGCGAGCATGAGCCGCTCTGCCAGTCACAGCAGCAGTCGCCGATTGGCACGGGGGGCGACCATTGTGGTGGCTGATCAAGCGTTGCAGATCGACGCCGCTGCTTCCGAGCAGTACGAGATGCCACGGAGCGCGTTTGATGCCTTTCGACGTGGCCAGACATCTGGCAGGGCACTGGATAATACTGGCGCTACGTTGTCAGAGAATACGTTGTCAGAGAATACGTTGTCTGACGACGCCGGAATACTGGCTTTTTTACAGCAAAACCAACGGCTTGGGTCACAACCCAAGGCTACGGCGGCGTTGTCTGGCACCTTGTTGGGACGCAAATATTTTGCCAGCGACAGCCCATACGATCACTGTCATTTCACCTGGGGCAGTGTGTATTACACCAACACTTATACATCCCTGAATCAGGCCAGTTGTGAAATAAGTTGGGGCGGCACCTGGCACACAGGGGTGAGCGCACCGGTGGTGATGGCCACCAGTATCCTGAACAAAACCAGCAGCAGTTTTGATGTCAGTGTCAGCATGAGTGAATCGGCCACCGTGTATGCTGTGCTGGTGGAGAGCAACAAAACCGCCCCGACACCTGCCCAGGTGATTGCCGGAACCGATGGCGATAATAATGCGGCGCTGCAAACGACCAGCGGGGCGGCGGCCACCAGCACCACGCTGAGTTTTAGTGGCCTGGATGCCAGCAAGTATTATCTGGTTTATCTGGCGGCCGTGGATGGCAGCAGTGAAGTCACTTCTGCCTCGACCCAGGTCAATCCGGCCTATGAGACCGGCCTGATCTCGGCTGATGGCACCTGGAAATTTCCGAAAATCCGTGTGGATGACAGCGGTAATTATTACCTCGGCTATTCCAAAGATGGCAGCAGCGGTGACGACATTACCTTCCTGCTCTGGAACGGTGCCGGTTTCTCCAATTACACCTCGTTTAATGCCAGTGCCATCTCGGGTCGCGCTTACGTCAGCTGGGGCAATGAACAGCGCGTTGATTATGACTTCGACAGTAACGGCCATATTCACGCCGTTTTCAGCGCCACCGAAACCAACTATGCCAACACCGGCGATCCCTTCTATGGCTATTACAATGGCAGCAGCTGGAGCTTCACCAAAATAGCCGAGACCGGCAATTCGGTGGATGAAGTGGATGTGTTTGTCGACGCCAACGATGACGTTCACGTCTCCTGGAAAGTCTACAACGGCTCTGGCTATCAGGTGGATTACGCCACCAACAAGAGTGGTAGCTGGGTTAAAACCAATGTCGTGGTTGCTGGCAATGGCACGGATGAGGCTCACGATACCTATGTCGTGGCCGACAGCAGTGGCACCGCGACCGTGTTCTACCGCCGTGAAGACTCGCAGAACAATGGTGAGGACAACTATTACATGGAGTCATCCAGCGATGGCTTCAGCGCTTCGACCAAAATCCTCAACGGTAAGGACGATGCCAAAGTCTATCGTATGGCGAATGTGCTGATCGACAGCAGCAACAAGATTCACTACGCGTATTCAGACCAAACCGGTGGTGCTTCCTACTATGTTACCAATGCCTCTGGCAGCTGGGTCAGTACGGCGATCACCCATGCAGGGCACAGTACGCCGTGGGTCTATGGCATGGAGTATGACAACGGTGTGTATTACTTCGCCAACTACGGCGATAGCAAATACTTCATCAACAGCTACAACGGCAGCGACTGGGTCGATGGTTTTGATTTTGAACTCGACGGTTGGATGAACGACCGCTTTGCGGTGAACAGCACCGCCGATCGCATCATGCTGGTGTCGGAAAATTCCAGTGACTGGGAAATCCACTACCACACAGGCACTATTGCTGGCTATGTGACCCCTACCAGCCCGGCCGACAGCGATGGCAGTCTGACACCCGCCGCCGGAGTGACTGAGCCGGTGGGGCTGGATACCACTGTGGATAGTGTTGGCGAAGCAGTGGATCTGTTCGACTTTACTCTCTCCGATGGCGCCAGCAGTGACGGTCTGGCAATGGAAATCAGCCAGCTGGTGGTCAATGTATCGGGCACCAGTAGCGATGCCGAACGAGCGAATGTCACTTGGCGTTTGAACGGCGCAGATGCCAGCAACGTCACTGGGGTTTATAGCAGCGCGAACGACACCATTACCTTTTCAGGTCTGAGTCTTTCGATTGCCGATGGTGGCAGCGAGATCTACACAATTAATGGCTATTACAACGACAACACCGGCTTGACCGAAGATCACACCATGATCCTCAGTATGGATGGCGACACCGACGTCACCATATCCGGCGGGACCTCCATGGGGGCCACCAGTGCCGTTTCCAACAGCTCCGGCACCACAGTTGATGTCACCGCCACCGGCTTGAGGCTCACAACCCAGGCTGCGGGGCTGGTGTCCGGTATGGCCATGACCACCCAGCCGGTTGTCGCTGCGGAAGATGCGTTCGGCAATATCGATAGCGATTTTACCGAAGTGGTAACAGGCGCCGACGAAGGCATAAACCCCGGTAATGTGCTCACCAATAACAGCGTCACGGCAGTGGCCGGGGTAGCGACATTCACCAGCCTGACCAATACCACCGCCACCGATGGCCAGGCGCTGATCGTAACGTTTAATGATCAGGATGGTATTGGCAGTAATTTAAGCACCGTGAGTACCAGCCTGCTGTTTACCGATGTGGTGGCCACGCAACTGCAATTGACCACTCAGCCTGCGCCGTTAACGGTCAGCAGTGGCGAAGCCAAAAGCCTGACGACCGTGCCGGTGGTGAAAGCCGTCGATGCCAACGGTTATGTCGATACCGGCTATAGCAGCGATATCCGTTTGGCGGAAGTGAACGGCGCTGGCTCAGCGCTGATGACGACCACTGGCGATACCGATGGCAGTGCTGCCACGGTTAGCCTGACCCCGTCGTCCGGGGTCGCTACCTTTACAGCGATGCAAATTACCTACACCACCTCGGGCAGCAGTAGCGAAACCTTTAACCTGCAGGCCAGTTCCGGCAGCTTGACAACCACCAACAGCAGCCAGCTGACGGCGACCAATGTGCCGACGTTAACAGATGCTCATATCAGCATCTCGGGTGCCTCCGGTACCGGCGGAACTTACGTCATTGGCGATACCATTTCCGCCAGCTGGAACAACACCAGCAGTGGCGACAACAATACCGGCGTCAGCGCTGTGACGGTCGACTTCAGCCCGTTTGGCGGTGGCGCTGCCATCAGTGCGAGTGAGTCATCGGGCAGCTGGATTGCCACTTATACCCTCACCGCCGGAGCCATCGACAGCAGCAATCGTAATGTCTCAGTGACAGCGACCAACAGCAGCGGTAATGCCACGACAGCGGATACGACCAACGCCAGCGTAGATAATATTGCTCCCATCGTCACCGACACTAACCTGTCGATCTCTGGCGCCTCCGGTATCGGCGGCGCTTTCCGTGCGGGCGATACCGTTACCGCCCGCTGGAACAACACCGCCGGTGGTGACAACAACAGCGACACCATCAGCAGCGTCAGTGTCAATTTCTCCGCCTTTGGTGGTGCCGCCGCCGTAGTGGCATCAAACAGCGCCGGTAGCTGGAGCGCGACTTACACACTTGTCAGTGGTGCCATTGACAGCAGTAACCGCAATATTTCCCTGACGGCGATCGACAATGCCGGTAACAGCACCACCAGCGCCGACAGCACCAATGCCACAGTGGATAACATGGCTCCCACCATAACGGACGGCAACCTGTCGATCTCCGGTGCATCCGGTAGCGGTGGTGTATTTATTGCCGGAGATACCCTGACCGCCCGCTGGAACAATACCGCCGCTGGCGACAACAACAGCGACACCATCAGCAGTGTGACGATGAATTTCGTCGCCTTTGGTGGTGGTTCTGCCGTGGTGGCATCAAACAACAGCGGTATCTGGAGCGCCAGCTACAGCATTACCAGCAGCTCAACCGATGGCACGTTGCTGAATATCAGCGCCACCGCGACCGACAACGCCGGTAATAACGCCAGCGCGACAGACAGCAGTAATGCCACGGTCGACACCAGCGCACCCTCCGGCCACAGCGTAGCGTTCGACGACTCTCTGATTGGCTCTGGTGAATACAGCGCCGTCAGCTTCACCTTTGCCAGCGCCGAAGTCGCTGGCAGTTATAGCTACTCCATCAGCTCCAGTGGTGGCGGTACCGCCGTCACTGGCTCTGGCACCGCTGCTGAACAGGTTAGCGGTATCGACCTGTCAGGCCTGAATGACGGCACCCTGACCCTCAGCGTGATACTGACCGACGTTGCGGGTAACAGCGCGACGGCGGTTACCGATACCAGTACGCTGGATACCACGGCTCCGGTTCTGACCGAAGTCAGCGCAGCCACTTCCCTGGGAAATGACACCACGCCAGCATTGACCTTCTCGACTAATGAGGCGGGCACGTTAGCGGTGGGCGGCAGCTGTGGCAGTGCCAGCGAAGGGGCAGTCTCTTCCGGCAATCAGACGATTAGCCTGTCGCAGCCGGACAACAGCTCGGCTCTGGCTGAAGGCAGTTACAACGACTGCACCTTGACCGTCACCGATGCTGCAGACAACGCCAGTTCAGCACTGAGTCTGAGCGGCTTTGAAATTGACCTGACTGGTCCGAGTGGTCACAGCATCAGCTTCGACGACAGTCTGATCAACAGCACTGAAGCCAGCTCGATCAGTGTGACCATGGCCAGAGCCGAAGTCGGAGCGGCTTACCGTTATTCGATCTCATCCAGCGGCGGCGGCACTGCAGTAACCGGCAGCGGTACGGTAACCAGTGCCAGCGAACCACTCACCGCAATCGATGTTTCCAGCCTTGCTGACGGCACTCTGACGGTCTCGCTGTTCTTAACCGACAGCGCTGACAACGCGGCTAGTGCCGTCACGGCAACCAGTACTCTGGACACCAGCGCACCCTCCGGCCACAGCGTAGCGTTCGACGACTCCCTGATTGGCTCTGGTGAATACAACGCCGTCAGCTTCACCTTTGCCAGCGCCGAAGTCGCTGGCAGTTATAGCTACTCCATCAGCTCCAGTGGTGGCGGTACCGCCGTCACTGGCTCTGGCACCGCTGCTGAACAGGTTAGCGGTATCGACCTGTCAGGCCTGAATGACGGCACCCTGACCCTCAGCGTGATACTGACCGACGTTGCGGGTAACAGCGCGACGGCGGTTACCGATACCAGTACGCTGGATGTCGCTGATCCGGTTCTCAGCAGTTCAACCCCGGCGGATGACGCCACCCGTGTGCAGTACAACAGCCGCATTGTGCTGACTCTGAGCGAGGCAGTGAGCGCAACCACGGGCAACTTCCAGCTGTACGATGCGGATGGCGATACGCTGGTGGAAGCCATTGCCGTTGGCTCTGGGCAGGTGGTTATCAGTGGCACACAAGTGACCATTACCCCGGCGGCCAACTGGACGCCAACCCATCGTTATTACCTGCTGGCTGACAGTGGCCTGCTGGTGGATGCCGCGCTTAATGGCTGGGCCGGATTGAGTGTCGCCAGCGAACTCAACTTTACGGTGGCCAACAACAACCCGACCGGAGGGGCCGACAGCGGCAGTACCCAGGAAGATACTGCGGTAGACATTAACGTGTTGGCCAACGATGGCGATGTGGATTCCACGCTCAACGCTGCCAGTGTAACCGTTACTCATGCTCCGGCTCATGGTTCGGCCAGTGTCAACACCGCCAACGGTGTGATTACCTATACACCGTTAGCCGACTTTAACGGTGTGGATTCTTTCACCTACGCGGTGGATGATATTTACAGTGGCAGTTCGGGTGATATAACCGTCAGCATCGCCGTTGCGGCTGTCAATGACGCCCCCGTCGCTGTCGCCGATGTGGCAACGACAGCGGAAGACACCGCAGTGACCATCAACGTTGCTAATAACGACACCGATGTTGATAACAGTGACAGTGTTGATACCACTACCCTGACCATTGTCAGTGCAGCTGCGGAAGGTAGTGCCAGCGTGGTGTCTGGCCAGATTGAGTACACACCAGCTGCCAACTTTAACGGCTCTGATTCACTGACTTACCAGATCAAAGACCAGCACGGTGCAACCTCTAATGTCGCGACTCTGATCATCAACGTCAGTGGCGTGAACGATGCGCCAGTGGCGGCTGACGATACCGGCTCGACCGCCGAGGACACCGAGCTGGTGATTGACGTTATCGGCAACGACACGGATATCGACGGTACGCTGGACAGCTCGAAGGTAACGGTTGTTAGTTCTCCGGCACACGGCACTATCACCGTGGATGCCAGCAGCGGTGAAATCACGTATCGCCCTGCGGCAGATTTCAACGGCAGCGACAGCTTTACCTATGTGGTGAAAGACGATAGCGATGCCACTTCCAATGTCGCGACCGTCAGCCTGACGATTACTGCCGTGAATGATGCCCCTGTCGCCAGCAACGACAACGTGACCCTGCTGGAAGACGCCAGCCTCAACATCAACGCCTTGGGCAACGACAGCGATGTAGATGGCTCAATACAGGCTGCGACTCTGGTGCTGGTGGAACCACCAGCCCAGGGCATCGCAAGCGTGCTCAGCGGCGTGATCAACTATACCCCAGATGCCGACTTTAACGGTGCCGACAGCCTCAGCTACCGGGTGCAGGATGACAGTGGTGCCTGGTCAAATACGGCGACGGTTGTGATGACAATCACTGCTGTCAACGACGAGCCACTGGCCAATAACGACAGTGCCAGCACCAGCGAAGACAGTGCGGTGGTGATCGACGTGGCTGCAAACGACAGCGATATCGATGGTAGCCTCGATCTCAGCAGTATCGTGGTTGTTACGGATGTCAGCCACGGAACCCTGGTCGACAACGCCGATGGCAGCTTGACCTACACACCGGATAGCGACTACTACGGCAGTGACAGCTTTACCTACCAGCTGTCAGATAACGAAGCTGGCACCTCCGCCGTTGCCAGCGTCAGCCTGAGCGTTGCGGCGGTGAACGATGCGCCGCTGCTATCCGGTACGCCGGCCAGCAGCGTTCTGGAAGGAAGCACCTTCAGCTTTACCCCCACCGTGGTGGATAGCGACAGCAGCAGCTTTAACTTCACACTCAGTGGCGCACCGGCCTGGCTAGTGATCAATTCGACTACCGGTAAGTTGACCGGCACCCCGGCGGTTGGCGATGAAGGCAGCTACAGCGGTATCGTGATGACGGCAGATGACCGTGGTACGGTGAATCCTACCGGCTCATTGCCAGCCTTCAGCCTTGTCGTGATCGGTGATAACGATAGCGATGGCATTGCCAACGCTGACGACAGTGATGACGATAACGACGGCATGCCGGACGACTATGAAACCCGCTACGGTTTTGATCCGTTCGATGACAGTGATGCCTTGACCGACAGTGATGGCGATACCATCCCCAATGGCCAGGAACAGCAAGACGGCACTGACCCGAGCAACAGCAGTGACTACCTCGATACCACGCCGCCAGTGATCACACCACCAGTGGATGCCATTGTCGATGCGACCGGAGTCTTCACTCGCGTTAGTGTGGCGGACCTGCTCGGTGTGAGTGATACCAGTGCAGCCTTGGCAGCAATGACCAGCGACAACGTCGACGGCCCTGGTTGCTGCAACACCAGCGTACTGGGCCTGAAAGGTGGCAGTTTACGGATGCGTCCGGGTATTCACACGGTGACCTACAGCGCCACCGATGCCAAGGGTAATACCAGTACCACGACCCAGACCTTGCGGGTTCGCCCGCTGGTGTCCTTCAACCGCGATATCGCCAGTGTCGAAGGCGGTAATGTCGAGGTCGACGTAGTACTGAACGGCAGTGCACCGGATTACCCGTTCGAAGTGCCTTACCGGATCGACAGTACCAGCAGTACGGCGGACAGCGCCGACCATAATCTCAGTGCTGGCAGCGTCATTTTCACAGCAGACAGTACCGAGGCCCGGATCAGCTTCCAGCTCACCGATGATGGCATCTCCGAAGGAGCAGAGATTCTGGTACTGGCCCTGGATGACGACACCACCGAGAGCGACGACCTCGGTGGTGGTTACGACCCAAGTGCCCCTGATATTCACGACATTAACGCTGGAGCCAGCCACCGCGTGACCATAACGATAGGCGAGCAAAACCTCGCGCCAGCGGCCAGCATGGTGTTGCAGCAGGGCGGTAGCAATACCGTATTGGTGGCACGTGATGGCGGTATGGTGACGGCGACGGTCCGTGTGACCGACGCCAACCTGCAAGATACCCACCGTTTCGACTGGGCCAGCAGCCACAGCGCCTTGGTGGATACCGATGGCAGCCTGACCAACACCACACTGGTTTTTGATCCGTCCGGATTAAGCAGTGGCCGTTACAACGTGCAGGTACGGGTCGATGACAGCCAGGGTGCTGCCGATATCGCCCGCATCTACTTCCGGGTCGAAGCATCGGCACCGGTACTATCTGGCAGTGATGACAGCGATGGTGACGGTATCGTCGATGCCGACGAAGGCACCGCCGACAGCGATGATGACGGCATTCCGGACTACCTCGACAACATTGCCCAGAGCAACCTGCTGCCAGAAACTGCCAGCGAAACCGACGGCTTCCTGGTGGAATGTGACCCTGGCGTGCTGTGCCGACTGGGTCAGTTCGCCATCATGGGCAGCAGCGGTGGTGCTCGATTGAGCGATGACGATGTTGCGGCGCAACAGGATCTGGGTGCAGACGACGATTTTGAACCTAAAGGCGGTGTCTTCGATTTCGAAATCCACGACCTGCCGACCATGGGCCAGAGCGTCAGCATAGTCGTACCACAAACTCAGCAAATTCCGGCCAATGCCGTCTATCGCAAGTTCCAGAATGGTCGCTGGAACAGCTTTGTCAGCGATACCAATAACCACATTTACTCCAGCGCCGGCAGCCTTGGCTATTGCCCACCTCCGGGAGATAGCAGCTGGGTGGCAGGACTGACCGAAGGAGATTTCTGTGTGCAGCTGACCATTGAAGACGGTGGCCCGAACGACGCCGATAACGAAGTGAACGGTGCAGTAGAAGATCCGGGAGCCGTGTCGATATTACGCGCGGACCAGACCCAAACGCTGGCAGACATCAGCACCCGAGCCGACCGCAGTGGCGGTAGTTTGGGCGTGCTAGGATTACTGCTGCTGGCTGCTGTTGCCAGTTGTGGTTACCGCCGTCGTCCAGGGACTCACCGATCCGCGTTGCCTGCGGTGATATTGCCGTTGGCAGGCGTGTTGGGATTGGCGTTACTGATGCCAACTGCAACGGTTGAGGCAGCCACACCGGCGAGCGAGTACGACAGCCACTGGCTTGAAGACCTTGGCCTCGACAAAGACAAGGGTTACGTCACCATTGGCCTTTACCGGGCGCATAGCAGCCAAAGCGGCGGCGAACTGCAAAGTCAGCTACAGACCGATGGCCTTGATGCCACCGTGACCGACTACGACGCCAAGCGCACCGCCTTTGATATGGGTATCGGCTATCGCTACTTACCGGGGTATGCCGCAGAAATTCGTTATCTCGACATGGGAGCAGCCAGCACGGATCTCAGTGCCAACGCCGCCCCCAACGACCTCAAAACCAGCCTGCGCCGACATCACCCGGTGGGCGGCTCCGGCATCGTACTTAGCCAGCGCTTTAGCGACGCCATCAATAACCAGCTGACACTCTCGTTTGAACTGGGGCTGTATCGCTGGAGTGGCGAAGTGGATACCCGTCGCGATGACCTCAACAGCCACCTCGACTCCGGCACCGCCCCGATGGGAGGGCTGGGGCTCGACTACCAGCTCAACACTGAAGTGGGCATTGGCATACGCTACCAGCGCTTCCTGTTCGACCGCCAACAACTCGATCTGGCCGGAGCCAGCGTACAGATAGGATTTTAACCGCACCGCACAAACACATGAGTCCGGGAGTGCCAGCTGCCACGCTGGCCAAAACCGTCCTCTGGGAGTGCCAGCTGCCATGCTGGCCAAAATGTTGCGTTTGTATCAAAGTGCCGCTTGTAACTCTGGCCTGCCATGCTTTCCAACGCTATATTGTGCGTACCATGAATCAAGGACGATGCCATGAGTCGAACACACTATCGTACGAGCCTGCCGCATCTGGATGGGCCAATCCATCAAATGATCACTTACCGCCTGGCTGACTCGCTGCCACTGAAAACCCTCAACCTTGCCCCGAAAAATACCCCTGCTTATCGCCAATATATTGAACGGCAGCTGGATGCTGGCTATGGCTCATGCCTCCTCAAAATTCCCTCAATCGCGACCGCTATTCTCAATAACTGGCAATATTTTCACGGCCAACGTTATCGACTGCTTGGCGGCGTGATCATGCCGAACCACGTACATGTGCTGATTGAAGTCATCGACGACGTGTCGTTAACAACCATTGTTCATAGCTGGAAAACATGGAGTGGCAAGCACATTCGTGAGTACCTCACTGCAAACGGTATTCAATATCCCCCCGGCATTTGGCAGCGTGACTACTGGGACCGATATATCCGTAGCCAACAGCACCTTGATGCCGCCATGCGGTATATCCAGGAAAATCCGCTAAAAGCCGGATTGGTGGATCATGCGGAGGATTGGCCATGGAAGGTAAACAGCCCGCTTGAATAGCATGGTGGCGAAGAACGGCTCTCAGCCATGGGCGGGCGCAGCGGCCCGCCTTCCCGGATGCCTGGGAGTGCCAGCTGCCACGCTGGCCTTAACGTCGGCTATCAGCCTCGCGTATTTTCGCAGCCGCTGGCGGACACCGTCCTCTGGGAGTGCCAGCTGCCATGCTGGCCAAAACACCAGCTATTAGCCTTGCGTCTGCTTGTTGTGATACTGGGCTTTCACTAATTCAAGATAATGAGGCAAGCTTTTACTGGCATCGGTTGTGAAGTGTTGCTCCAGCGGCTCCAGCTGCTGAATCCGATCAAGCCGGAATTCCCGATAACTATCACGTAAGCAACACCAGGCAATCAGCGTCCATTTGCCACCCCAAAAGATCTGGCCCAGCGGCTCTAACGTCCGTTCAGAGAACTCACCATCGGCGCGAATATACTGAATGTGCACCTGCAATTGTCGTTCAATGGCTTTGCGTAATATCAGCGCTCGCGCAGCGGCTTCTGGCTCACTACTGAAATTCGGCACAATCAGGCTTTGCTGCTCGGCGATTTGCTTGAGGGAATCCGGCAATATCGACTGAATTTTTGCCAACGCCCGGCTGGCACCAGCGGCCAGACCGGCATCTGCCCAGGCTCGAACCATACGGCTGCCCAGTAACAACGCCAGAATTTCCTCGGCATCGAACATCAATGGCGGCAACTCGAAGTTATGACGAATGCGATAGCCGACCCCGGCTTCCCCCTCGATCGGAATGCCCGATAGCTCCAGCGACTGGATATCCCGGTAAATCGTGCGCTCACTGACTCCCAACCGTTCTGCTAACTCACGTGCGGTGATCACCGTACGTTTACTGCGCAGCAAATTGGTTAATAAAAACAGCCGTTCGGCCTTATTCATACTCAATTCCTGCAGAAAACCCAGTGCCAGCAGCGGATGACCACCAGGGTCATACCACTCCTGCATACACCTTACAACTGATAGACAAATTCATAGCGATGTTGGTTGTCCATCATCTCGATAGACATCTGCCCGGTTATCCCACACAACTCTCCCGTGGCAGAATCGGGCACTACCTCCAGCGTTAAATGGCTATCTTTACCTTCACCAGACACCGTACTGCAATCCAGCGGCTGCAATGACACCTCAAAACTCCCTGATACTCGCACAGGTGATTCTCACTGTTGATAAACCCTAACAGGCTAACTGGCTAACCGCTCTGCCAGCTTGGCAAACATTACCTCACTGTGTTGCATATTAATGCTGGCTGGATCAATCATCGCCAGCCAGGTCACACAGGCCTCACTTTTCATAAACAACTGCTGAGCATGTAGTGCTGCCACTCGGTCTTGCCAGAATACGATATCCTGCCAAATACCATCGGATTGTTTACATAACGCTCGATAGACAAAGCCAGGCAAGGTATTGATATAGGTTTGAACGGTTGCATTTAATGCCAGAAAAGCGACTTCATCGGTATCTGGCTTCAGTGAAAACAACACCAGCTCTACAGCCTGGCGAACAGGATTGACTACTTCCATCCGGTGACTCCTTCAAAAGGTAAAAATCAGCAAAATAAATGTCCAGTGGACGCAAATAAGTCTGGGGCAGGGGTACTGACAGGGAATGTCAGTACGGTTTTGATGGCCAAGCCCGCATGCCGCAAGGCACACTGAACCAAATGACCGGAGAGCCGTATGAGTACCATTACCCGCCAGGAATTTTTTGACGAATACCGCCCGATAACCAACGTCTTTAACCAACAGGCCGACTACAACGGTTGCCTGATGGCGACCACCGGGCAGGAATACCAACGAGTGCTGCTGATTATGCAAGAATCCCCGGAATGCGTCTGGACCTGCCTGGAAGGCAGCGATGGCTTGCCGGTACTGAACAACGGTTTTACCGCGCTAAACAGCAAAGGCTATGTGGTGACCGAAGAAGCCGCCGAGATGTTTGTGGAAGTGCTGGGGTAGCAAGATTATTGCCATGCGATGGAGAGGAAAATATATGCCACTACGGGATTGCGATACGATTAACTTGATGCGGATTATTCATGCAGGAGCGGGCTTGCCAGCGATGGCGTTGCGATTGATGACATTCATCAGATGAAAGCGGCCTCCTACAAATTTTCGTCTACCAACTAAGTTAATGACATTACACAGGGTTGGTATTTAAAGGGCAATAGATATTACTGTATAAATATCCAGTAATTATTGGAAAGGAATGAATAAGGCTGGTAAGCTGATTTTACCAATACGTGGAGAATCTATTATGATCCAGAAAATAACCTGCCTCGCTTGCGAATGTCCTGAGGGGTACCGGCATTGTGCCACTTTACCCGATCCTCTTACTCTTGAGGGGTTGGTGGTATACCGGGCTGCAGTGGCAGTTGCCATGATCAGGGCCGATCAGAAAGCAGGCTTTTTCCATTCTACGGTTGGCAGTTATTCCGATATCAATGAATATGCTGATGCGAATATGTACCTGCTGGATGCAACTCACCCGATACCACTTGCTCGTTCGTTTTTTGAATGGCCGGAACTCGATATTGAAGAAATTATGTACTTTTTTGATGAAGTACGGGATTGTATCGACGATGCCTTTGCAGAAGGTGTGCTTTTGCCAGCACCAACCGCAGGTCATGATGTGATGTCGATTACCCGGCGAATGTGCCGTTAATAGCGCTGCGGGGTTCAGGTATATCGGTTGATGGGCAATAGTCTGTCAGCCAATGAGTAATCTGGTCAGCAAGAACATCCATGAGCAGGCGTTGCTTGCCTTTGATAGCACATTCCCAAATTACGAGGGTACGCCAATCTGAGCTGTGTAGTAATTGGAGGTTGCGTTGGTCTCTGGAGTAATTACCTTCCAGTTTCTTTCGCCAGAAGTCCGGCCTGGATGATGGCCATTTGAACAGATGGCACTCATGTCGATGCCAGAAACAACCGTTGATCAATATCACCGCCCGGTATTTCAGGAAAACCAGATCGGGTTTTCCTGGTAAACGGCTGTCGTGCAGGCGGTAACGGAAGCCTCGTGAAAACAAGGCTTTGCGAATCAGCAATTCCGGTTTGGTGTTCTTGCTTTTGATACCCGACATCATGCGGGAGCGGATGTTTTTATCAACGATGTCGGTCATCTGAAAGGCTTCTCCTGGAATTAGGATGATTTGACCAGTATTCTGACGCGCTTACACGGAAGACTTACCCTTATTTATGACATCCCGTATCAATATTATCGATTTGTTCGCAGGCCCTGGTGGTCTTGGTGAGGGTTTTAGCGCATTTGTCAAGAAATCGTCTGATAAAATATCGCCATTCAAAATCCGAATGTCTGTTGAAAAAGAGCCCAGTGCCCACCAGACGCTTACCTTGAGAGCATTCTATCGAATACTTAAAGAAAGTAATGCTACTTCTGCATATTTTGAATATGTGAAAGGTGCTCTTGAAAAAAAGGAGATGATTAACCAGTTTCCTGATGCCTGGGCAGAGGCTTGCCAAGAAACCCTTGAAAACCCTACTGCGCTTGGGGAAGACAATGAAAAAATTCACCGTCGACTTAACGAGTTAAAAGAACAGTATTCTGATGAGCCGTGGATCGTAATTGGTGGACCCCCATGTCAAGCCTATTCTCTGGTCGGAAGAGCACGCAATAAGGGGATCCAGGGTTATGAAGCGGAGTCAGATCATCGTCATTTTCTGTATCAGGAGTATCTGAAAGTATTGTCTATTATTCAACCTGATGTTTTCGTGATGGAAAACGTAAAGGGCATTCTGTCGTCAAGAATTGATGGCGAACGTATTTTTCCGACCATTCGTAGAGATCTTTGTAATCCGTCTCTGGCATGTGGAGAGTTCTCCGAGTCAGAGAGTCGGGAATATGATATCTACTCTTTCGTAAAAGCACCGGATAGCTCAAATCTATTGGAATATGGGTATTGTGATGATCAAGACTATATAATTCGAGCTGAAGAATACGGCGTTCCGCAGGCTCGTCATCGTGTAATTTTACTGGGCGTAGCAAAAAATCTGAAGAGAAAACCAGAAGTCTTGGAACCAAAGCGACCGGTATCGATCGAGCAGGTTCTGGACGGTTTGCCAGATTTGAGAAGCAAACTCTCAAAAAGTGCAGACTCCGGGATGGCGTGGAAAACAGCGATAGAAGACCAGGCTCGTTCCATGGCAAGCGAATTACGGACTATGGGCCATGATTATTTACTTGAACAAATTCAAGCTGTTGTTAAAAACCTGAAAAGTTCTGCCCCGACGCAGTCATGTATTTACTCTGAATCAGAACTGTGGAATGCACCTGCTGAATTACGTAATTGGCTTCTTCGGAATCGTTGCGTATCTGTACTCAATCACGAAGCCAGAGGGCATATGGACAGCGACCTTGGACGGTATTTGTTTAGTGCTTGTTGGGCCCTGGCGAATGGGTCTGGTGCCGAAAAACCTTTTCCGAAAGCGCAAGACTACCCTGAAATTTTGGCACCAGCCCATGTGAATTGGAAGTCAGGCAAGTTTGCAGATCGTTTTCGGGTTCAGAGGCGTGGTAGACCTGCAACGACAATAACCAGTCATATTTCAAAAGACGGCCATTATTTTATACATCCTGATGCTACCCAGTGCCGAAGCCTGACAGTCAGAGAAGCAGCACGGATACAAACGTTCCCAGATAACTACTTCTTTGAGGGTAATAGAACTCAGCAGTATGTTCAGGTGGGAAATGCTGTACCACCATTTTTGGCAGTACAGCTGGCAGAGGTGGTGTCAGGGTTATTTGAGTAATATCGATTACTTCATAGCGTCTGATAACGTAGCTCTTGCATGCAGATCAAGTAAAACAAGGCTTTGTTTTTCGGACGGTATTTTCATTGGAATTTGTCCTGCTATGCGAAGGATACCTGCTTCCTTGGGGGTGAGCTGACCACGACGATCCAACTCGTTGTGAATATTATTCCAGCTTATTGCTGGTACTGCCAAAATCTTTTGCTGGGCATTTATTCCATTATCTATTTTTTGAATTTTTCGTGCCGACTGCTCAATTTGTTGTTGTTCATTATCAGATACTAGCCGACGGAAAAACTCATCTGATAAGGAAGATGCAAGCGTATTGGTCTGATCTTTTATTCTTATCCAGCAAGCATCCTTTTTGCACCATTCTGAAATATTGGAGATACCTTGTGGAGGGCGGTTGATATCATCGAAAATTATGTATGCAACAGCAGCTATTGCGCGTTCAATAGCAGGATTCGTCTTTTGATTTTTCCATATATCCAGAAAGTCGACAGACTGCTTTTGACGTTTAGCTATCTCTCCTAAAGCAGCAAGAGTGTATGCGACAATATTGGCTCTATAGCCTCCACTGTACCAAGGTTGGGCAGAGATGATTTTTTCTGTTGTGCGGAACAAAATACCGCGAGCGACAGCTCTCTTGAAGTAGAATTCGTTAAAGAAATCCGGGGCTTTATCCCAGTCCTTACCGATACGGGTAGCGTACTGAGCGAAGTTCTTCTGTGCTCCGAGATTTACCCATTTAGGATGGTCATCCCAGACATTTTCAAATTTGGCAAGATCTGTTTTCGTGAACATTTGTGGCTTTGGATTTTCTGTCTTGAATTTGGTCTGTTCCGCAGGAGAGAGTTTGGATTGGGCATCTGAATACTGTCCACGTACCCTCTCATAGAACCAATGCGTTTCAATTTGCACCCCCTGCTGTGCTGGAGCCCAAAGGCGACGGGAAAACTCCTCCATCCTGATGTGAAATGGATGATTGGAAAAGAAATCTGCTGCATTGACCCTATTTTGGGTGTTGGCATATTCTGAGATCTTAGGGACGATTTTTTCACTAATATTACTATCAATTACAGATAATTTCATTTGTACGAATATTTTGGAAAGATCGGCGCTATCCCGTTTTAGAGTGTGGAAAAGAGAAGCTGTTGTTTGCCCACCGTTTACGATCTGGAGGTCTAGGATACGATTGATCTCAAGCCCTTTTCCGGTATCTCTAACTTCAACGTCTTGAGCAGTCGCTGTAATTCCGTTGTTATAGGCGAAAAACATTTCAGGTTCGTTCAGGATTGTAGACCTGATCCCTTTGTTTACATTGCCTCGGGCTTGTAAAAATGTACGGACATTCTGTTCCAGAAGCCGTGCTCCATACTTGCCATATAGTGACGCGACAATCTCTGCCGGCATAACGATCAGAAAGGAACGATAGGTGTCTGCCCCAAGATGAGCAGGCAGACAAGAAATACCATTTCCAAACATTTTCTCGAAGTCCAGATCCAAGGGTTCTTTTTGATTTTTAGAGTTTCTCTGGCGATGAAGTCGTGATATATCCCAGATCTGAAAAGAGGTCGGTATACCCGATATTTCACCATCAGGCAGTTCCTTTATACGGCCACTGAGAGCTCTTTCTGAGAAGATCACCAGTTTTAACTGTTGAATAGATTTGAAGCGATCAGTAATTTGCCTTGCAAGTCCATATTCTGGTGAAGTGACCTCTAGCTCAGAGACCAGATTTTTGGTCACACATGCTTCAAAGAAATTGGTAATACGCTTGAATATTGTGGCTACTTCTGTTCGGGTCAGTGACGATAAGTCAACTCTTGAATCAAAGTCAGCAACAAAAAGACTAAGAACACCTTCATCGTTGAACCAGTACCCATCTATGCGCATTCCTCTCTGGGCACGGTAGTGGCACAGCTCAAACCCTTCGGTGAAGCCTGTCTCCAAGAGTTCGTTCGCTATTGTTTCCATGAACTCAGAAAGCTCGAAGCTGCCATTCGCCAAAGCGCCTGACATCCGTTCTTGGCGAAATGTGTGAAAGAATTCTTCGACACTTTGTTCCATCAACATTACTCCTTGAAAACCTGTTCCCTATCACATTCGAACGAGGCTATGGACTCTAGTCGAATGTCGTATACGACGTTCATCAAGCCGGTTGATATATTTGACCGAATAAGCCTTGGAAATGCGTTCTCTACTTTGTAGTTGCGACACTCACTGACGACAAAGCGTGGCTGATCATAGACAGCTAGAGGAGTGTAACCATGAGTGGCGAGCTTTTCGTCAAAAGCATCGGTATCGTCGAGCTTGCTATAGACCTTTTCGATGACATCGTTCAATGACTGTGCACTTTTTGAATCTGCTAGGTTGCTTAGCCTGTAAATCCTCAAGAAAAGATGATCATTGACAGATTCCAGTTGGTCTTCTGATGAAATACGAATAGAGCTCTTTTCTATACCGGAAGTAGACTTTATTTCGACAGCAGTATTGCCATAGATAAAATCCTGATGATACATCTCCGGGCCCAGCCAGGATTTTATGGCAATATCCCTCAGTGTCTCTTGCTCGAGCAGCTCCAGAAGGAACACTATTTCTCCAAATAGACCTCGAATTTTTTCTGGGGACATTTGTTGGCTACGACCAGCCATAAAAGACTTCCATCGGTGAAGGTGTGCCAAGGCAATGGCTAGGGAGCTTGCTGAATCTGACGCATTTTTGAGGGTAGAGACTAATGTTCGACAAAGGCTTTCAAACAGGTCGCGATCGGTTTGTTTTTCAAGGGTCAGTATCAAATGCTGCTGGCCATGTAGCAGTCCACCACGCAGATCGACACCTAGACCTTTCATTGGCACTACATTCTGGCGGTATTGGGCTACGAGGTCTCCCGTAAGCTCGATAATGAACAGGCAGTTACCGTTTATGTCTTTTCCCCAGTAGCAGGGAACGGCTGTTTGGTCGGCCAGTTTTTTGATGTTCAAATTGCAGCTGGGAATAGAAATTTCGTCCCATGGGGAGGAATCAGTCATCATAGTCTTCTTCATCGTCCGGATTGTCGGATTCGCCTGTCATTTGATGTCGTAGCCAAATTTGATTCACCATTACATGGATGGTTGTTAACCAGTCCCCATCGGGGAAACTCACACCAAAAGCAGCAATAGGGCCTTGTATTATATCGCTTTTGGGAGTCAGGCTGTGCAGCATAAGAAGAGGCTTGTTTCTAATTGCCCGATAGTGTACGTCAGATACGTTGGCAGTAATCTCACCATTTTTAGCGAGTGAGCTGGCTGCGGCGATTTGGTCATCAGAAAGCCCCAACTGCTCATCGCCCCGTGATGCAACTCTGTCTTTGTTTAGACGCCAGAAATTGCCATCCATTCTGTTTACATTGACAGCGCGCTTCTGATTTTTGAGTGTAAACGGGTATTCACCACCAGTTCCTGTAGGGGGAGAAATCAGTAATACATCGGCAACTGGACGTCTTTCGATTATCTGTCCCAAATAATTAATGATGTTATCCTTATCCCCTTCGAAGCTGGAATGACATTCAAAACGAGAAAGGAAGTCTTCAACGACTTTAACGGGAATATCCCTGAATATATAACCTTTTTTCGTGGCTTCAGCTTTATTCCCATTAAAAAATTCGTTTTTCCAAAAATATGAAATTAAAGCAATGTTGCGGGCATTAACATTTTTATCTATGGAAACAATATGACTTTCCTGCAACTTCCCGCTAAAACTCTGTTGAACTGTTTCCTGTTGTCCTGTACGCATCTTATTGGCTGCAGTTATAATCAGGCGATCAGGGTGCGCCTGTACATAAAGACCAAACTGCTGAGGAGTAAGGCCATATCTGTTCATTTGTTTGACTTGTTGTACAAGTTCTTCCGAAGCATCTGAAATATGAGAATACCAGTTGATCGAATCATGGGAAAGATATACACGGCATAGATCTTCAAAGCCAGGGCGGTAACCGAACCACCTTCCCATTTGCATAAGGGTATCGTACATTTTGGTGTTACGATACATATAGCTTACGGTGAGACCTTCTATGGTCAATCCTCGAGAAAGGCTTAAACCACCAATAGCTACTGCTGTTAACCCAACCCCTTCCTTTGTATACTTTGTGTAGTCGAGTACTTCGTCACTTTTGCTGTTGATAACATATAGATGGAAGTTTTCGAATACCTCGTGCAATGCTTCTTTTACTTTAGGCCAAGAGAATTCCAACTCAGAGTATTCGTTATCAAAGGCCAGTTTTAATTCCTGCATATACCTGTTTTTGGATGATACGCTCTCTGGCATTGCATAATTTGCCTTTACGGCATCGTTAATCTTTCTCTTTTTCAGACTCAAGAAACTACGTACAGACTGCTGAACAGGCACAAAACGGGATACATTGACCATCATTGAGCAATGTTTCCGTTTTTGGCCTCTGAGATTACGGATTGCACGAGCGATAATGAATCCATTAAATGCTTCATACAAACTGGGTGGCAATGAAATGATGGGATCATCACGCTTGTGCGAATGAGGGATCAGTTCTTCGCAGTCTTCAATTGATCGGATTACATTACTGCTTGTTTTGTCATTGAGGAAAACTTTCTCTGCCCCAAAGTAGTTTGTTGGTGCATCCAGGCAATGGATGAAATCTTTTGGGAACAATTCTTCGCGAACTTCGGAATCATAGGATTCCGGATTGATGAAAATATTTGCAAATGGTGTCGCGGTATAACCTACATAGCAGGATTTTTCAAATAACCCAAGAATTCGACGAATCATGGAGTTTGTCTTGGTCGGGTCTATTTCCTCCTTATTTGTATTTATCGATGCGTTATCGGCTTCATCATCAATTAAAAGCATTGGAACGTCTGAAATTCGACCATCTTTTTTCGCATTTAATTCTTTTAGCCATTTATGAAGCGCGGTCAGAGTGGAAACATTTTTCTTTATCACTAGAATGATGGGTTTGCTAAAGTCGTTGATTCTCCATCCACTCTTTTCTGCTGTTCTTTTATTGAAATCTTCATTGATGTTAGTAAGCGTTGCAGGGTACGGGTAATCAGGTTTGAGTCCGACTCCAATCGAAATACGGTTTTCCGGGTCACTTGATCGGCCAATAAATGCTTCGTCAATACGTTGTTGTGTCTGTTTTCTCAGATTATTGTGAATCCCGGCAATAACGATGATAAATTTATAGCCTGCATCAGATGCCCGAGCTATCAAACCTGTATAGTTGGCTGTTTTTCCTGACTGGACATGACCGATTACAAGTCCTCTACGATCCCAGCTTATTCCATCACTTATCGGGTCTTGCAAGTGGCTAAGAATACGCTTTGTAACATCGCTCAGAGATTGTACCAGTTGAGGTGCCCAACCTTCCTGTCGAAGGAATTCTTCGTAGGCATTTGTATAAGTCCAGTTAATATCATCGCGCTTTTCGATCCATAGTGGGTCATGATCTGCATCCTCACCGACTAGGGAAACGCCTTCGCCCATGCGGGTGACTACTGCTTCCAGAGCTTCGGTTACAACATTGGCAAGCTCTCCAGTATATCCAAATACTTCTGCAATTTTTTTTGCTTTTTCTTCAACTTCTTCTCGAGTAGGTATTTCGCTTTTGGATTTGTTGGACAGGCCTGAAATCAGAGCGTTGGTGATGTTGCGTTCTTCTGTCATTGACGTAATTCTCATATCAACGTTTCCCTGATGTATTTTTCAGCTTGTTCTATCTGGTTATCGAATACTTTAGATGAGCGCACAACCTGAATAAAGTTCTCAATGTCACCCGTATTTTCATCATACATCGCGTTCCATAAGCTAAATAGGCGGTTTTGCATCTCGATATCTGTTAGCGGTAATTGTTGAATCTCCCGGGGATTGGTTGAATAATCGGAATAGATCATTTCGATAGGTAGAGTGGCAGATATCGAGGCTAGCAGCATATTCAGAATCTCTGATCCTTTTAGCTCAAGGTTTTGTTTTAGTGCTTTTATTAATGGGTGTTGCTCATTCAATGAAAAGTGGATGCCACTGTGATCCGCATAACGCTCCCATAAAGGTGCCTGACTCTCCTGAAACAGCCTTTGCCCTCGTCCGCGGTGAACTCGCACACTTCTGTCCGTGATTCGGCTGATGATTTGGCGCAAGCGTTCACGTACTACTTGTGGGGGGCGTGCTCTGGACTTCTTTATATCGATTGTCCATGCTTCGTCCAAGCTGTTGGGAAAGTCGATTTGCACTCTGGCGAGCTTGGTAGCTTCTCCTTTGGGAACCATTCGAAACCAGTCCCCCCAAGCCATCAATCGACCGTTTCTATAAACATACGCGCCCTGGTTAGAGATAAAATCACTGCGGCTTTGATAGTAGTCATACTCTGAAGCGGACAGACGGCTGTGGTGTGGAAGAATATAGGGCTGAAATCGAACTTCCGTTTCATCAATATGGATAACTTCTTCAGGCAGTACTTGGGTTGCTGGGTTTTTTCTGCAGAATGGATCGAATGGGGTTACAGAGTGACCGTTGATTGTTATAGCGAGCTTTTTATGCCCTTTTACTTCTCCTGAAAGAAACCGGTGAAAAACTAGAGCGAGGTGACGGTGTACGATTTCAAGTTTTTCATTAACGATTTCGTCCCGGATGTTTTCTCCTTCATCTTCCAGCAAGCGATCAAGATCTCTCCAGATTACAGCGGTTCCATGGTTGCCGAGTAGTTGCATGTAGGGCAGAGCATCGATATCCGTATTGTCGAAAACAGTCAGATTCCATTCATCATCGGCTGTAATCTGATCTAAGTTCCACTCCGCACCACAGATGCTCCCGTTTTTTCTGCTGACAACAGTTAGTGAACGACACTGAGAAAAAGAAGCTGTTTTCAGACCCAGACCAAATCGCCCCAGATCTTGTTGCGAGCGATGTTGCTGTGGACTGGTTGTACCATGGCGCATGGCGTTTATCAGTTCGTTCTGACTCATTCCTATGCCGTTATCGAGAATAACAAGGACTGGTATTTCAGCTGCCAGATCGCAGATTATGTCTACGTTGCCCACGCCGGCGGTGATGCTATTGTCAATCAAATCTGCGATTGCAGCTTCCAGAGAATAGCCAAGATCTCTCATCGAAGCAGACAGGCAAGCAGCACTCGGAGGTAGGTGAAAAAGCCTTCCCATAGCCATTCCTCGAATTGTAGTCAGTATTCAATTGGCATTGATCTTCATGTGAGTCTGCCGATATAAGAAGCTTGGAGCAAGCCAGATTGTTGGTTGATAACAAGGTTACGGATCCTGGTTTCATTGATTATGAACAGCATGAAAAATACCAGTTGCCTTTTCTGAATTCATTTGAAATCTCTGTGTCTGTGTCTTTATCGAATTTCAGTAAATAAGTCAATCTGGCTCCCAACTCGTGAATATCATCTGAGGATTGGAGCAGCGAATGGCTGCTTTTATGTAGCACGAGGCGGCAAAGCTGTCATCAGGCTGATTATTGAATGCTATACCTCGTACTCCGCCCACCACCAGGCAGTTTTTTAATACACCCTTTAACCAACAGGTCGGCCAGATGGCGGGTGGCCGTGGCTTTGCTCACCTTGGCGACTTTCTGATACTGGCTGGCACTGATGCCGTTTTCAAAGCCTTTTTCTCCTCCATCCAGCAGACGGTTCAGGACTTTTATTTGTTCCGGGCTTAGCCCTGTGTGGCGGAATTGTTGCCAATATTGGGCTTTGGCCAGCGTGTGTTCAATATCGTTCAAGGCTTGGTCGAGGGTGTGTTGCAGAATATCGAGAAACCACATCAGCCATTCAGTGATGTCCATATCGCCGCGCTGGGTGGTTTCCAGTCTGTCGTAGTATTCGGTGCGATGAGTCAGTATGGCCGCCGACATGGCGTACATACGAATGCTTTGCTGGTCGGCTTGCGCCAGTGCCATGTCCGTGAGGGCGCGGGTAATGCGACCGTTACCGTCGTCGAAGGGGTGCAGGGTGACAAACCATAGGTGTGCCAGCGCTGCGCGCAGCAGTGGGTCGAGCAATGGATCGGTCTGGCTGTTTTGAAACCATTGCAGGAAGGCGTCGACTTCTGCGTTCAGGGTGGTGCGGGGGGGCGCTTCGAAGTGGACGACTGGCTGGTCAATGCGGCCAGATACCACTTGCATCGGTTCGTCGCCGCGTAGTGTTCCGACCAGTACCGGTCTGCTTGTGAGTACCGATTCTGGCGCCGGAAATAACCACCGGTGCCATCGGCACAAACGTTTTAGTGTTAACGGTAATTGCACGTTCTGGATGGCATCAAGCAGCATTTGGCTGATGCCTTCGGATTGGTCGGTTACCGGGTACGGTTGTGCTTCGTCGACGCCCAGCCGCCGGGCCAGCGAAGAGCGTACGGAGCTGGCGTTGAGGGTTTCATTTTCAATCGCCGAGGATGACAGGATGTTGTTCAGCAAGGTGTCGAGGGTTTGTTGCTCTCCTGGGTGCATTGTTGTCTTGCCAAGCAGGATGCCAAGCTGCAGGCGTACTTGGCGTAGACGCGGTTGTATCCTGCTGTCATCCCATAAAAAGTGTGGCCATGTTGGCTGTTGCCAGATCCAGGTGGTGTCCATTGAGTGTGTTCGTTTTTTAGTCAGTGAGCCAATTATTACGGGTATTCGGCTCAAAATTCAAGCCGAATAGCGTATGTATTCGGCTCATCTCTGTGTTTGGCCGTTATCCAATACGGATCAGCAGTTCCAGTGCTTGTTCGAGCCGGTCGGTGATGTTGTCCATTTCCAGTATGTGTTGCTGGATGTCTGCTCCGAAAGCAATCAGTCCGAACAATTGGAAGCTGAATTCGTTGACGGGTTTGACCTGCCAGTCGTTGGCTTTATAGACGTCGAGGAATTCCGGTTGCTGGAAAGCGAGGGCGTCCAGTCGTTTGAGAATGCGTTGTTTGAGTTCTTCATGATAGTCGAGGTCTTCCGGATCGATTGTGCGGTCGAGGAAGGGTTCGCAGTCGTAGATCATGTAGGGCAGTGTTTGTTTTTCGGTGATGGCCCGGTAACGCTGGCGAATATGAATGTTCAGCAGCATTCGGCCGTCGTCGAGGGTTTCGAGCAGTTGTGGTTGGCCGGCTGAAAATATCGGGTAGGGTTTGTAGGTGGCCTGGTTGCTATGCAGCGCTGTTTCCAGATCCTGGTTGGGTTTGGCCGGGCTGAGCAGTTTTTGGGTATGGCAGATGGCGACGGGGGTGTGGCTGTCGAGGCAGTGTTGAATCATGTTGCGGTAGCGCGGTTCGAACACATGCAAGGGGAATACGGTGCCGGGGAAGGTAACGCAGTCCGGGATGGGGAATATACAAATCTCAGTCATGGGTGGCCTCCGGAGCGGGTGTGGGCAAGTGTGACTCTATGGCAATCTCTCTTTATACCCTGATGACTGCGGTTGGACGATTAAGGATCTGTCTCTTATACACATCTCCGAGCCCACGAGACAGGCAGAAATCTCG
>OJIO01000333.1_pt1 | contig 33428 bp, 30 predicted proteins | sample 1595621 | NCBI WGS metagenome assembly OJIO01 (sample SAMN05416776, study PRJEB24817) | seawater metagenome | isolation source: Sea water | place: Canada:Atlantic | collected 2013-07 | reverse complement strand
GGAGTCCGGGAATCCATTGAAAAAGAGCATTTTACCGAAGCCAGTAGACATCAGGAATAAAATCAACAGCCTGCTAAATAGCCACATCCATCCCGTCAGAAAACAGCGCTGAGGCCCGTCCCCCAGCGCGAGGTACGACCGACATTCAGGCTGAGATAGGGCGACCAGCGCCGCCCAAACAGCGTCATGCCATGCCCGACACTCATCACGTGACGACTCGGGTCTTGTCTGCGGCTACCCGTGCGCCCCTGATAGCTCAGGTTCCAGCCAGCATGACCCAGCCCCGCTCCCCAGGTCAGACCATCCTGCAAATCATAGTAATCACTAGCGCCGCGCCAGCGATAACCCAAAGCGTACCAGGGCACCCAATCTCCCCACTGAGCCAGCGCCCGAAGGCCAATCTCTTCGTCCACGCTGCCGGTGCCCAGACCAGCAGCTGCATCGGCGGTGGGCAACTTCACCTTGGCCCGAACATCCCACCAGTGCTGCCAATGCCGTCGTTGCCCCAGCCGGGTCATCGAGACCCAGGTATCCGCCAGACCACTGGCACTATCGGATTGTAATACCCCCAGAGTGGCACGAATACGTACCAGCGGCGCTTCGACTGGCAGCGTTTTTCCCAGTGTCAGCGTCCAGGACTGCCAGCGTTGATCCGTCTCCGGCACATCGGCCAGGCCGGTGTGATAACCCAGCGTTGCCTGCAAGGGGGCTGACTGGGCCTCAACCGTGCTGGTGCTGACAATACCGACAAGCAATCCACACAGGTACAAGCCAGCCTGTTTCACCGGCTTGGCTGTGCTGAATATGCCGACTCGACTCACCGAACCGTTGATAACTCTACCCATATCGTTGTCCCGTATCGCTGTCCCTGACCATTCACATCACACCAGTGCACCAAAAATACACATCCCGAAAACACACCAAAAAACAGACTCAAAAAATAACAGAGCAAGGACGCCAGTCTACCAGTCCGCTATGTAACACTTTTATGAAATTTATCTTGCCGGATTGAAATGGGAAATTTTCCCATATAACCTGAACAATAATCGAACCAACGATCCCGCAGAGGCATCCGATCATGGACAGAGACGTCATAACCCATTTCCGCACCATCGCAACGACGGTGCTGATCAGCGCTATCCTCACTGCCTGCCAGAGCGATAGTGACAGCAAGGGTGTGAATCTGGATACCGAACTGAAAAACGCCACCACATTGGAAAACTACCTCAAACGCGGTTATATCAATCAATATTCAGAGTCGACCAATGCCAGCACCGAAGTCGACACCGCTGCACCAGCAACCGACACAGATACCAGCGCCGATGACTCAACCGGTGGGAATTACTCCGTAACCAACACCCAGGAAAGCGGCGTCGACGAAGCCGATCTGGTCAAACAGAACGGCAGCTACCTCTATGCCGTCCAGCAGCCGCTGCCTGCCTGGCTCGACCCCAGCGGCACAACAGCACCCAAAATTCTCAGTTGGGCCACCCACACCAACCCGGTCAGTAGCAGCCTGCAAGGCAGCGTCACGCTGGCGGGAGCTTATGACGTAGAAGGTTTGTATTTGCAGGACAACCGGCTGATTGCACTGACCCGCTCAGGGCTCGACCCCAGCCGCAACGATCTCGCCACAACACGGGCATCAGACAGCTACTACAACCCCTGGTACTGGCAGTCGTACAGCACCGATGTCCGCGTACTCGACCTCAGTACACCCGCTCAGCCGAACCAGAATTATCAACTGAGTATCGAAGGCTATCTGATCAGCAGCCGTGTGATAAATGGCCAGCTGTATATGGCAACCAAGTTCACCCCGACGATCAGTCCCCCCGACAACAGCAATGAGTATGGCGATAACGTCTCGATTGCCAGCTGGCAACACACCGTGCTCGACACCCCTCTGAGCGAGCTGTTACCACGGATCTGGATCAACGGTGAACAAACCGGACACCTGTTCGAAGATGGCGACTGTCACGTACCCGATCTGGCTCAGGGAGGCTATCCCAGCATCGTCGCACTGGTGCGAATCAACCTGCATAACCCGACCGACTGGGAGGCCAGCTGCAACAGCGGTCGTATCACCGGAGTCTACGCCTCAACCGACGCGTTTATTATGACGGGTTACGACAATAGCCACTGGGATAGCACCCGCCTCGACTGGTACACGCTCGATGGTCTGACGCTGAAAGCCAGTGGCACAGTACCTGGCACACTGGACGGCAGCATGCCCGGCTTCCGCCTTAGCGAACAAGACGGCAACCTGCGTATTCTGACTTCCAGCTGGAACTGGTGGTTCTGGGAAGACGTGCTCATCGACGACGTTGCCACCCTGGAGTCCAGCTCAAGCACCACGGCTGTCGCCGCCAACAGCACCGATCTGATGGAAAGCAGCGACTGGCAACACCGCCTGTTTATCGTCACCCCCGCCAGCGATGGCACTCTGGATCTGATCTCACAGCTACCCAACGCCAGCCGCACCACCGTGATTGGCAAACCGGGAGAAGACGTCAAGGCGGTGCGTTATCGCGGTGACCGCGCTTATGTGGTGACTTTTCAGCAAACCGACCCGCTGTACGTGCTGAATCTCAGTGATGCCAGTGATCCTTTCGTGGAAGGCGAACTGGAGATCACCGGGTTCTCGGCCTACCTGCATCCGCTGTCCGACTCACTGCTACTGGGCATTGGCCAGGACGCCGACAGCAGCGGTCGCACAGCAGGCCTGAAACTTACCTTGTTTAATACCTCGGATGCTGCCAACCCGACGGCGATCAGTAGCACCCGACTGGGTGGGCGCGGCTCCAGCGCCGACATTCTCCAGGATCACCACGCCGCCAGCTTTCTGGCGACCGACAGTGGGGTGCGGTTGGCGTTTACCTGGTCTCATTACGACGAAAACAACGGCTATCAATGGCTAGGCGACAAGATCTATATCGCCGACATCAACACCAGCACCCAAACCCTCACCGAAATACTCAACACCAACTACCTCGAACCCAACGACGAAAGCTACGCCAACTACTGGTACAGCTATCAATACACCCGAGTGCCATTACAAGCCGATGGCCTGCATCTGGTTAACAACGGCGAGGTAACCTCCGGCTCAGTCACGGATTGGACGGCACAATAAGCCGCCAGACTAAACCAGCGACCGCAAGCACATCAACGGCAGACCCAGGTTGCTGACGGAGTCTGCCGTCCTCTTTCTAACAAGACTCTTTTACGGCTCTTTACCACAAAAGGACTTTCGCCATGATCCATAACCACCAGACCCGAGCTCGCCACCAGACTCCAGTACACCACTGGAGAGCATTGTTATTAACAAGCCTGCTACTGGCCGCTTGCGGTAGCGACGAACAGAGTGACAGTTCATTAACCTCGTCCACGCAAATTGGCAGCGCTACCGAAGACAGTTTGGCAGAAACCTCTTTGCCCGATGAACCATCCTCCGAAATCGACACCACGGATCTGAGTTACTTCTATTTTTCTTATGACGACTCCGCCAGCACCGCTTCCCGTGATCTGACGCTCTTTTACCTAGACCAGGGCCAGACACCGCTGGCCAACTGGGGTCGGGCTTACGAATACCTCAATGCAGAAACCTTTGGTGCCTTCAACAGCCAGACGGTGGGACCATTTGAGGTCTCTATCGGTGCCTACAACACCACTGCCAGCGAGTTGATGGTCAACTCGGAGCACGCGTATTTCACCGCCCTCGGTATTGATATACAAGGCCCAAGCCTGAGCAAAGACGCACGCGACAATCTGGTGTTAACCCTCCTGGTCGACACCTCCGGCTCCATGGACAGCCCTTTCTACAACGGTACATATGAAACCATTGATGGCCTCGATACCCGTATCGAGCTAGTAAAATACGGCCTCGATAAACTGCGTTTCAGCCTCAAGGCCGGCGATGTCGTGAATCTGGTCGAATTCAATACCGCTGCCAGCACCCTGCTCGAAGGCTGGCACTACGACCTGGACTCAGGCTCAGATACTGTCAATACCGCAGCACTCGCCAACTACTTCGACCAACTGGTGGCCAATGGCAGCACCAATCTGGATGCCGGTATTCAACAAGCCTACCGCGTTGCCTTACGAACCTTCGATGCCAGCAAGGACAACCGCGTCATCATGCTGACCGACGCCTACGCCAATACCGGTGAAACCAATGTCGATGTCATTGCTAACAACCTGACCCTCAATGATCAGGAAGGCATCTATTTTTCCGGCATTGGGATTGGCGCGGACTTCGACTCCGATTTTCTGGATGAACTGACCGACGCCGGTAAAGGCACCTACTCCGCCATGGTGACACCGGCAGACGCCAGCCGCCTGTTTGGCGACGGTTTTATGCGCTTTGTCGATGTCGCCGTACGAGACGTGCTGTTTATGCTCGACTACCCACCAAACTGGGAGCACGGGGTATCGGCAGCTGAAGAATCTTCCACCGACGCCGACGCCATCCAGACCATCAACTACTCCTATAACAGCGAACAGTTTTTCTTTGAAGCCTTCTCCGCCGATACAGAATTTGCCAGCAGCGATGAAATTACCCTGCAGATTCGCTGGAAAGATAACGACGGCGTGACCCAACAAGACAGCCTGACCGTCACCATGGGCGACATACTCGACACCGGAACCAGCCAGATTCAGGCCGCTGCCGCAGTGACTGCACTCGCAGAACTGGTTTCTACCAACACCCACTGCAGCGATATAGCAGCATCAGGGTTACTGACGTTAAATAACGAGCATGACACCTATCTCCGTTACAAAACCGCCATCGAAGATTACTGCTCAATCACCAGCGACGTTCACTACGCTGACTGATAGGTCATTTTAATCTCACTATCACTATCACTATCACTAACCCGGAGCGCGGGCAGCTTGCCCGCAATTCAAGACAACCGCAGCCTGCGGTGATTATTCTTTAAGCAATGACCGTGCAAGACAAAAAAAAAATAGCTAAGATTATGGAACTTTGTTGCTAGCCCAGAAACACCAGCCCCACGCGATGGCCACACCCCTGCAATGCACCTGGTGCAACCACCGGTCGCCTTGAGCGCAAAGGCAGTGCAGACCTGTCCAGGGAATGGTGCCAATACGACCAATCAGATCAACAACATGGATTCAGGATCAGGACTATGACAAAACGTTCACTGCTTGCCGTAACGATTGCCACACTGGGGGCCGCCAGTGTCCAGGCGACTCCTTTTTTGCCGATGGATGCCCGCGGCCTGGCGATGGGTAACACCGGTGTTGCCAGCGCCCAGCGCGCCCATGCGCCATCCTACAACCCGTCGCTGCTGTCGCAGGCAGAACACGATGATGATTTTGCCATTCTGATTCCACAGCTTGGTATTTCAGTAGCCGATGAAGCGGAAATGTACGACACCTTTGTCGATATGAACGATGATTTGATACCGGAATTTGAAGCCCTGTTTGATAACGCGGAAAGCGACAACTTCGACAAGCACATCGAAGCGCTGGATCAGGCTTCCCAGGCTTTATATGACGCTCTGAACGGCCTGTCGGCTACGGACGTTAACAATGTCGATGCCACCATCGCCAATCTGCGCGCCAAAAATGCCGATTTGCAAACCGCCCTGACCACAGTGACTGCGGATATCAACGACGTCGACAACCTGACGGATCAACTGACCAGCGACCTGAACTCGGTTTCAGGCAACCCGCTCAGCGGTCGCCTGGGTGCTTCAGCGGCAATCGCCTTTCCGGGCAAACGCTTTGCCGCCGCCATCAGTCTTTCTGGTAACGTTACCTTTTCTGGCCGGGCCTACTTCAGCCCGGAAGATAACAACCTGATCAATGGGTACGCTGATGCCGCCAACGGTTACGCCAGCGATGCCCAAGCGCTGACGACCGACTTTGATACCTTGCTGGATGGCGCAGAAAACGGTGATGTGACCGAAGCCCAGTTAACAGCCATTACCGATCAGGCTCAGTCCACCAGCAACTATACGTCGGACACCATCACTACCGCATCGGGTGACATCAGCATTATCGAAGATGGGCAACTGAGCTCTGAAGCTGAAGACGCCGACTTGAACTCCCGTCTGGAGCTGGTTGGTGTTGCGGTCTCTGATCTCGGTGTTTCCTTTTCCCGTGAATTCAGCTTCTGGGAGAAAAAAATCGCCATTGGTATTACGCCAAAATTGCAACGCGTCATCACTCTCCACTACGTCACTGAAGCCGACTACGATGGTGATATTGATGAGCAGGATCTCGAAGATTCCTCCGAAACCTTTAACCAGTTTAACGTCGACCTTGGCGCTTCGTTCCGCTTTGGCTCCACCAACAAATGGGTATTTGGTCTGGTCGGTAAAAACCTGATCAGCAAAACCTACGAAACCAAACCCGCCGAAGTTCGTGGTGCGGTTGTGACCACCTATCAGGACGGCCCGGAAATTTCACTGAAGCCGCAATACCGCGCGGGTCTGGCCTTTAATGGCGACTGGACAACCGTCGCCATCGACGTTGACCTCACGGAAAACGACCCGATTGCCTGGGAAAACCCGACCCAATACGCCGCCATTGGTGCAGAATTTGATGTCTTTGATACCCTGCAGCTACGTGCCGGTTACCGCACCAATCTGAGTGTATCTGATGCTGAAGTCGCCTCAATCGGTTTCGGCTTCTCGCCATTTGGATTACATATCGACATCGCCGCCATGGCTAACCCTAACGATGTCGAAAAAGAAGCCGGTGTCGCACTGGAAACCGGTTTTTACTTCTGATACACGCCCTGGCGTTTCCAGCAGGAAACCTCAGCTGCACGATTAAAACGCCAGCGGGTGACAAGCCCGCTGGCGTTTTTTATGCTTCCGACTTGGCAAATCGGGCTTCCGCACGCTTTCAGGATAACAATCACCATGCAATCTTATCTGGTCGGCGGTGCCGTCCGCGACGCACTGTTGGGTATTCCGGTCAAGGATCGGGACTGGGTCGTGACAGGCGCAACACCACAGCAGTTAGTTGATCTCGGCTACGAACAGGTTGGCGCAGACTTCCCGGTCTTCCTGCACCCTCAAACGCACGAGGAATACGCCCTGGCGCGTACCGAACGCAAGTCTGGCAAAGGCTATCAAGGCTTCGAGTGCCGCTTCAGCCCCGACATTACGCTGGAACAAGACCTGCTACGCCGTGACCTCACCATCAACGCCATAGCGCAACGGGATGACGGCAGTCTGGTCGATCCCTACGGTGGTCAACAGGATCTGTACAACCGCCTGCTGCGCCACGTATCACCGGCCTTTATGGAAGACCCGCTGCGGGTATTACGCGTAGCCCGCTTTGCTGCTCGTCTGGCCCCGCTTGGTTTCACGGTGGCGGACGAAACACAAACATTGATGCGCGATATGGTGAATGCCGGAGAGCTTGATCACCTGGTACCAGAACGGGTCTGGCAAGAAACCCAGCGTGCCCTGCAGGAAAAGCAGCCTGCCACCTACTTCCAGGTACTGCGCGACTGCGGCGCGCTGAAAGTCTGGTTCGCAGAAATTGACGCCCTGTTCGGTGTTCCTCAGCCGCCACAACACCATCCAGAAATCGACTGCGGCGTACATGCCCTGATGTCGTTAAGCGCCAGCGTCCCGCTGTCTGACCAGGTAGCAGTCCGCTGGGCAGCACTGACTCACGATCTCGGCAAGGCACTCACGCCGCCGGAAGAATGGCCCCGCCATATCGCTCATGAAGCACGGGGTGTCCAGCCTGCCAAACAACTCGCCAAGCGCCTGAAAGCACCCAAAGACGCTGCCGAACTGTCGGTACTGGCCAGCCAGTGGCACACCCATGTACATCGGGCACAGGAGCTGCGGCCGGAAACCTTATTGAAGTTATTGGATGGCGTGGACGTGTGGCGCAGGCCGGAACGGTTTGAACAGCTCCTGCTGGTCGCCAAAGCGGATTCCAGAGGCAGAACCGGGTTTGAACAATGTGACTACCCGCAAGTGGAATACCTGCAGCAAGCGCTCCAACAAGCCCTGACCATCACGGCGAAAGACGTAATGGTCAATGGCATAACCGGCGCCGAGATTCGTCCGGCATTGGCAGAGGCCAGAAAGGCCCGCCTGGGAAGCTGGAAAGCAGCTCAGGTCTGCTGACCGGAGATTCAAGCAGGTTGCTGTTTGCAATACGCCACGCAAAAATCAGCGGGAGGGACTATCTGCTCAAGTGGCTGTGAGGCCAGGGCTGGCCAGAAACTGTCAAAGCGCTGGAGACTCGATGGGCAACTCAGTTCAGGTTCAATATCCAGCAATGGCCGCAACACAAACGCACAACGCCGGATATCCCCCCGTGGCAGGGAATGTCCTTCGTACTGACCGACCAGATCGTCATACAGCAACACATCGACATCCAGCGTGCGCGATGAAAACTTCACCGCATCCGGTGCCCGGCCAAAATCCAGCTCCAGCTGTTTCAGTACGCGGCCCAACTGCGGCAAGGATAAATCGGTCGAGACCTTGACCACCAGGTTGATAAACGCCGGACCATCGAATCCCATCGCCGGAGAACGATACCAGGGAGAAATTTTCTCCAGCTGCAGCTTGGCGCTCAAGACTCGAAGGCCATCGGTGATATTACGCTCGGCTTGCTGATTGGAGCCAACCCCCAAATAGACAATGGCCAACTAGAATACCCCACGTTCGATTTTAAGCCCCACCGCCCGCGCTTGCGGAACAACGGCCGGTTTTTCCACCCGAATAGACAACCAGGGCATACCGAATTCCTGCAATAGCCCAGCAGACAAGCGTTCCAGCAGCGATTCCAGCAACTGAAAATGCTGCTGCTGCACAAAACGCTCAATGTATTCCGTCACCGCCTGATAGTTCAACGCGAAAGTCAGATCATCGGTTGCGGCCGCCTGGCGAATATCCCAGGCCATCTCCAGATCAAACACCAGCGGTTGGCGCACCTGTTTTTCCCATTCATACACACCAATGACCGCATCCACCTTGAGACCATCAATAAAGACCTTATCCATCCACCGCCTCCGCACCAACGGAATGTGCGACCGCAGGCAAATCCACCAATGGCCAGCGCGGCACCACCGCCACTGCCAGATCCGAACATTGACCAGCGGCCAACCGCTGTGCTCCGGCGTAAGCAATCATGGCACCGTTATCGGTGCAAAATTCTGGCCGGGGATAATACACCGCCCCGCCCATCGCTTCCGCAGTCACTCGCAGCTGTTCACGCAAACGTACATTCGCCCCAACACCACCGGCTATAATCAGGCGTTTGATACCGGTTTGTTGCATCGCTCGCTTGCACTTCAGCGACAAGGTATCCACCACTGCCGCCTGAAACCCGGCAGCAATATCGGCCTTGTCGGTATCGGCCAGCACGCCATCCACCGCCAATGCCAGAATTTTGGTACGAGTAAAGGTTTTCAGACCGCTAAAGCTGAAATCCAGCCCCGGACGGTCTGTCATCGGTCGCGGAAACGCAAATCGCTTGTCGTCTCCGGTTGTTGCCAGTTTGCTCAGTGCCGGGCCGCCAGGGTATGACAAACCCATCATTTTTGCGGCCTTGTCAAAGGCTTCACCAGCAGCATCATCGAGTGATTCACCCAACAAGGTATACCGACCAATGCCATCGACCTGTACCAGCTGGGTATGACCACCCGACACCAGCAGAGCAACAAATGGAAACGGCGGCGGGTTGTCTTCCAGCATCGGAGCCAACAAATGGCCTTCCATATGATGTACACCAATCGCAGGTTTACCCAAGGCCCAGGCCAGACTGCGCCCAAAACAGGCACCGACCAGCAGAGCACCAACCAGACCTGGCCCGGAGGTATAAGCAATGCCGTCGAGATCGCTCACCGTGATGCCAGCTTCTGCCAGTGCTTCGTGAATCAGCGGCATGGTCTTGCGGACATGGTCACGCGACGCCAGTTCCGGCACCACACCACCATATTCGGCATGTACTGCTATCTGGGAATACAGTCGATGCGCCATCAACCCGTGCCGGGTATCATAGACGGCGATACCGGTTTCATCGCAAGACGTCTCCAGACCCAATACAATCACGCCAAACCCTTCAACACATTCATTTACCTGCTCCTGATTTTGATCGACCAGCCTCAAGAACACCTTGCAGCGGCCAACAAGCCGCCCATAATACGGCCCAGTCGATCGAAAGCCAACCAAACAGACCGTCAAGGCTTTGCATTCCACTGTAAAAAACATTAGAATGCCCGCCCTCTAACTGGGGTTCATGCAGGAATATCCTGAATCATCGGCCTCGACCAAAGAATTCAGCTAAAACGTAGGTGATTGGATGCCAGCTGTAAAAGTTAAAGAAAACGAGCCATTCGACGTAGCACTGCGTCGCTTCAAGCGTGCCTGTGAAAAGGCCGGTGTACTGTCTGAAGTACGTCGTCGCGAACACTACGAAAAGCCAACCTGGATCCGCAAGCGCCAGGCAGCTGCAGCAGTCAAGCGTCATTTGAAGAAAGTACAGCGCGAATCACGTAAGCTGGTTCGTCTCTACTGATTTTGTTCTGAATAACCATAGGAGCCACCATGAGTACTCTGGTTGAACAGGTAAAAGCGGCAGTAAAAGATGCCATGCGCGCCAAGCAAAAAGATCGTCTGGGTGCGTTACGCATGCTGACCGCCGAGTTCAAACGGGTCGAGGTGGACGAGCGTATTGATGTTGATGACGCCCGTGTTCTGGTTATTCTCGACAAAATGACCAAACAACGTCGTGACTCTCTTGCCCAATATACGGCAGCAGGTCGCGATGAGTTGGCAGCAGTTGAGCAATTCGAAATTGACGTGCTCAGCGAATTTCTGCCAACGGCTCTGAGCGAAGATGAGCTGAGCCAGCTCGTTGCTGATGCCATTGCACAATCCGGTGCTGCCTCTGTGCAGGACATGGGTAACGTTATGGGCATCCTCAAACCACAGGTGCAAGGCCGCGCAGATATGGCGCAAGTCAGCCGAATGGTGAAATCCCAACTCGGTTAAGCGGCTGGACAGACACCAACGCCAGAGTCAAAACGCCACTTTTTCACAGTGGCGTTTTTTATTTTCTGCTACCTTCATTTACTCTATACCGCAGGTGTAGTTATCTACGGGCTGAAAAATCGATGGTGGGCCGAATTCCACAGGCATTTATTGATGAACTGCTCTCACGCACCGACGTTGTCGATGTGGTGGACAGCCGCGTCAAACTCAAGAAGGCAGGAAAAAACTACTCTGCTTGCTGCCCGTTTCACAACGAAAACACGCCATCCTTCACCGTCAGCCGTGAAAAGCAGTTCTACTATTGCTTTGGCTGCGGCGCATCCGGTACGGCATTAAAGTTCGTGATGGAATTTGACGGCCTGAGCTTTCCTGATGCCGTTGAAAAACTGGCCAGCAGTGTCGGACTGGATGTCCCTCGCGACCAGCAAAGCCAGGATATGGAACGTCAGCAGCAAGAGCAGCAACCACTCTATCGACAACTGTCCCTTGCCGCCGATTTTTTTACCCGCCAACTGCGCCAGCATGACCAACGCCAGCGGGCGGTCGACTACCTTAAAGGCCGGGGGCTGTCGGGCAAGGCGGCAAAATTTTTTGCCATCGGCTACGCACCACCCGGCTGGGACAACCTGATCGGCAGCCTCGGCACCACACCTGCTGATGTCAACCAACTGGTTACCTCTGGCATGCTGATCGAAAAAGACGATGGCCGCCACTATGACCGCTTTCGCGATCGCATCATGTTTCCGATACGGGATATTCGTGGCCGGATCATTGCCTTTGGTGGTCGGGTACTGGGCGACGACAAACCCAAATACCTGAACTCACCGGAAACTCCGGTATTCCAGAAAAACAAGGAACTTTACGGCCTGTATGAAGCGCGCAAGATTCGCCAGAAGCTGAACCGCATCATGATCGTAGAAGGCTATATGGATGTAGTGGCACTGGCCGAATACGGTATTCACTATGCGGTTGCGACCCTGGGCACAGCCACCAGCGAACACCATCTGCGCCGCTTGTTCAAACTGGTACCTGAACTGATTTTTTGCTTCGATGGCGATCAGGCCGGTCGAACCGCAGCTGCCAGAGCCATGGAAACCGTACTACCCATCCTCGAAGATGGTCTGCAAGCACGCTTCCTGTTTTTACCGGATGGCGAAGATCCAGACACCCTGGTACGCAAGGAAGGCAAGGAAGCCTTTGAAAAACGCCTGAATCAATCCCGGCACCTGCCGGAATTCCTGTTTGATTACCTCAAGCAACAGGTCGATTTCGACAGCCTCGATGGCAAGGCACGACTGGATCAGCTGGCGGCCCCGCTGATCAGCAAAATCCCGCGCGGCACACTGCGCGATCTGATGATTGCGGAACTGGAAAAACAACTGGGTGTTCACAGCCGGGCAATGGACAAAATCAACGCCGCCGATACAAGCGGTGCCAACCAGATCCATCCCCAGCAGCCAGCCACTGAACCGCTCCCTGAAGCTGACTATTATGCGCCAGACAACACCCCCAGCTGGCTGACCGAACTCGACAGTGACAACCTCGACAACCGCAGCGGCAACAGTGACAACAAAAACAGCCAGCGTCTGATACCCGTAGTCGAGCGTGCCCTATCTGCTCTGGTACGCAACCCGGTTCTCGCCAGTCAGCTTGATACTGTCGAATTTGAACCCTTCACCGACCGGGAGCGACTTTTATTGGAAGTCGTAAAGAAGCTGCACCAGTCACCACAATCCAGCAGCATAGGCTTGCTGATCCAGTGGATTGGTACGCCCTTCCATGCCGAACTGACGCGTATTGCCAACCACAATGAAACGCCAGTCAAACCCGTTATCGCCGAAGTCAGCAATGCCATCAAACGCCTCTCAACCCGCCAGACAGAGAGTGAATACCAGTCACTCCTGGCCCGCTACCACAGCAAAGAGAGCCGCCGACAAATGAGTTCCGACGAGATACAACAGCTCAAAACCTACCAACGCCAACGCCGCGAACTCACAGCCGGGCGTGGTGAGATTTACCTGAATAATCCACATCAGCGCTAGACCAGGTCTATGCTGCTTGAAAAAACAACCATTCATCCCCATATGGATAAGTCGTTCCAGAAATGCCCCGACTCAACCAACCGAGTCATTGTTGTATATTTTATTCACAGCCCGGATGGAACCCATCCCGTTGGCTCTGGCCTAAAACCGGTCAAAAAGATATACTTCGGCGCTTTTCTTGCCACGCCTGATACCAACGGATCACAGGGCCCCTATGTCAGCGAATACCCAACAGTCCCGATTGAAAGAACTCATTGCCAAAGGTAAAGAGCAAGGCTACCTCACCTATGCTCAGGTGAACGACCATCTGCCAGATGACATTGCCAACCCTGATCAGGTTGAAGACATCATCCGTATGATTAACGACATCGGTATTCCGGTATCGGAAGTGGCTCCCGATGGTGAAACCCTGTTCATGAACGATGCCGCCGATGATGCCGCTGCCGAAGAAGCTGCGGCAGCACTGGCATCGGTCGAAAGCGACGTTGGCCGCACCACAGACCCTGTCCGTATGTATATGCGTGAAATGGGCACCGTTGAGCTGCTGACCCGCGAAGGCGAGATTGTGATCGCCAAGCGTATCGAAGAAGGCATCCGTGAAGTGATGTCGGCGCTGTCTTACTACCCAGGTGCAGTGCAGACCATCCTCAAGGCATTTGCAGATGCCGATCAGGATCCGAACCGCATTGGCGATATCTTTAATGGCTTTATCGACCCATCCGATGAAGACCCGGAACCAGGCCCGCAAAGCGGCCCTGATGCCGTTGTTGAAGAAACAGACGACGCAGCGACAACAGACGATGACGACGATTCCGAAGCGGAATCCGGTATCGACCTGACCGAGGTCAACCGTCGCTTTGAAGAAATCTACGACGCCCACGAAGCCGTGCTCGCCTCGATTGAAAAACATGGTCGCGCCAGCAAGGAATCCGAAGCGGCACTGTTAGCGTTGGCTTCCGTGTTTGCACCGATCAAGCTGTCGCCCAAACACTTCGAAAACCTGGTGACCAATGCCCGCGAAGCACTAAACGCCATCCGTACCCAGGAACGTCAAATCATGATGATGATGACGCGCAAGTGCGGTATGGATCGCAAGGACTTCATCAAGTTCTTCCAGGGCAACGAAGTCGACAATGACTGGATTGAAGGCCTGATCGCCTCCAACAAGCCCTACTCGAAAAAACTCGACACCTACAAACTCGATATTTTCCGCGCCCAGCGTAAAATACATGCCGTCGAATCCCGAGTTGGTCTGAGCATTCCTGAAATCAAGGAAGTCAACCGTCGTGTCTCCATCGGTGAAGCTCGTGCCCGTCGCGCCAAAAAAGAAATGGTCGAAGCTAACCTGCGTCTGGTTATCTCGATTGCCAAGAAATACACCAACCGTGGCCTGCAATTCCTTGATCTGATCCAGGAAGGCAACATCGGCCTGATGAAAGCCGTCGACAAGTTCGAATACCGTCGTGGTTACAAGTTTTCTACCTATGCAACCTGGTGGATTCGTCAGGCCATTACCCGTTCAATCGCCGACCAGGCACGCACCATCCGTATTCCGGTGCACATGATTGAAACCATCAACAAGCTGAACCGTATCAGCCGCCAGATGCTGCAGGAAATGGGACGGGAACCAACGCCGGAAGAATTGGCTGAACGCATGGAAATGCCGGAAGACAAGATCCGCAAGGTACTGAAAATCGCCAAAGAGCCCATCTCCATGGAAACGCCGATTGGCGACGATGAAGATTCGCACCTGGGAGATTTTATCGAGGATGCGCACTCCGAATCACCGATGGACACAGCCACCAACGACGGCCTGACCGAAGCAACCCGCTCTGTTCTGTCCGGCCTGACGGCTCGTGAAGCCAAGGTACTGCGAATGCGCTTCGGTATCGATATGAACACCGACCACACTCTGGAAGAAGTCGGCAAACAGTTCGATGTCACCCGCGAGCGTATTCGACAAATCGAAGCCAAGGCACTGCGCAAACTGCGCCACCCCAGCCGCTCTGATCATCTGCGCAGCTTTATCGACGAATAGTCCTATAACGACAATCGTCACCCAGAAAAACCGGCCACGCGCCGGTTTTTTTATAGTGGGTCTTTGCATAGTCAGCGGCACGCCTCTATAATCAGCGCCCTGTTTTCGCAGTAATCATTCTGGCCGTTCAGTCAGAAGCAGAAGGGCCTTTAGCTCAGTTGGTTAGAGCATCCGACTCATAATCGGCAGGTCCCCAGTTCAAGTCTGGGAAGGCCCACCACTATATTATTAAAATCAGTCAGTTATATTTGAATCACAACAAGCAGCAGCCCTGTTGCAGATGTTCTGCTGGTGTCAAATCCAGTCATGGGGCCAGCTCTCCCGGCTTCTACCGAATACAAATAATCACTCTTCAGAACAGCAAAGATTACCAAGCGCTCCAGACAGCCTCATGGATTCCAGCGCTTGCTCTCACCTTGTTTCACTCATTAACACCCTCCTGATGACGGACAGCTCCCCATCTACTTATCCCACTCATGTCACATACCTGATTGCCACCTCAGACCTCCCAGCCGATTTACTCGCTGAGAAAAGCTACAAACCAGGCAGAGGTGGTTATACATTTACCGCTTACCCTCTCTGTAGTAGGGTTTAGCCACTTGAATCAGGGACGTCACTGTATGTCTGCACCTGGCATCGTATTGGTGGCCAACAAGGCGGGTTGTCTCGACGATTTCTCTGCCAGCTTGATGCCGCTACCTGAATTTGAAGCAGCGCTGCGTCCTGCCATGGACAGCGAACTCCCCTTGTTTGTCGTGTTATCTGCCAGCAATCGCTTGTGGGAATCGCGACTGGACGAGCTGGATATTGCCTGGGGAGTATGTCCTGATGCCCAACAGGGGGTTGATCATTGTGTTGCCTTTGGCGTTCACAGTAATCAGGATTGGAATGGCTGGCTGATTGACCTGGCACGCTCACCGGGTGCGAGTACTTGCGTTTATAAGGCCTTGGCTGGATCCATCAGCCAATTTCCGATCGCCAGTGCTCAGGGAACGGCAGGCAATCGCGATTACCCGATTGCTTTTCAAAGCCGGTTTGGCTTCAGTCTGATGAATCCGGGTAACAATTTTCTGACACGGGCGTTGGCAACCCAGGAAAACAAGTCTCAGCTATTGTGGCTGAACCTGTCACTGGCGCAAACAGTGGACGATATTTAATGGACAGGCACGCGAGCACAAGAAACGCTTGCCAGATTTTACTGTAGAGACTGGATACTTATCTATTGAACACCAATGAACAACCGGCCTGTATCTGGGTTGACGCTGACGCAGCACCTAAAGCCATTCGCGAGATTCTGTGCAAAGCCGCCGTACGGACGCAAGTCCATATCTGGTTTGTCGCCAACCATGCCTTGCCACTGCCCAAGTCCGAATGGATTCACAGTCGTATCGTGGCGGCGGGGTTTGATGTTGCGGATAACTCAATTGTCCAAAGCGCCCGCCCCGGTGACCTGCTGATCACCCAGGATATCCCCCTTGCCGCCGAAATTCTTGATCTCGGCGTCGATGCTATCAATCCACGCGGCGAGCCATACAACCGGGAAACCATTCGCCAACGTCTGAATATGCGGGACTTTATGGAAACCCTGCGTTCAAGTGGCATCCAAAGCGGCGGACCAGCCGCTTTTGATCAGCGCGACAAGCAATCATTTGCCAACAGCCTTGATCGCTGGCTGGCAAAACAGGTAAAGGCAAAGCGCTAACCACCGTCAAACAACGATCTCATTAAGTCTTTTTCGTCTTGAGTGACATGACTGGTTACCGCCGTATCCACCTCATAGCAGACCCGGTTACGGCCGGCTTGTTTAGCCCGGTAAAGCTGGATATCGGCTTTTTCAATCAACTTTCCGGGAGTCTGTAATGCGCCTGCCGCCATCGCCGTGACTCCAATGCTGGCACTCACTGTCAGGTACTGGCCATCGATATTCAGTGCCTGCGCCGCAATATTTACCCGTAATCTTTCTGCCACCGCGCGCGCCGCCAAAAGCGATGACCCCGGTAATACAATGGCAAACTCCTCGCCGCCATACCGGCACGAAATATCCAGTCGGCGCGTTGTCTCCAAAATCACATGAGAGGTACTTTGCAGCACTCGGTTACCCACCTCATGACCCCAGCAGTCATTAACCCGTTTGAAGAAATCCAGATCCAGCATCATCAATGATGTCGACAAACCGGTACGTTCCGTACGCTCAATTTCTGTTGCCAACGCTTTCAACAAATAACGGAGGTTGTACAAACCCGTCAGAGGGTCTGTCACGGCTTGCTGACGCAGAGTAACCAGCTCGGTTTGAAACCGGCAAATACCTGATGACTGGCATTGCCAGGGATTTTCTACCGCCGCCACAAGGGCAGCAGCACCCGTTTGTTCCGCTGCTGAATCATTCATACAATCGCAATCCTGAATTTGACCCATTCAGTGTAGAAGGCGAAGCGGCTCACGTCGAAAAAACCCGGTCTCCCCACTTAACAATCACACCGAACCCCGCCAACACCGATTTGTAACCGTCACCAACCCATATCAATTGCCACTGCAGAGATGTCATCCTTTGCGACATAGCGCTAGACTCGCCCAAACCATGGCATACGATACAGTAATGAGCACACAACGCCCGATTGATAGCGGCAACCAGATTCCCGACCGTAATTTCGACGATATCGCCGCCCGATTTAGCAAGACGATTTACGATACTCCCAAAGGCCAGCTGCGTCTGGCCGCCCTGCGACAGGATTTTGCCGATCTGGATATTCCCCTGCAGCAATGCGAGGTTCTGGATCTTGGCGGCGGACAAGGGCAATTTGCGCTGGAACTGGCCCGGCAAGGTGCCAACATTCATCTTTGCGATATTTCAGCAGCCATGCTGTCCTTAGCGCAGCACAGCTTTGCCACAGCAAACCTGCCACTCAAAAGTGCCTGCCGCCCCCTGCAAACCGCTGCCGCTGTATTTCCCGGCCAGTTTGATGTGGTAGTGAACCATGCAGTGCTTGAGTGGCTGGAGCAGCCTTACGACGCCCTGGAAACGATTTGCCATTTTGTTAAGGAAGACGGCTGGTTGTCACTGATGTTCTACAACCTCCACGGCCATCAATGGCGCCAACTGATGAATGGCCGAACCCATGCGCCAGAAGGTTCTAACGATCGTCTGCGCCGGGAAGGTAATGCTCCTCAACACCCTCTCGACCCCATAAAAATTATGGATGAGCTGAGAGCAAACGGCTTTGAAATATTACGCTGGCGCGGTATTCGCTGCATTCATGATCATATGCATCAGAAAATTCGTGAACGTATTGGTCAACCTTCGGTTAACCAAGCAGACCTGGAGTTTGGCCTGCAAGACCCCTACCGCTTGCTGGGCCGCTATATTCACGTGGTGGCAAAACGAGCAATCCCATGAAAATTCTGGTATCGGCCTGCCTGCTGGGTCAACGCGTCCGCTATGACGGTGCCGATAACGCTGCAAAGCTGGCGCACCAGCAGACTGTTCTTGAGCAATGGCATCAGCAAGGCTGGCTGATCCCGGTATGCCCGGAAGTCGCTGGCGGTTTGCCAGTACCCAGACCTGCGGCTGAAATCGCCGGCGGCAATGGTGCCGAGGTATTGGCAGGCCAGCGTCGGGTACTGACACAAACCGGTGACGATGTTACCGAATTTTTCCTCGCCGGTGCCAGGCACACACTGATATACGCCCAGACCCACAACGCCAAAGCGGCACTGCTGGCAGCACGGTCGCCGTCCTGTGGGCCAGACAGCACCTATGACGGTAGTTTCAGCAAACAACTGACCGCCTATAGCGGCATCACAGCTACCCTGCTGAAGCAACACGGCATCGCCTGCTTTTCTCCAGACAGTTTTGAGCAATTGCTGGAATGGGTGCAACAACAGCAAGACTGGGTTGACTCAGACATTTAAAATAATAAATTCAGATATTGGGAAATATTTTGAAGCGAATGCGTCGAAAAGACATTGCTGAAATGGTGCGCTCGGGAGGATGACGAATGCCTTGCAGGCCGTCGTCGCAAGCTCCGACGTTTTCTCGCTGCGCTCGAATCGAACCGGATGAGGCACGAATCTCCGTCGCTTGGACGGTAATACTTACAGAATTTTTTAATTGCCGAAGCGAATGCTTCGAAAAGACATTTCTGAAATGGTGCGCTCGGGAGGATTCGAACCTCCGACCACCTGGTTCGTAGCCAGGTACTCTATCCAGCTGAGCTACGAGCGCACATCAGAAAAGCAAAACACGATTGGATTCATTCAGTAGAATGGTGCGCTCGGGAGGATTCGAACCTCCGACCGCCTGGTTCGTAGCCAGGTACTCTATCCAGCTGAGCTACGAGCGCACATCGTGGGGCGCGTATTATATTAAGGAAACTTTAATAGTCAACTGTATATAAACGCTCTGCAGAAGCAGAAAACGTGGCGGAGAGAGAGGGATTCGAACCCTCGATAGGGTATAAACCTATACACCCTTAGCAGGGGTGCGCCTTCAGCCACTCGGCCATCTCTCCAGATCACGGCGCGCATGATACCACGTTATTTAGAAACTTAAAGAAAAAAATGCTATTAAATTGAGGCCTTAGTAGTTACCGGCCGATTCATCACCATCTTTTTCACGCTGAATGCGCTGATAAATCTCTTCGCGATGAACTGCGACTTCTTTGGGTGCATTCACACCAATACGTACCTGGTTTCCTTTTACTCCAAGGACAGTGACGGTCACTTCGTCACCTACCATTAACGTCTCGCCTACGCGACGGGTCAAAATAAGCATAGGGTTACTCCTGAAAATCCTGTTTATTGGTCTAGGGTGCTGTGGCGCTGAGCCCATTCTCTTCATCTAACAGTATTGACCACATATTCCATTATGATCAGAAAAAACCTGGGATGTTGAGAACGTTTGGTTATTAGGGCACCTTCCATGAAGGAAGGTTCCCTAAACAGACAGGAGCAGAACAAGCTCAGGTGCTAACCTGGGTTTCTTCTTCGGCATCCAGTCCGAACGCGGTGTGCAGCGAACGAACAGCCAACTCCAAATACTTTTCTGCAATCACAACCGAGATTTTGATCTCCGATGTTGTAATGACAAGAATGTTAATATTCTCATCGGCCAGTGTTTTGAACATTTTGCTGGCAACACCCGCATGAGAGCGCATTCCGACACCCACCATGGATACCTTGCAGATATCATCGGTACCAATCACATGGCGGGCTTTCAATTCTTTGGCCGTTTCTTTAAGAATCGCCATCGCCTTACTGTAATCATTGCGATGAACCGTGAATGTAAAATCCGTTGTACCATCATCCGATACGTTTTGAACAATCATATCGACTTCAATATTGGCATCGCTGATCGGCACCAGTATGCGGGAAGCAACACCGGGAATATCAGGTACCCCCTTTACAGTTACTTTTGCTTCGTCACGATTAAATGCAATGCCTGAAATAACGGGATTTTCCACGGAGCCATTCTCCTCCATTGTAATCAGTGTGCCGTTACCTTCCTTAAAGGAGGAAAGCACACGCAGCGGAACCTTGTATTTACCTGCAAATTCGACCGATCGAATTTGCAATACCTTTGAACCAAGACTGGCCATTTCGAGCATTTCCTCGAAGGTCACCTGCTCCATTCGACGCGCCGCCGGTACGACACGAGGGTCGGTTGTATAAACGCCATCAACATCGGTGTAGATCTGGCATTCATCCGCTCCCAGCGCTGCAGCCAGAGCAACCCCGGTGGTGTCGGAACCGCCACGACCCAGCGTGGTAATGTTGTTGTCGTCGTCAATCCCCTGAAAACCGGCCACAATCACGATCCCACCCGCATCAAGCTGGTTGCGCATGGATGTGGTATCAATATCTTCAATCCGGGCTTTCATGAATGAGCTGTCGGTTTTAATACCCACCTGCCAGCCAGTGTAGGAACGTGCACTGACACCGCGCTCTTCAAGCGCCATGGCGAGCAGGGCTATGGTTACCTGCTCCCCGGTTGAGACCAGTACATCCATCTCTCGAGGTGATGGATTATCAGAAATAGAGTTGGCCAGGCCAATCAGGCGGTTGGTTTCGCCACTCATGGCAGACACCGCCACCACAACCTGATGACCGGCATCGTGGAAGGACTTTACCTTGTCGGCGACCATTTCGATCCGCTCGACTGTACCGACCGACGTGCCTCCATATTTCTGTACGTATAGCGCCATGATGTAACAACCGGGGTTGACTAAACTAAAAAGGGCGCCAATTAAACAACAATTGTCATAAACAAGAAAGATACAGAGTGTATGGAAAACGTTACTGATTTCAGGACTGACTGATCTACTCAAGTACCCATACACAAACAGTGGATATAAAACGAGTGACGATGGCCATCCCGACACAGCCCAGAATGATAAAGCGGGCATTAAAGCCCGTTTTATCATTCTTTGCAGTAATCGATTCCCAGAAAATCAGGCTACCGATTCAGCCCAGCGCTCAAACGCCGCGAGCGCATCGGCAATCCCTTCTGGCTTCTGCCCACCCGCCTGCGCCATTTCAGGCTTGCCACCCCCGCGACCGTCGACATATTCCGCACAGGCCTTGACCGCATCCCCGGCTTTGGCAGACTTGATCAGGTCTTTGGTCACACCGGCAAGCAGGGTGACCTTGCCGTCGTTTTCAGCGGCCAGCATGATCAACGCACTGCCCAGCTTGTTTTTCAGCTGATCCATGATAGTACGCAGAGCATTGACATCTGCACCATCCAGACGAGCGGCCAGAACCTTGATGCCCTTTATGTCTTTAGCCTGACCAGCAAGATCTGAACCGGCATTGCTGGCCAGCTTGGATTTCAACGCCTCCAGCTCTTTTTCCAGGGTCTTGTTGCGACTCAGTAATTGGTCAACTTTCTCACCAACGTTGTCGGTAGAGCCTTTTAATACCGCAGCAATTCCCTTCAGCGCCTGTTCCTGCTGGCCAACAAAGTCCAGTGCTGCCTGGCCAACAACCGCTTCTATACGACGGATACCTGCGGCGATACCGCTCTCGGAGCTGATTTTCAACAATCCGATATCGCCGGTACGCGCGGCGTGAATACCACCACACAGCTCAACAGAAAAATCATTGATGCCCATCGACAATACACGCACCTCGTCATCGTACTTTTCGCCAAACAGCGCCATGGCACCGGTTTCACGAGCAGCGTCGATATCCATCAAACGTGTCGTTACCGGTGTATTGGCACGGATCTGACGGTTAACCAGAGTTTCGATTTGCAGCAGCTCTTCTGGCTTGATCGCTTCGAGGTGGGAAAAGTCGAAGCGCAATTTGTCATAGGTAACCAACGAGCCTTTCTGCGCCACGTGTGACCCCAATACTGTACGTAACGCAGCATGCAGCAAATGTGTAGCGGAGTGATGCAAAGCTGTTGCCTGGCGTTTTTCGGCATCGACCGTTGCCGTCAGCATATCGCCCGCGACCACACGGCCTTCCACCAGTACACCTTGATGCAGGTGATTTTTACCTTCTTTGGTGGTGTCTTTTACCTGAAAAACCACACCCTTTGCGGTCAGAAAGCCGGTATCTCCAGCCTGACCACCGCTTTCGGCATAAAATGCGGTTTCGTCCAGTACCAGCGTGGCTTCATCACCGGCAAGCAGTTCGACCACGGCTTCACCGTTCTTGAACAGGGCTTTCACCGTACCGGTATTTTCCAGTGCGTCGTAACCACGGAAGGCAGTTTCACCGTCAATGGCCAGACCCGCGCCATAGTGAGCACCAAAGTTGCCAGCAGCACGGGCTTTTTCGCGCTGTTTGTTCATTTCTACGTCAAACCCGGCTTCGTCGACCTTGAGGTCGCGTTCACGGGCAACGTCAGCGGTCAAATCCAGCGGGAAGCCGTAGGTGTCGTATAACTTGAATGCCGTTTCACCCGGAATGGTATCGCTCTCGAGTGTTTCAATCGTTGCATTAAGAATCGCCATTCCCTTGTCCAGTGTCTTGGCAAATTGCTCTTCTTCCAGACGCAGTACTTTTTGTACATGCTCCGACAGCTCCGACAACTCTGGATAGGCCTCACCCATTTGCTCAACCAGCGCAGGAACCAGCGTATGGAAAAAGCCAACCGCTGCACCCAGCATATGACCATGACGCACAGCGCGGCGAATAATGCGGCGCAGGACGTAACCGCGGCCTTCGTTAGAGGGCAAAACTCCGTCGATAATCAGGAAGCTGGTAGAACGGATATGGTCGGCAATCACACGCAGTGACTTGTTCTCGGTATCCTGGCAACCGGTGGCATTCGCGGCGGCGGCCAACAATGCCTGGAACAGATCAATTTCGTAATTACTGTGAACCCCCTGCATGATGGCGGAGATACGCTCAAGGCCCATACCGGTATCAACCGATGGCTTCGGCAGTGGCACCATCTCACCATCAGGCTGGCGGTCGAACTGCATAAAGACGTTGTTCCAGATCTCGATAAAGCGGTCGCCGTCTTCTTCAGGTGACCCTGGAGGCCCACCCCAGATGTGCTCACCATGATCGTAGAAAATTTCGGTGCAAGGGCCACATGGCCCAGTGTCACCCATCTGCCAAAAGTTATCCGACGCAAAACGGCTGCCTTTATTGTCTCCGATGCGGACAATTTTCTCAGCCGGAATACCGACTTGTCGGTGCCAGATATCAAAGGCTTCATCGTCATCGGCATAAACGGTGACCATCAGTTTCTCGACTGGCAGGTTCAACCATTCTTTTGACGTCAGCAGCTCCCAGGCAAACTTGATGGCGTCTTCCTTGAAATAGTCACCAAAACTGAAGTTACCCAGCATTTCAAAGAAGGTGTGGTGACGGGCGGTATAACCCACGTTTTCCAGATCATTATGCTTGCCACCCGCACGGACACAGCGTTGCGATGAGGTGGCTCTGGTGTAACTGCGCTGGTCTTTTCCGAGAAATACGTCCTTGAACTGCACCATACCGGCGTTGGTAAACAACAAGGTCGGGTCATTGGCAGGAATTAAAGGACTGGATGGCACCACCTCGTGCCCCTTGGAGGCAAAGAAATCGAGGAATGCCTGGCGAATATCTGCGCTTTTCATACGAGGGCGTAATTCCGAAGGTTGGTTGCATCAAAAGCGGCAGTATAGCGGGTTGCTCCGCTTTGTCCGAGTCCCGCACACACTCCAAACCATCACCAGGGTATAAAACCCGGTAGAAAACACTTGACCTGACACTCAAACAATATAACCATAAAGGAATATTTGAATGACTTGCCAATGACCGGAAGCGCTTATTATGGACAGGCAAGTTCGTACTACACCCACAGACTTGAGGTTGTTGCCATGAATGTTGATCGTATGGTGTTTGCGTTTGCCGGATGCTTTATTTTATTGAGTCTGGCGCTGTCGCAGCTGCACAGTGTGTACTGGCTGTGGTTTACCGCATTTGTCGGCGTCAATATGCTGCAGGCGGCATTTACCGGTTTCTGCCCCTTGGCGATGATTCTGAAAAAGGTCGGTCTTAAGGCAGGTTGCGCGTTTTCCTGACACCAGTTTATTGGCGCTGAGTATTATTCGCCCTGATCCTCGCTGTCTTCACAACAGGCATCCAGTGCGTATTGAATCTGATCGGTGTTAAATCCGCGATAGCTCAGAAAACGGTAAACTCGCGCCTTTTCTTTCTGATCCGCAAGGCGAACTCTGGCAAGTTCGCCACTCACTCCAAGTTTTTTAGCCGCTCCGGCTCGGGCCAATTCAAACCAGTCCAGCTCACAGCCTTCAAATGCCGTGCGCACGATGACGTCTGCTACGCGTCTCTGGCGTAGCTCCTGCTGAATGCGTAATGGCCCCTGCCCTCGTTGAAATCGGGTGCGCAAAAAAGACCCGGTAAAGCGTTCGTCGCTTTGCCAGCCACTCTGGGTAAAGTCATCAAGAATATCATTCAGTAATAATTCGAAGCGCACCCGCTCATCGCTGTCAATACGGTCATAAAAACGACGGGTCAGCTTGCTGTGCAATTCGTCGCGGCTGTGCTCGCGGCGGGACAATAAATCGATACCAGCCTGGCGCAGCTGCGGTCGCAGTTCAGCCAGGCTGATGGCAGGTAATAAATCAGTCAGCTTCGACTTCTTCGACATTGTCGTTGCCAGCACTTTGATTCAGGTTGGGAACAACGATCAGCTGGGCACGAATGCCGGCTTCAATTTCTTCGGCGATTTCTGGATGCTCTTCCAGATAGGCCGCCGCATTGGCTTTACCCTGACCAATCTTGTTGTTCTGATAGCTGTACCAGGCACCGGCTTTCTGCACCAGCTCACACTTCACACCCAGATCAATAATCTCGCCCATGTGGTAGATGCCAGAGCCGTACATGATCTGGAATTCGGCCTGTCTGAACGGTGGCGCAACCTTGTTCTTGACGACTTTGACTCGGGTCTCGTTACCGATGGCCTCGTCACCCTGCTTGACCGAACCGATACGGCGAATATCGAGGCGAACGGATGAATAGAATTTCAGCGCATTACCACCGGTCGTGGTTTCCGGGCTACCAAACATCACGCCGATCTTCATGCGAATCTGGTTAATAAATATCACCAGACAGTTGGCATTTTTGACATTGCCGGTGATTTTACGTAACGCCTGAGACATCAAACGCGCCTGCAGACCCACGTGGCTGTCACCCATCTCACCTTCAATTTCAGCCTTCGGTGTCAATGCTGCCACTGAGTCAATCACGATGACATCGACAGCACCAGAACGTACCAGGCTGTCACAAATTTCCAGCGCCTGTTCGCCGGTATCAGGCTGGGATACCAGCAAACTGTCCAGATCAATACCCAGCTTTTCAGCGTACAAGGGATCCAGGGCATGCTCGGCATCAATGATAGCAACCGTCTTGCCCTGCTTTTGTGCCTGGGCCATGGTCGACAAACAGAGGGTGGTTTTACCTGAGCTTTCCGGGCCATAGATTTCAACAATACGGCCCATGGGCAGACCACCAATACCAAGTGCAATATCGAGTCCGAGCGAGCCGGTAGAAACAGCCGGAATTGCTTCACGAGGCTGCTCGCCCATCTTCATGATGGCGCCTTTGCCAAACTGGCGTTCGATCTGACTCAGAGCAGCGTCAAGGGCTTTTTGTTTGTTCGCGTCCATTGAATGTCCTCTCATCGCCAGCGTATGAAATCCACTGGCTGATCCGGAAAGTTTTACTGTAAATTTGACCAGTAGTTAAACACAATTTCCGGACAGCGCCAAGCCAGCAAATTATTTTTTACTGGATGTATTCACAGTTTTTTATGCTTGCTCCAGCCAACGGGTCAAGCCCCTGATGGCATGTATAACCGCTTGCTGGCGTACGGCTGCACGGTCACCGTCAAAATGGCAACACTCGGCACTAATACGCCGATGGTTACCCCAGGCAAACCAGACAGTGCCCACAGGCTTGCCCGGAACCGAACCACCCGGCCCGGCGATGCCGCTGATAGACACCGCAACATCGGCACGGCTATGACTCACCGCACCGGCGACCATTTCCCGCACCGTCGCTTCACTGACTGCACCATCCACCACCAGCGTTTCTTTCGACACCCCCAGCAGCTGCATTTTGGCTTCGTTCGAATACGTCACAAACCCGCAGTCAAACCAGGCAGATGAACCTGGCAAGTCGGTACAAGCAGCCGCAACCCCACCCCCGGTACAGGACTCCGCAGTCGCCAGCCGCCAGTGGCGCAGCACAAGTTGATTGGCAAGGTCTTCCGTCAGGCTGTACAGGTTCATAGTTTTCTCCAGATGTCCCCTCCAGTGTAACGCTTTGCAAGATGCCTGGTTAGAGGTGATGAATCTGACGCTTTTGACGTCACTGGATGCCAGCGACAGGACGTTTGTGGCGACAATGCCAGAGTCTGTTGGAGTCTTGTTATTTTCACAACTCTGCCCTATCAATCAATGGTCTATCAATCAATGGCCTATCAAAGAGAGCCTGCTGTACGGTAAAAAAATAGCATAGGATCCTTGTATGAGGTATGGCGGAAGACTCAGCTCCGGAGCGCTGATGTTTGGCTGTTAGCCGCTGCCGCAGAATTCCGCCGCAGGGTTTCCGAAGGCAGTTCGCCAATGTGCTGACGATAATAATGGGCAAAGCGGCCGGGGTTGGAGAAGCCGTATTTCATGGCTACCTCCGTGACATTACGCACGATACGGGGATTGGCATTCAAATCCTGGAATACGCATTCAATCTTGAGCTGGCGAATAAATTCACCGAGGGTACAACCCAGTGTCGCCTTTAGACGGTTATACAGAGTCCGGACACTGACCTGGCAGTACGCCGCCAGCTCAGAGACCTCCGGTTCATCAAGAATCGTTTCCAGTACGCGCTGGCGCAATTGATGTACCACACGATCTCCGATAGGCGTGTTAGCGATAAAACAATGACCCGGCTCCTGCCAGAGTTGCAGCACCAGGGCATAACACACCCGCAGCTGATAATAATGAATATGCTCGTGGAAATATCCGGGGCTGTACTGCGGCTTCGCCATATCCCGAACCAGGCGCTCAAGCTCTGGTGACCGACAAACGGGAATATCCTTGTGGCGGCCACTCCATAACCACCCCATCCCCATTGCCGCCTGTTTTAACTCAGCCACGGGTAGCATCAAAATACTGACAAAGCCGTCGCCGTCTGGTGCCAGCTGAATACGAGACCCCTCTGACACCACCAGAATGTCACCGGCTTGTAATTGGTACGACTTGCCAGAGCAGGACAACTGATGATTACCCGCATGGCTGACCAACAGCTGCACAACGCCCGAGGGGACGTGCCAGTGACAGGCCATACTGACCTGTTCAAGGGCAATCTGAACATGCTCCCCCAGCCGCTCAACCCGCACCGGTCGACGCACTTCCGCCACACTGTCTGGCAGTAGCCGACGTTGCTGCCCGCTCAAGACCCGACACGCTGCCCGTAGCCGCGATTCATCGCTGGGGGTATACCCCACCTCAACCGGATGGGCGGTAGCGTCCGCTATAAATGCCGTCATCAGTTCGCCCTACAGCGGCACAACCAGTACCGGACGTTTGCTGTTGTGCATTACCTTACTGGACGTATTCCCCAGCAAACTTTTCTGGTGACGAACCCCCATAACAATGACACTTGCGTCCATTTCATCAGCCACTGCCAGAATCGTTTTCCAGGGCGTTCCTTCCTCAATACGCACATCCAGCTGCCCCTGTTCCAGCATGGTCTCCGCTTCCAATTCCTCGCGGCAAAAACGCTCGACCCGATCCCGTACCTGCTGACGGATTTTCCCCAGACTGTCGTCGTGTAATGCCTGCAGTGAGGCATCTTCATGCATCATCGTCTTCACCAAGCGCTCGGCATTACCACGCACCGGTTCCACCACATGAAGGAAGGTAATGTGGGAATGGTAACGCCCACACAAACTGACGGCGGTACGAAATGCCGGACGAGCGCCTTGCTGAATATCAGAGGCGTACAGAATTCGGGTGACTTCAGGCAACATAACAATCCCTCTCCGGTTAGCGGTACAAGAGTTCAGGCAGAATCAGCGAGATCGCCGGAATAAAGACAATCAGCGCCAGACGCACAATATCGGCACACCAGAAGGGTGTTACCCCTTTGAAAATGGTCGCCGGGTTCACATCGCGCAGTACCGCACTGAGTACAAACACATTCATCCCCACCGGCGGCGTAATAAGACTGATTTCCGTGACCACCACCACTACGATGCCAAACCACACCAGATCAAAGCCCAGGCTCTGTACCAGCGGATAAAAAATCGGCACCGTCAGCAACATCATCGACAAGCTCTCGAACACCATTCCAAGCACGATATAAATCGCCAGAATCACCAGAATCACCCCCATAGGGCCAATATCCAGCGAGGTCACCAGTGTCAGTAATTCATCCGGCAAACCGGCACGGTTGATAAAATCAGAGAAGATCAGCGCCCCAATCAGTACCGTAAACAGCATCGCACTGGTACGACCGGTGTCTGTCAGGGCATTAAACAAATCACCGAAACTGAGCGAGCGACGTGCCAGCGCAATCACAAAAGCACCGCCTGCACCCACACCTGCGGCTTCGGTTGGGGTGAACACTCCCAGATAAATCCCGCCCATCACTACCGTAAACAGAATCAGTACACCCCAGACACCCCGCAAGGCATCCCAGCGTTCAGACCAGCTCATTTTCTCGCCACGCGGGCCTGACGACGGGTCACGCCAGACCACAAAACGCACCGCGCCCAGATACAACAGAATACCCAACAAGCCCGGCAAGAATCCGGCCGCAAACAACTCGCGAATACTCGACTCGGTCAACAGACCGTAAATCACCAGAATGACACTGGGAGGGATCAGAATCCCCAGCGTGCCACCAGCGGCAATCGACGCTGTTGCCAGTGAATCGGAATAGCCGAATTTACGCATCGGCGGCATCGCCACCTTGGCCATGGTGGCAGAGGTCGCCAGTGATGAACCACAAATCGCGGAAAAGCCGCCACAGGCCACCACCGTTGCCATGGACAGACCACCACGACGGTGCCCGAGAAAGGCATTGGAAGCCTGATACAACTCTTGCGACAACCCGGATTTGGTCACCAGATTGCCCATTAAAATAAACAGCGGAATGACCGACAGGCCATATTCCTGAGCGGTATCAATCACCCGGTTCGACGCCATCGACAAAGGCCCGGTCCAGCGAAAATCCATAAAATTATCAAAACCCAGGCCTTGCAATACGGCAAAACCGAAGAAACCTGTCAGGCCCATGGCAAACGCAATAGGCACTCGAATAAGAATGATCAATGCCAACAGGATGGCAAAGCCGATAAGAGCTTCAGTCATAAAACAATCCAGAAAAAGCGGAGAAATGGGTGGTCAGAGTGATCATCCAGAGTAATCAGGAAGGCTCTCTGGATTCAGTAAAGATCCGATACATACCGTAGGTCAGCATCAGCGCGGCGGTGATATAACTCATTACCGCGATATACTGGACAATGTAACCCACGGGCATTCCCAGATACTCGGTCACAACTTCGCGTCGAATCGAGCGCTCAGCCAGATCCATCATCCGCCCCGCGAGGAAATACAGCGCACCGGACATCGCCAGCGCCGACAACATACCCAAGGCACAAATCAGCTTGCTACCCAGATAACGATCCAGAATATCCACCACCACATGACCACCGCGCCAGGTGATAATAGGCATCTCGGCGAACACCAACAGCGCAATACCCAGCTCCGTCAACTCAACCGCACCATCAACCGCGTTATTAAAAAAATAGCGACCAATTACATCAGCACAGGTCAGGCACATCAGGGCGAACAGCACCACAGCCGCAAAGGCTTCAAGAGCCAGGGCCAGCCAGGCGGCTGGTCCCTTTTCTTCATAGTGCTCCGCCATAAAATCAGCGAAAGACATACTGTTACCTCACTGTGCAGGCTGATAGCTGCGGGCGATTTTGCGCAGTTCACGCAACGCTTCCGCAGCATTCACATCACGATCCTTCACCGACTCAATCCACTCCTGATCCATACCCTGTATCAGCTTTTCAAACTGGCGTGACATCAGATCCTTGGCAGAAACATGGACAATTTTCACCCCTGCCGCTTTGGCAGCCTGATACCCTTCGGCATCACCGGCATCCCAGGCACGACCGGCCATGGCCGACAGTTTTTCACCCGATACCGCCAGAATCGCTTTGCGGTCACGAGGCTCCAGGTCTTCCATAAATTCAGGGTTAACAAAAATCGAGAAGCTGCCCATGTACATGCCTTCTGGCAACACAGTGACATAGTTGGTGACTTCGTTCAGACGCAGCACCTTTTGCTCCATCATCGGCAGGAACACCCCGTCGATCACACCCTGCTGCAGCATCTCATAAACTTTGGGGGCCGGAGCACCTACCGCCGTGACATGCATACGCTCCGCCAGCACGCTCTGGACACCACCACCAACACGGATCTTCATGCCTTCCAGATCAGAAAAAGAATCGATCGGCTTCTTGGTATGAATATGGCCGGGGCCGTGGGTGAACATGCCGATCACTTCCAGACCGTCGAACTCATTCGCATCCTTCAGATATTTTTCATATACCCGCCACAAGGCCACCGACGCTGCTTCGGCACCCACACCCAAACCTGGTTGCTCGACAATCTGGGGCAGTTTGAACCGACCAGGAACATAACCGTGATAGCTGAAACTGGCATCGTAAACACCGTCTTCAACCAGTTGAAACAGCGTTTTTGGATGACCCGAGCTGTTCTCGATCTTGACCTTGACGCGGCCTTCCGTGGCTTCTTCCACCCACTTGGCCCAGGTTGGCCACACCACCGCGTTCTGGGCGTTGGTCGGCGGCAACCAAGTGCCCACACGTAAAATGGTTTCAGAATATGCCGGTGCGGTCATTGCTGCACCAGCAGCAAGAATCAGTACCGACATGGCAGATTTCAGACGATGTTTCATTGTTATCATTTTTCGGCCTCTTGAGATGTTCACTCCCCAAACACGTAAAGCGTCAAGCGCACGCCTTACTATCTCGTTGCAGGGGTATTTTTATTGTCATCTACCGCCCGTTTTAGACGGCAGGTTGGATATTTGCTGCGGCTCGACGCTGCAAATAACACGGGAAAACCACCCACTCATCTGCCCGGCAAAGCGCTCAGACAAACAGTGGATGGATGTTATTTTTATTAAACTTGAGCACTGGATCCAGTTCCGTCATTTCGAACGATATCTGAACATAATGCGCGTCGGTCACCGGTTTCATCCAATCGCATAATATTTCGAACACCCGTTTGGCAACCGCCTGTTTGAGTTCCATATCACGGCCATGGCCGATCTTCAGACTCAGGTTCAGGTAGCCGAAATCCTCACGACCATCGGCCACCCGATAGTCGTAACAACGAATGGCACGACTGCGCACACCACCTATCGGGAACGCACCGGTCGATACCACGTATTCATGCAACGCCTTGAACAGCGGCTGAAAATCCAGCAACTCGTGCAAGTTGTCGGAATAGTCGACGACGAAATGCGGCATGGTTTACACGCCCCACTTCGGAATGTGATGAGAACCCATGCTGATACACACATTTTTGGGCTCACAGAATACTTCGAAGCTGTAGTCACCACCTTCACGACCGGTACCGGAACCTTTCACTCCACCAAATGGCGTACGCAGGTCGCGGACGTTCTGGCTGTTCACAAACATCATCCCGGCTTCCACTGAACGGGCAATGCGATGCACCTTGCCCACATCCTGAGTCCACAGATACGAGGCCAGGCCGTAATCGTTGTCGTTGGCCATCGCCACAACATCGGCTTCGTCCCTGAACGGAATCAATACCGCCACTGGGCCAAAGATTTCTTCACGGGCAATACGCATGTTGTTCGTAACATCGCGGAACACGGTCGGGCGCACGAAATGACCGCCTTTCAGCTGATCCGGCAACTCATTCACCGGCTTTTCAGGGCCACCAGCAATCAGCGTGGCACCTTCTTCGATACCGATCTTGATATAGCCGGTGACCTTGTCCCAATGCCCCTGGCTGATCAGTGAACCGACTTTGGTGTCCATATCCATCGGGTCGCCCACTTTGATCTTGCTGGCACGGGCAGCAAAATCGTCACAGAAACGGTCGTAAATGCCTTCTTGTACAAAGATGCGCGAACCGGCGGTGCAGCGCTCACCGTTGATCGAGAAGATGCCAAACACCGCCGCATCTAACGCCCGCTCATAGTCGCAATCGTCAAACACCATCACCGGCGATTTGCCACCCAGCTCCATCGAAAACTTCTTCAGGCCAGCGTTGGCAATAATGTGCTTGCCGGTCGATGTACCACCCGTGAACGAAATCGCATTGACGTTAGGATCCGTAATCAACGCGTTGCCCGTGGTGCTGCCAAAACCATGCACCACATTAAACACACCCGCTGGTATACCGGCTTCAAGTGCCAGCTTTGCAAGGAAATCCGTGGTCAGCGGCGACAGCTCGGACTGCTTCATCACGGCGGTGTTGCCCAATGCCAGAGCGGGAGCAGTCTTCCAGGTGCCAGTCATAAACGGCACGTTCCATGGCGAAATCAACGCACACACACCGGTTGGCTGGTACAGGGTGTAATTCAGCATCTGGTCATCCATCGGGTAAGTATGACCATTCATTTGTTTGGCTTTTTCAGCAAAAAAATAGAAATTACTGGAAGCCCGTGGAATCAAGGCATTACGCGTCTGATACAGTGGCAAACCAGTGTCGGCAGTTTCCATCGCCGACAGTTCATCAACGTTGTCGGCAATCAGGTCACCCAGCTTCTGTCTCTTATACACATCTGACGCTGCCGACGAAGAGGATAGTGTAG
>OJIO01000330.1_pt1 | contig 33684 bp, 32 predicted proteins | sample 1595621 | NCBI WGS metagenome assembly OJIO01 (sample SAMN05416776, study PRJEB24817) | seawater metagenome | isolation source: Sea water | place: Canada:Atlantic | collected 2013-07 | reverse complement strand
GAGATTTCTGCCTGTCTCGTGGGCTCGGAGATGTGTATAAGAGACAGTCCCAATAGGGTGGCGAGCCAAAGTAGCCTTCCATAAAGTCGATAAAGCAGCGTACCTTGCTGGCCAATAGCTGGCGATGGGCATACACCGCATATAGCCCCATGGGTTCCGGTTCGTACTCTGGCAGGATGACGTGCAGTCGGCCTGCCGCAATGTCGGCCCCGGAAATAAAACTCGGCTGAATGGTAATACCCGCGCCTTCAATGGCGGCTTTTATCAGTATGTCGCCGTTGTTGCTGATGATATTCCACTGCTGTTCACGCCCGGCATCTTTCAGCCGCTGATGGATGTTCAGGCTGCTGTCGCTTTTCATATAACTGTAGTGCAGATAGCGATGCTGTTGCAGGTCGTCGGGGCTGGTGGGAGTGCCGTGTTGCGCGAGGTATTGCGGCGAGGCGCACATTAGCAAGCGCACCGGGGCAATTTTGCGGGCAATCAGTGACGAGCTTTTTAAATGGCCGATGCGCAGGGCGACGTCGAAACCTTCCTCAACAATATCAACCTTGCGGTCATTCAGTTGGACGTCGATGCCGACAGCGGGATGCGCTTTTTGAAAATCGCACAGCAACGCCGCCAGATGCTGGGTGGCAAACGAGACCGGCGCACTGATTCTCAGTAGCCCCTGGGCTTGGCCTTGCATATCGCCCAATTGGCTTTCCATGTCGTCAAGGTCATCCAGCAGCTGGCTGGCACGCTGGTAATAGCGGCTACCGGCTTCGGTCAGGTGAACTTTGCGGGTGGTGCGGTTCAACAGCCGAACGCCCAGGTGTTGTTCCAGCTGTGAGACGTATTTACTGATCAGCTGGGGAGAGGTATCCAGCCGTTCAGCTGCACGGGCAAACGCGCCTTCATCAACCACGGTGATAAAGGCGCGCATGGCGCTGATACGATCCATAGCGGCTTCCTGTTTAAGAGTATGAGGGGTTGATTATCAACATATCGTTGCTAATTAAGCAATGGCTGCCATCTTAGTGTTTATGAATCGCAAGAGTAAAGTGTGCTTATCGCCTGACGTAATGGCGCGGGCACTTAACTATTTCTGTGAGGATTCACCATGAGTAATAAATTGATCACGACCTTGTTGGCTTCTGATGCGGGTTTGGCTGCGCTGATTCTGCGTGTACCCGTCGGCCTGGTATTAGCCGCCCACGGTTCTCAAAAACTGTTCGGCTGGTGGGGTGGCTACGGCTTGGAAGGTACTGGTCAGTGGATGGCCAGTATTGGCCTGGAACCCGGTTATCTAATGGCGTTGCTGGCCGGTAGTGCGGAGTTTTTTGGAGGTCTGGCGCTGGTGTTGGGGCTACTGACTCGTCCGGCGGCGCTGGTCATTGCATTGACCATGCTGGTGGCGATCTTCAGCACTCATATCAGTCATGGTTTGTTTCTGAGCAATAACGGCTATGAATACGCGTTAAGCTTATTGGCGGTGACGGCGGCGCTGACGGTTCAGGGAGGCGGAAGCCTGGCGCTGGATCAGTGGTTGCATCAAGCGCTCAAGGGCGGTCGGGTTAACCGTCTGGAGCCGGTGACTGTCTGAAGTCAGGTCAGGGTATTGAGCCGCGTATTGAACTCAGAGCCCTGCACCTCCTATTACTGCCGGTTAATTGACTGCCGGTTAACGTGAGAGCCCGAGTATGAGCCACAAAGATATTTTGTTTATTTCCCATGGTGGTGGTCCGATGCCGTTGCTAGGCGATCCTGGCCACCGTGAGATGGTGCAACGGTTACAGGAAATTACCGCCACATTAAAGAAGCCTGCGGCGATTCTGGTAATCAGCGCCCATTGGGAAGAGCAAGTACCGACGATTACTGCCGGAGCCGATCCGGCGCTGATTTATGACTATTATGGTTTTCCGCCAGAATCCTATCAGTTGCAGTACCCTTGCGGCGGCGAGCCGGAGCTGGCGAATAGAGTCTATCAGTCGTTAGAATCTGCTGGCATTCCGAGTCGGCTGGATACTCAGCGCGGCTTTGATCATGGCCTGTTTGTGCCATTGATGTTGATGTATCCGCAGGCGGATATTCCGTGTGTGCAGCTGTCGCTGAAACATAACCTGGATGCAGCGGATCATCTGGCGATTGGCCAGGCTTTGCAGGCACTTGATTATGACAATCTGCTGGTGCTGGGTTCCGGTTTTTCATTCCATAATATGCGGGCGTTTTTTGCGCCGGATTCAGCCGAGATGCGAGCACGTAACCAGTCATTTGAAGACTGGTTACTGGAAACCTGTTCCAGCCAGGCGCTGGATGAAGGGGAGCGCAGTCGCCGTTTTGTGGCATGGGAGCAGGCTCCAGCCGCCCGTTTCTGTCATCCTCGCGAAGAGCACTTGTTACCCTTGCATGTGTGTTACGGGCTGGCAGGCAAGCCGTGTGATGCCCATTATGTGGCGACCATTCTGAATAAAAAGTCTGGCATGTTTTATTGGTCGGCTTGACGGGCGGCCCGCCTTCCCAGGTTCCGCGTAAGAATCACCGCTGCTGAATAGTGTGTATGTTCAGCGCATTTTTTATAACCATTCGGTTATTAATCTGGATCAAGTTGGCATTGCAGAACGGGTGTAAAAAGAAATCAGCTTGATCTGTTCAGAGGGTACTTTGTCATGCTGTCGTGGTTTACCGATTTTGCTTCCTGGCTGACGTATTCGCTGTTGGCGCTGGATCCTGGCTCGCGACTTGGGCAGTCGCTGCATTTCTTTATTGAAGACACCAGCAAGATTTTCTTTTTGCTGGTGGTGATGATTTATTGTGTGTCGTTTATTCGCGCCTCGCTGAATGTGGAGCGGGTACGCCGTTATCTGGCCAGCACCAACCGGGGCGTGGGCTACCTGCTGGGAAGTGTCTTCGGAGCCATTACGCCGTTTTGTTCCTGTTCCAGTATTCCGATTTTTCTGGGGTTTACCTCGGCCGGTATTCCGGTAGGCATTACCATGGCGTTTTTGCTGACCTCGCCGTTAATCAACGAGGTGGCAGTGTTGTTATTGCTGAGTTTGGTAGGGTGGGAAATTACCGCCATCTATGTGCTGGTAGGCATGTTGGTGGGGGTATTGGGCGGGATGTTCCTGGATGCGATTCATGCCGAGCGCTGGTTGCAGCCGTTTGCGCTCAAGGCTTATCTGAATGCCAGCGCCCAGACAGACGCGGGCGCGGTAACGGCCAGTCAATTGTCGTTCAAGCAGCGTCATGTATTTGCTCTGGCTGAGCTGACCGACATTGTCTCACGGGTTTGGAAGTGGGTATTTATCGGTGTTGGCCTTGGGGCGGCGCTGCATGGGTTTATTCCGGCAGGTTGGCTGCAAAACACCTTGGGACAAGGGCAATGGTGGTCGGTACCCGCTGCGGTATTGGTTGGCGTGCCATTGTATTCCAACGCGACCGGGGTTATCCCGGTGATGGAAAGTCTGTTTCTGAAGGGGCTGCCACTGGGCACGACGATGGCGTTTTGTATGAGTACGGTTGCGGCCAGTTTTCCTGAATTTATCTTGTTGAAACAGGTGATGCAGTGGAAATTGCTGGCGACGGTATTTGCATTGTTGCTGGTGGCGTTCACGCTGGTGGGTTGGGTGTTAAATGCGGTGGCCTTACTGTTGGTCTGAAGATAGTGGTTTGAAGACAGTGGTTTGATGAGAGTTATATGAATGCCGTTCTGTGTCTTTTTTTACGTAAAAGGTGACTGATATGAAAGTGTTTAATGTGCTCGGCAGTGGTTGTACCAAGTGCCAGAAAACCGCTGATTTGATACAGAAAATTGCCGCCGAACAAGGGGTAACGATTGAGTTGAATAAGGTCACTAGTCCCGAGACCATTATGGGTTACGGGGTGATGAGTACTCCGGCGGTGGTGGTGGATGAACAGCTGGTGCATTCTGGTTCAATCCCGGATCGGGCCAGTGTTGAGTCTTGGCTGACAAGCTGACAGGAGGTGCGGGTATTGGACAACAGCGGCTGGAAACTGGCAGGATGGCGCACTTTTTCCAATTTGAATCCCGGAGATCACGATGACCAACGAGTTTAAAGCCAAAGCCTGGTTGAAGAGTTCCTGCCCGTTTTGCTTTCGGTTTTTGCTGTTTATCACGGAAGCCGGTTTGCTGGATCAGGTCGAAGTGGTTCGGGTCGATGCGGATGATGAAGATCAGCTGAATGCTCGTCGGTCTGAGCTTCAGCAACTGACTGGCGAGGTGGCCTCCTTTCCAACCGTCGAATTGTCTCCGGGTCAGTATCTCAGCGACACCGCTGGTTTGATTCAGCACTTTGCCGCTGCGCACGGCATCAGCCCGGAAAGTCTGCCGACTTTGGCGTTTTACGATAGTGGTATGTTTCCGACGGCGCTTGCCCGCTTCAGGGAAATTCGCTCCCTGAAAGAGCAGTTGTCAACGCTGTCGGTCTGATATCGACCGCGCCATTGCGATTCCGTAGGCCCGCCTCAGTGCGTGGCTGCTGCTCCGGCTTAGCATCGTTGCGGACAGCCACAGAGGGCGTCCCTACGAACCATTGGCGTTTTTATCGGCGTGGAATTTACACATCAGTCGAATGCTTTCGGCCGGTCGTGACAGCTGCTGGATCATGTAGTGGCGAAAATCATCCGGGTAGTTCAGATCCTGTAACGCCAGATCCATGCAGGTCAGCCAGGCTTGAACGCTGCTTTCATCGGCTGGCAGGTGGGCGTGAGCGACAGGAATACTGATGGCACCCACGTGCTCGGCATACAGCTTCGGGCCGCCAGTCCAGCCAGACAGAAACCAGGTGAGTTTTTGCCGCGATGAGGTCAGATCGTCTGAGTGCATGGCACGCAGGATTCTGGCTTCTGGCAGAGTGTCCATCCGTTGATAAAAACGGTCGACCAATGCGGTGATACCTTCCAGACCACCGGCGGCCTGATAAGTGGCGTCGCCTTGTCCATACGCGGGAGTATTTGAGGTTGGGCTCATGTCGGTTGCCTTGATCTCGTAAAATAAACCAACGGACTATATCAGCCTACTGTGCAGACTCACTGATCTATCGCAGGTTATTTGGGGCACCGCTTGGCCGATGACGGACTGGTATTTGGCCAGTGCGTCGGTTGTATGCGGTGGTGGCGGTGCGCAATTGCAGTCTTCTGGCGGCGGTTTGGGTATGCTGCGCGCTGACCGTTTGTATATCGACTGCTTACTTATGCCTGCCTCGCAAAAGATTTTCAAAGTTCGCCGCCATTATAATCGCTGGGTGGCGGATCAGACGCTGGAAGACTTTGCCCTGCGCTTTACCGCTCGCAGCGGTCGGCGTATGTCGATCGAACGGGTGGCACAAACGGCGTTGGGAGCAACGGCATTTCTGGCACTGGAAGGGCTGGCGGCGGCGGTGACGCTGAACTACGGCTTTACCAATACCGTGTATGCCATGCTGGTGGTGTGTCTGCTGTTTTTTATCACCGGCGTACCGATTACCTATTATGCCGCCAAGCACGGTCTGGATATCGACTTGCTGACACGCGGTGCCGGATTTGGTTATCTGGGCTCGACGGTGACGTCGCTGATTTATGCCTCGTTCACTTTTATCTTTTTTGCGATTGAAGCGGTGATTCTCGCCAGCGCCTTGCAGGCGTTACTCGGGGTGCCGCTGGCGATCGGCTATTTTTTATGTGCAGCGGCGGTAATTCCAATTGTGATGCACGGTATTTCTGCGATCAGTCGTTTTCAGGCGGGCACGCAGTTTATCTGGGTGTTGTTGCAGTGCCTGGCGTTGGCCGTGGTGATTGTGAATGAATCTGGCCAACTCGCGGCCTGGACGCAGTTTCACGGTCTGGCGGTCGATCAGTTACCAGACGTTGCTGTACCTGGATCGGGCAACGACGCTGCCGTTCCGGGTGGAGGAGCAGGCAGTTTTAATATTTTGTTGTTTGGTGCTGCTGCATCGGTGTTTTTTGCGCTGGTACCACAGATTGGCGAACAGGTGGATTACCTGCGGTTTATGCCGCCCAAAACCCCACAAAATGCTCGCCGCTGGTGGTTCTGGCTGATTCTGGCGGGGCCGGGTTGGGTGTTTATCGGCATTATCAAGATGTTGCTGGGGTCGTTTCTGGCTTATCTGGCCATTACCCAGGGGGTTGCCTACGAATTGGCGACCGACCCGACCCATATGTATCAGCGGGTGTTTTTTTATCTGACCCATTCCGACGGGCTGGCGTTGTTGCTGGCGGCAACCATGGTGATTGTGTCGCAGATGAAAATAAACGTCACCAATGCGTATGCCGGATCGATCGCCTGGTCGAATTTTTTCTCGCGGCTGACTCACTCTCACCCCGGCCGGGTGGTGTGGCTGGTATTTAACGTCACGATTGCGCTGCTGTTGATGGAGCTGGGTATCTATCAGGCGTTGGAAGCAGTGCTGGGAGTATTCGCGATTGTGGCCGTCAGCTGGCTGGGATCGTTGGCGGCGGATTTGCTGATCAACAAGCCGCTGGGTCTGAGTCCGGATATCGTAGAGTTCAAACGCGCCCATTTGTACGACATCAACCCGGTGGGTACTGGCTCCATGTTGCTGGCAACCACGGGTGGTGTGCTCAGTTATCTGGGCATGTTTGGTGAAGTCACGGCCACACTGAGTCACTTTGTCAGCTTGGGGATCTGCTTTGTTGTGGTGCCACTGATTGCCTGGTTCACCGGTGGTCGTTACTACATTGCCCGTACCTCTCCGGAGCTGGATCTGTTGGTGACCGATATTGTGCCGACCGATTTGTCGCGCTTGCCGGAGGACGTGCGCCATCGCCATGTGCAAACCATTCAGTGTGGTGTTTGCGAAAACCATTTTGAGCAGGAAGACATGAGTTTTTGTCCGGCCTACGATTTGCCTATCTGTTCGCTCTGCTGCACGCTGGATGTGCGTTGTATGGACAGCTGCAAGCCGCACGCTCATGTCTCCCGCCAGCTGGCCTATTTCCTTTCCAAGTTTGTGCCGCCCCGCATCGTACGGGTGGTGAATTCCCGGCTGGGTCACTTTGTCAGCTTGTTATTGATTGTGAATCTGCTGATTGCGGTGCTGCTGGCGGTGGTGTATCGACAGATGGCACCAGTAACGGCGACAGAGACTGAGCTGTTGCAACAAACCATGTGGACACTGTTTTTTACCCTGATGATTGCCTCCGGGGTACTCGCCTGGCTGTTTTTATTGGCCCATGAAAGTCGGCTGGTGGCGCAAAAGGAATCCAACCGCCAGACTCGCAAACTCACCGCCGAGATTGAAGCGCACCAGGAAACCGACCAGGCTTTGCAGCAGGCGAAGGAGCTGGCGGAGTCGGCTAATGCCGCCAAAAGCCGCTATCTGACCGGTATCAGCCATGAATTACGCACGCCACTGCAATCGGTGATTGGCTATGCCCAACTGCTGGCCAACAAGGGCGATACCCCTGCTGGCCACAAGAATGGCCTGGCGATTATCCAGCGTAGTGGCCAGTACCTCACTGACCTGATTGACGGCTTGCTGGATATTTCCCGCATTGAAGCAGGCAAGCTGGATCTGTATCGCTCGCGGGTGGAGCTGCCGGTGTTGATAGCGCAGCTGAATGCCATGTTTGCCATGCAGGCCGAGCAGAAGGGGGTTCGTTTTCACTCCAGTGTGCAGGGCACCTTGCCACAATGGACCATGACGGATGAAAAACGTCTGCGGCAGATTCTGATCAATCTGTTATCCAACGCCGTCAAATATACCGTCAGCGGCCAGGTCGACTTTGATATTCGCTATCGCAATCAGGTGGCGGAATTTCGCATTCGTGATACCGGACCTGGGATCGATGCTGAATCCCTCAAACGTATTTTTGATCCCTTTGAACGGGTACGGAATCGCGCCACAGCCAATTTGCCCGGCACCGGGTTGGGGCTGACCATCGTCAAACTGCTCACTGAGATCATGGGAGGGGACCTCAAGGTAGACAGTACGCCGGGTCAGGGCAGCTGCTTTACCGTCGCGCTGATGCTGCCCTGGGTTAATCTTCAGTCCGACCAACAACGTCAGCACGCGGAGTTGCTGGAGAACAAACGTATCATTGGTTACGAAGGTTTTCAGCGCACGGTGTTTCTGGTGGATGACGATCCAGTACTACGGGGTTTGTTGGCTGATTTGCTGGTGCCGCTCGGATTCTTAACGCTGGAAGCCCACGATGGCGAGCACTGCCTGACCATGATGGACGAACTGGAACAGGCTGGTGAGCGGGTACCGGATCTGTTCCTGATGGATGTGTCCATGCCGGGTATTACTGGCCTTGAAGTCGCCCACCGGTTGCGTACCCGAGGCATATCCGTACCGATCGTCATGCTCTCCGCCGATGCCCAGGAAGGGGATCGCAGCGAATTCGACCGGGCTATCTATAACGATTACCTGGTCAAGCCTGTGAGTAACAGTCGCCTGCTCAATACCATCGGCACCGTGCTGGAACTGCACTGGACCTGGCAGAGTGGGGATCCCGACAGCGATAGGACAGGAGCATTGTCAACGCAGTCGACCACGACTGCGGAACGCCAGGCACCACGCATCAGTAACACTGCCGCGTTTGGTGTGCTACAACCCCATCCGCAACTGCTGGAACTGCAAGCGTATGCCGAAATGGGCTATCGCAAGGGCGTTGTCCAGGCACTGGAAATTCTGAAAACCTCTTCAGCCATGACCACTCGTCAGCTGGAGTATTTGCAACAATTGGCAGGCGGATTTCAGCTGCAAGAGCTGGCAGAACTGCTGAAAACGGCGTTGGCCGAGACCGATCGGGGAGGTACAACCTGATGAATCCAACCAGCAACACAACACCAGGCGTGAACATTCCGTCGGACATGGTTCTGGTGGTGGATGACTCTCCCGACTCCCTCAGCCTGATTAATGATGCGCTGGAAGGGGCCGGTATCGACGTACTGGTCGCCCTCGAAGGTCGACAGGCGCTGACCATCGCCCGCAAAATGAAGCCCGACATGATCCTGATGGACGCCATCATGCCCAATATGGACGGCTTTGAAGCTTGCCGTTTACTCAAAACCGACCCGGAACTGGCCTCCATTCCAGTGATCTTCATGACTGGTCTCACCGACACCAGCGACATCGTCCGTGGGCTTGAAGCCGGTGGCGTCGATTACCTCACCAAACCGATCAACCCCGATGAGTTACTGGCCCGTATGCGGGTACACCTGACCAACGCCCGGCTCACCAGTAGCGCCCAGTCGGCCCTCGACAGCACTGGCCAGCATCTGATGACAGTATCGACTCAGGGAGAATTACGCTGGGCGACACCACAAACCTACGCCTTGCTGGCGCGCGCCAGAGTCGATGACCGCAGTCAGAAATCCCTGCTGGCACCACAGATTGCGCGCTGGCTGGAACATCACCCCGAATCCGGAAACAGCCTCCGGCTGAACGACCTCGGCTATCCGCTGGCAGTGAAACTGATCAACGAACAGAGCAATGGCGAAATGCTGCTGAAGCTGGTCGACGGCCAGCGTCCGACCGGTGCCACCATGCTGCGGGAACACCTCAACCTCACCGAACGGGAATCCGAAGTGTTGTACTGGATCGCCAACGGCAAAGCCAATCGCGAAGCTGCCGAAATCCTCAACATGAGCCCGCGCACCGTCAATAAACACCTCGAACAGATTTTCACCAAACTCGGCGTTGAAAACCGCACTGCCGCCGCAGGCGTCGCGTTGCGGTTACTGGCTGCAGAATCCTGACGAGACAACGACCGCGACACGGACAAGCCTTACGGCCACGCACAGAGGCGGGCCCTACAGAACGCAATGGCGATGAAATTGCACCGCAGCCCATCGTAGGGACGCCCTCCGTGGCTGTCCTAAACGTCGCAGCCGGGCCTACGGGACATACAGAGTATCTTCAAGCCATTTGGCGGGGTTGTTCTGAATGTATTCCCGAATACGTAAACGATCGTCTTCATCTCGTATCACGTGATCCCAAAACCTTGATTGCCATAACCGGCCAGGGAAGGTGGCCCAGCCGTGATGTCGGACACCGGTGATGTATTGTCGGGTAGTGAAGGTTTTATAACGTCTGACAATATCCCAAAGTTGATGCGGGCATTGCTCTGACAGGGTCAAAATGCCGTGAATATGATTGGGCATAACCACAAAATCCTGGCTTGTAACCCCGTCAAAATATTCTGGAATATTGCTCCAGCAGGCCGCAAGCATCCGACCTGCCGGATTTATTCTGATGGAATTACCATAGGTGTTGGCGAATAACGCCAAACGGTTTTGGCTGCAAATCGTGATGAAATAGTCACCAGCAGAGGAATAATCGTGGTGTGGCAGGCGCATGCGTTTACGTGACGGCAGATCAGACATCATCGCTTCCATTAGATAGATGTTTGGCAAATTTAATCACAGATGTGAAATTTGAAAAGGGGAATGCCGCAATATTGTCAATTGAATGGCGGTGAATGTTGCGCCATGGATACGGACGGACGCCGACAATGGCCACGCACGGAGGCGGGCCGTACGGAATCGCAATGGCGATGAATGTTGCACCGTGGATACGGACGGACGCCGACAATGGCCACGCACAGAGGCGGGCCCTACAGAATGCAATGGCGATGAAATTGCACCGCGTAGGGACGCCGACAATGGCCACGCACGGAGGCGGGCCCTACAGAACGCAATGGCGGCGAATGTTGCTCCATGGATACGGACGGTGCCGATCCCTACGGCTATACGTCAAATGACGTATACCTGTGTGTTAATTACCCCATACCTTGAAGTGGGGCTTTTCCGAATAATCGACTGGCAGATTACAGAAGAGGGGGGGGCCCGTCAGCGGGCGTCACCAGGCCAATAAAAGTAGATTAAAGGAAGCTTCGGTATGACATTCAAAAAGCTGGTTACCGGCGTCGCTCTGGCGGTTGGCGCTACCATGGCAAGTTACAGTGCGATTGCGGCTGACACCATCAAGGTGGGTGTGTTGCATTCGTTGTCTGGCACCATGGCGATTTCAGAAACCACTCTGAAAGACACGGTTCTGATGATGGTGGAAGAGCAAAACAAGAAAGGCGGTCTGCTGGGCAAGAAGCTGGAAGCAGTGGTGGTTGACCCTGCGTCTAACTGGCCTTTGTTTGCTGAGAAAACCCGTGAACTGCTGACCAAGGACGACGTTGATGTGATCTTTGGTTGCTGGACGTCTGTTTCCCGTAAATCCGTATTGCCGGTGATTGAAGAACTGAACGGTCTGATGTTCTATCCGGTTCAGTACGAAGGGGAAGAGTCTTCCAAGAACGTGTTTTACACTGGCGCTGCGCCTAACCAGCAAGCGATTCCTGCGGTTGATTATCTGATGAATGATCTGGGCGTTAAACGCTGGGTTCTGGCGGGTACCGACTACGTTTACCCACGTACCACTAACAAGATTCTGGAAGCTTACCTGAAAGCCAAGGGCGTCAAAGAATCTGACATCATGATTAACTACACGCCGTTCGGTCATTCTGACTGGCAGTCGATTGTTTCTGACATCAAGAAGTTCGGTAGCAAGGGCAAGAAGACTGCTGTTGTTTCTACCATCAACGGTGATGCCAACGTGCCGTTCTACAAGGAATTGGGTAACCAGGGTATTTCTGCAGAAGACATTCCAGTGGTTGCTTTCTCTGTCGGTGAAGAAGAATTGTCCGGTATCGATACCAAGCCTCTGGTCGGTCACCTGGCTGCCTGGAACTACTTCGAAAGCGTGGATACGCCTGAAAACGAAGCCTTCATCAAGAGCTGGAAGAAATTCACGGGTAACGATAAGCGCGTAACCAACGATCCGATGGAAGCAACTTATATCGGTTTCCAGATGTGGACTCAGGCGGTTACTAAAGCCGGTACGACCGACGTGAACAAGGTTGAGCAAGCCATGATTGGCCAGCAAGCGCCTAACCTGACCGGCGGTATGGCGGTTATGAACAAGAACCATCACCTGAGCAAGCCAGTACTGATTGGCGAAATTCAGGACGATGGCCAGTTTGAAGTGGTTTGGGAAACGGAAGGTCTGGTCGCGGGTGATGCCTGGTCTGACTTCCTGCCAGGTTCCAAGGATCTGATCGCTGACTGGACTGCTCCAATCAAGTGCGGTAACTACAACACCAAAACCAAGACCTGCTCTGGCCAGACGTATTAAGCCGATGCCGGGTTGACCCCAAGGCCCTGCCGCTTCTGGCGGGGCATCTGAATACCTGATTCCGCCCGCAGACATTCTGATTTTGATGTATTCAGGATGTCTGTTGGTTTTCCTGATCATCAGAAGCGGAGCCTCATTGTGAGAAACCTGTTAATTACCTGCTGCTGCCTGTTGGGTGTGCTGGCCGGGCCTGTGTGTGCCGAACTGGACGACGCGATGCTGGCGGCGGCCGACGATGTGGCGGAGATAACGATGGCAGCGGCTGTTGCCGAGCCAGAGAATATGGAGCCTGCAGTGACGGTTGAGTCCTTGCTGCAGCAACTGACTGAAGCATCCCTGGCCCAGGCCATTCCCGTGCTGGAGCAACTGCGTGAGACTGGCGGTGAAGCCATGTTACCGCTGTTTAAAATCATGCTCGCCGGGGATCTCTATTATATTAAAGATACCCGCCAGGTGGTCGGCAAGTTCGAGACCAATGGCGACACGGAATACCAGAACCCGTTGACGGGTGAACTGATCAACGGGCTGGTCTCGCGTGATGTTAAAAAGATCCGGGTTAATAACCGCCTGCGGAATCATCTGAATGGTGTGATTGCCCGCATTCGCCTGTCGTCTGATGACGCAGCGGTACGAGAGGAAGCGGTGAAGAACCTGCTGTCGGAGCTGGATGCCGATACCATGGTTACTATTCAGTCGGCACGTGATGAAGAAACCGTGTCGGCAGTACAGGATATTATGGATCTGGCCCTGGCCATGTATCAGCTGGATACTTCAACGCAACAAAGCGATCAGCTGGCGGCCATCGAAGCTATTGGTGGCAGTCTGGAAGATGACGCCCGCAACGTCTTGCGCCGCTTTGCCAATATGGAAACGGATCACAGCGATTATAATGCGGTGGTCAGCCAGGCCGCCGCCAAGGCATTAAACCGCATTCAGGAACGGGTCGAGTTCTACGGTTTTATTGATCAGTTGTTTTTTGGCCTCAGCCTTGGCTCGGTATTGCTGCTGGCGGCGATTGGTCTGGCGATTACGTTTGGGGTGATGGGGGTGATCAATATGGCCCACGGCGAAATGATCATGCTGGGGGCTTATACCACCTATGTGGTTCAGCTGATTATGCCGAATCTGATCGATTATTCATTGTGGGTCGCAATTCCGGCTGCCTTTATCGTATCGGGGTTGATGGGAGTACTGATTGAACGACTGGTGATCCGTCACCTGCATGGTCGTCCGCTGGAAACCTTGCTGGCGACTTTTGGTATCAGTCTGATCCTGCAGCAGCTGGTGCGTAGCGTGTTTTCACCGCTGAATCGTCAGGTAGCTTCGCCAGAGTGGATGAGCGGCTCGGTGGAGATCAACCCGGTACTGTCGCTGACTCTGAACCGTCTGTACATCCTCGCCTTTGCCTTGCTGGTGTTTTTTGCCCTGCAACTGATCCTGAAAAAAACCAATCTGGGCCTGAACGTGCGGGCGGTCTCGCAAAATCGTTCCATGGCCCGTGCCATGGGGGTGCGTTCTGACCGCGTGGATGCCATGACCTTTGGTCTTGGCTCCGGTATCGCCGGTATCGCCGGGGTGGCGCTAAGTCAGCTCACCAACGTTGGCCCCAACCTTGGCCAGGCTTATATCATCGATTCGTTTATGGTGGTGGTGTTCGGCGGCGTCGGTAATTTGCTCGGTACGCTGGTGGCGGCTTTCTCGCTCGGTATTGCCAACAAGTTCCTGGAGCCGGTGACCGGTGCCGTGCTGGCCAGTATTCTGGTGCTGGTATTTATCATTCTGTTTATCCAGAAACGTCCGAAAGGGCTGTTTCCTCAAAAAGGGAGAGCGGCAGAATGAATGCACTTGCTGCTGTATTTCAGACCTTGCTGAAAAGCAAGGGTCAGCCTGGTGGCCGTGTTGCCCCCTTTGTTATCCTGCTGTTGGTGGTGACGGTACTGGCATCGGTCGCTAATCTGCTGATCCCGGAAACCTCGGCATTACATGTCAGTACCTACACCATTACCTTGCTGGGCAAGTATCTCAGTTACGCCATGCTGGCACTGGCGGTGGATGTGATCTGGGGTTATTGCGGCATTCTCAGCCTTGGCCACGGTGCGTTTTTTGCGCTTGGTGGTTACGGTATGGGGATGTATCTGATGCGTCAGATTGGTGACCGGGGTGTGTACGGTAACCCGGAGCTACCCGATTTTATGGTGTTTCTCGACTGGCACGAACTGCCCTGGTTCTGGCTCGGTATGGATCAGTTCTGGTTTGCCATGCTGATGGCGGTGGTGGTACCCGGTATTCTCGCTTATGTGTTTGGCTGGCTGGCATTTCGCTCACGGGTAACCGGGGTGTATCTGTCGATCATGACCCAGGCGCTCACTTATGCCTTGTTGCTGTCGTTCTTTCGTAATGAAATGGGTTTTGGTGGCAATAATGGTCTGACCGATTTCAAGGATATTCTCGGCTTCGATTTGCAGTCGGATACCACCCGAGTGGTGCTGTTTTTGATCACCGCACTGATGTTGTCGCTGACGTTGATTACCAGTCACTGGATTATGAAGTCACGGCTTGGCAAGGTGATTGTGGCGATTCGGGATGGCGAAGCCCGCGCCCGCTTTATCGGCTACCGCACCGAGCAGTACAAGGTCTGGCTATTTGTGTATTCCGCTGTGATAGCGGCCATTGCCGGTGCCTTGTATGTACCGCAGGTGGGCATTATCAATCCGGGCGAGTTCTCGCCCATCAATTCGATTGAAGTGGTGATCTGGGTGGCGGTGGGTGGCCGTGGCACCTTGATTGGTGCGGTTATTGGCGCGCTGTTGGTGAACTATGCCAAAACCCGCTTCACCGCGATCATGCCGGATGGCTGGCTGTTCGCGCTGGGTGCCCTGTTTGTGCTGGTTACTCTGTATTTGCCCAAAGGCCTGATGGGTATTTATGGCCAGTTGCAACAGCGTTTTGCAACCCGGCCGGTTGCCCCGACGAAACCGACTACGACCGGGGAGGTGTCCTCATGAGTGTGATTGAAACAGTCTCTGATCAGGCTCGCGATGTGTTCCGGCCAGATCAGGTGTGGCCATTCCTGATGCCGAAGAAGCCCGAAATCAATGTCTCGCAGCAGGTGATCCTGTATGTCGAAGGGGTCAACCTCAGCTTCGATGGCTTCAAGGCACTCAACAATCTTAACCTGTATGTGAACGATGGCGAATTACGTTGCCTGATCGGTGCTAATGGTGCGGGTAAAACCACCATGATGGATGTGATTACCGGCAAGACCCAGCCGGATTCCGGCACCGTGTATTTTGGCAGTAACTACAATCTGCTCGACCGCTCGGAAGCAGAAATTGCCGAACTCGGCATTGGCCGTAAATTCCAGAAGCCTACGGTATTCGAAGCCCATAGTGTGTTCGACAACCTGGAATTGTCGCTCAAGTCCAACAAGGGGGTGATTCCGACGCTGTTTGCACGCCTCAGCCCGACCGAAATCGGCCGTATTGAAGAAGTGCTGGAAATCATCAGCCTGACCGACCAGCGTTATATGCTGGCGGGAGCCTTGTCTCACGGGCAGAAGCAATGGTTGGAAATCGGTATGTTATTGATGGCGCAGCCGAGGTTGTTGCTGGTGGATGAGCCGGTGGCCGGGATGACGCCACAGGAAACCGAACGTACCGCTGAGCTGCTGACCTCGCTGGCGGGAGAGCACACGGTCATCGTGGTGGAGCACGATATGGAATTTGTCCGCAGCATTGCCCGTACTGTCACCGTCTTGCACCAGGGCTCGGTGCTGGCAGAAGGCACCATGGATCAGGTACAGAACAACCGTGACGTGATTGAAGTGTATCTGGGGGAAGAAGCATGATAGCCATCAACAAGGTTAACCAGCTGTATGGCGGCACCCAGATTCTGTGGGAACTCGACCTCACTATCGAAAAAGGCTCCTGTACCTGCATCATGGGTCGTAATGGCGTCGGTAAAACCACCTTGCTGAAATGCCTGATGGGGCTGTTGCCCATCTCCACGGGTGAGATTTTGCTTAACGGCGAGCCGTTGCATAAAAAGAACGCCGAAGCCCGTGCCGTGGCGGGTATCGGCTATGTGCCTCAAGGACGCGACATTTTCCCGATGCTGACGGTTGAAGAGAACTTGCGGATTGGTCTGCCGATTCGCAAGCAACGGCTGAAAATGCTTGGTTGTCATGATGATTCTGCCGAGATTCCGGCAAAAATATTCGAGCTGTTCCCGGTATTAAAAGAAATGCTGCATCGTCGGGGCGGCGATTTGTCCGGTGGCCAGCAACAGCAACTGGCCATTGGTCGGGCGCTGGTGATCGAACCCAATGTACTGATTCTGGACGAACCCAACGAAGGTATTCAGCCTAATATCGTCAAGCAGATTGGCGACGTGATTCTCAAACTGAACGAGGAAGAAGGTCTGACGGTGATTCTGGTTGAACAGAAACTCGGCTTCGCCCGACGGGTCGGCAAGGAGTTCCGTTTGATGGAAAAAGGCCGTGTGGTTGCCAGTGACAAGATGGCCAATTTGAACGATGCACTGATTCGGCAATATCTGGCAGTATGATGGCAAGCAGTTTCCCCGCTATCGGAAGGTCAGATCAAGGAGTACGCGGCATGAATATGCCGGTTGAACAGCCATCACAAGAACCACAACAAGAGCCAGGACAAGAGCCGTCACCCGCCTTACGGGTGACGCCATCGCGCTGGAATGCCTCACTGGCGTTAGGTATAACCAGAACCCCTCGTGGTTCGGTGTTGAAAAGCAACGTCCACCAGGGGCCTTTGTATGTGCAAAAGCCTTTCTACCCGGAAGGGCGAGAGCTGGCGCATCTTTATCTGCTGCATCCGCCGGGTGGTATGGTGTCGGGCGATACGCTGGCCATTGCCGTCAATCTGGGTGACGCTGCAGCAGCGCTGCTAACCACCCCCGGTGCGGGTCGAGCCTATAAGGCGCGTGCCGACAAAACCCCACAACGACAGAATCTCCGTTTTGAGCTGGCCGCACAGGCCACGCTGGAATGGCTGCCGCTGGAAAGCATTATTTACCCGGATGCCAATACCCGGCTGGATACCGACGTTTACCTTGCAGAAGGGGCGCGTTATATCGGCTGGGAAGTGACCTGCCTGGGCTTGCCCGCATCGAACCAACCCTTCACCGCCACCAGTTCATTCAGCCAGAATCTCAATCTCTATCGTCATGGCCGCCTGGCGTTGCGGGAGCGATTGCTGGTACATGGCGATCAGGGTATTTACCGCGCCATGACCGGGCTGCAATCCATGCCCATTAGCGGCATGATGGTGGCGGGGCCTTTCTCTCCAGACGGTAGGGATGACGACTCAGATAGCAAAACGCTGCTGAGTGACGAAGTGATCGGCCAGCTGCGTGCCTTGCTGGAAACGGACGGATCTGGAAAAACATATCTAACAGGTGTTACTCTTAATCGTGATTTTCTGATCATTCGTTACCTTGGTCATTGTTCGGCCCAGGCTCGCGCATTGTTTACCCGCTGCTGGCAGGAAATTCGCCCGCTGCTGATTGGGCGTCAGGCTTGCGCTCCGAGAATCTGGGCGACCTGAACGGCTGTCCCAACCTGAATAACAAGACCACCATCAAAGAGGTCCGGCATGGAACTACTGCCAAGAGAAAAAGACAAGCTGCTGATCTTCACTGCCGCGCTGCTGGCCGAGCGACGACTGAATCGCGGCCTGAAGCTCAACTATCCCGAAGCCATGGCTTACATCACCATGGAAATTATCGAAGGTGCCCGTGACGGTAAAACCGTTGCCGAATTGATGAGCTACGGTAAAACCCTGCTCAGCACCGAGCAGGTGATGGACGGCGTGCCAGAACTGATTCACGAAGTGCAGGTGGAAGCCACCTTCCCGGATGGCACCAAGCTGGTGACGGTTCACGAACCGATTTGTTAGGCCGCTGGGCATACCACGCGAGCCGTGGAAGCCAGAAGAGAAAATGCCAAGGCTGCTCTCGTTCCCACGCTCCGCGTGGTAATGCAAACAGCAAACCCTATCCACCACAGGGAGACACAGATGTTTATTCCAGGTGAAATACAAGCCGTCAGCGGTGACATTGAACTGAACGTTGGCCGTAAAACCCTGACGCTCCGGGTTGAAAACACCGGTGACCGTCCCATTCAGGTCGGTTCTCACTATCATTTTGCTGAAACCAATCCGGCGCTCAGCTTCGACCGCGACGCTGCCTTGGGCTTCCATCTTAATATCGCTTCTGGAACGGCCGTGCGGTTTGAACCCGGCCAGGGTCGCGACGTCGAGCTGGTGGAGTTTGCTGGCAAGCGCGAAATTTACGGATTTCGTGGCGAAGTGATGGGCAAGCTGCCGGCCGCTGAAGGTGCAGACGACCATACGGTCACGGTCAAGATGGATCGCACCGCTTATGCCCAGATGTTCGGGCCGACCGTTGGCGACAAAGTCCGCCTGGGTGATACCGACCTGTGGATTGAGGTAGAAAAAGACTTCACCGTCTATGGCGATGAAGTGAAATTCGGCGGCGGTAAGGTGATCCGTGATGGCATGGGTCAGAGCCAGGTGCTGAATAATCCAGCCGACGGTGAACCGGCGATGGATCTGGTGATCACCAACGCGCTGGTACTGGATCACTGGGGTGTGGTTAAAGGTGACGTCGGCATCAAGAACGGTCGTATTGTAAAAGTCGGCAAAGCCGGTAACCCGGATGTGCAAGCCGGAGTGGATATTATTGTTGGCCCGGGTACGGAAGTGATTGCCGGTGAAGGTTCGATCCTGACGGCGGGTGGCATCGATGCCCATATTCACTTTATTTGCCCGCAACAAATCGAAGAAGCCCTGATGAGCGGCGTCACCACCATGATTGGTGGTGGTACTGGCCCGGCCACTGGCACCAATGCCACCACCTGTACGCCGGGGCCATGGTATCTGGCCAAGATGATCCAGAGCACCGACGATATGCCGATGAATCTCGGTTTTCTGGGTAAGGGGAATGCCAGCCTGCCGGACGCCCTGGCAGAACAGCTGGAAGCCGGCGCTTGTGGCCTGAAGCTGCACGAAGACTGGGGCACCACACCCGCCGCCATCGATTGTTGCCTGAGCGTGGCAGAACAATACGATGTGCAGGTCGCGATTCATACCGACACCTTGAATGAATCCGGTTTTGTTGATGACACCATCGGGGCTTTCAAGGATCGGGTGATTCACACCTATCACACCGAAGGTGCCGGTGGCGGCCATGCACCAGATATTATCCGTGCCTGTTCCTATCCCAATGTGCTGCCGTCATCCACCAACCCGACCCGGCCCTACACGGTGAACACGGTGGATGAACACCTCGACATGCTGATGGTATGTCACCATCTGGATACCTCGATCCCGGAAGATGTTGCCTTTGCCGATTCCCGCATTCGCAAGGAGACCATTGCGGCTGAAGATATCTTCCACGATCGCGGTGCCTTCTCGATGATCTCGTCCGACTCTCAGGCCATGGGCCGGGTGGGGGAGGTGGTGACGCGTACCTGGCAAACTGCCCATAAAATGAAGCAACAGTTCGGTTTCTTGCCCGAAGACAAGGCTCTGGGCAGCGACAACTTCCGCGCCCGCCGTTACATTGCCAAATACACCATCAATCCGGCGATTACCCACGGTATCTCTCATGAGGTGGGCTCTATCGAACCGGGCAAACTGGCGGATCTGGTACTGTGGAAACCGGCATTTTTTGGTATCAAACCCTCGATGATCATCAAGGGTGGCATGATTGCGGCCGCACAAATGGGCGATCCGAATGCCTCCATTCCCACTCCGCAGCCAGTGCATTACCGGCCGATGTTTGGTGCCCATGGTTCCGCTGCGGCAAAAACCTCCTTCACCATGGTGTCGCAAGCGGCGCTGGATAGCGGTCTGAAAGAACAACTGGGCATCAAGCGTGAACTGGTGGCCTGTAAAAATACCCGCAATATTCGCAAAAGCGATATGGTGCATAACAGCTGGCAACCCAACATCACCGTCGATCCGCAAACCTATGAAGTGCGAGCCGACGGAGAACTGCTGACCTGTGAACCAGCCACCGAGTTACCACTGGCGCAGTTGTACACGCTATTTTGATTGCGCTGTTCTGACTCAGCAGGCCGTTCCCACGCCGGAGCGTGAGAACGGCCAGCAACGGGAATAATGATTTGAATACTGGCCCCCACGCTCCGGTGTGGTAGCCAATCCGGAGAAATCCATGTTGGAGATTTACGAACGCCTGGGAACCGATGCCGCTGGCCCGATTTACGCCACGGTTTGCCTGACCCATGAACAACGTGACCGGGGGCGTTTACGCCTGACCAGTACGGACGGCGAAGAAGTACGGGTATTTCTGGAACGTGGTAAACCCTTGCTGGTGGGTGAGTTTCTGAAAACCCAGTGCGGCAAAATTGTACAGGTAGACGGCGCGATAGAAGCCGTTGCCGAAGCCACTTGTGACGACTGGCGTACCTTTGCCCGTGCCTGTTATCACCTTGGCAATCGCCATGTGAAACTGCAGGTGGGAGATCGCTGGTTACGTATTACTCCCGATCATGTGTTAGAGGAAATGCTGGTGTTGCTGGGACTGACCATCACACCGACGGAAGCGGTGTTTGTGCCGGAGTCGGGTGCCTATTCCAATGGTGGTCATTCGCATGGTCATTCGCACGGTCCGCACGGTCATGCTCACAGCCACGAGCAGGCGCATGATCACGCACATGATGATCAACACAACGGGAAGCACGACGATCAACATGAGCATGGCCATGACCATCAGCACCACTGATTCGGTCGTGGTTGATACCACCCTGGCGGCTGCGTCACCTTTGAGTGATATGGGTCTGATCCGCTTGATGCAGCTGTGCTCGGTGAGTTTGCCAGTGGGGGGATATGCCTTCTCTCAGGGTATGGAATACGCCATTGATGCCGGCTGGATTACCAAAGCGCCTCAGGTGAGCCAGTGGGTGAATGAGCAGTTGCAACACAGCCTGTCAGCGACTGATTTGCCGGTGTTACGACGGTGTATGGCGGCGATCGCCAGTGGTGATCTGGCTGAACTGGTACGGCTGAATGATCTGCTATTGGCCTGTCGAGAAACGCGTGAATTACGGCTGACCGACACCGCCATGGGAGAAGCGTTACACCGTTTGTTAACCAGCCTCGGTTTTGAGCTGCCGTTTGCCAAAAGCGAGCCGGTCAGCTTTGTCTGCCTGTTTGCATTGGCGGCTGGTGAGTGGGGGATTCCTTACCGTTCGGCGGCGCTGGGATTTTTATGGTCCTGGCTGGAAAACCAGATAGCGGCAGCCACCAAACTGGTGCCACTAGGGCAAACCCAGGCGCAACAATTACTCGGTGAGTTGCAACCCGCTCTGCAACGAGCGTTAGAATACGCAGACACCCTGGATGACGATGAAATTGGAGCGGGCCTGCCAGCCCTGGCTATTGCCAGCTCCCAACATGAACATATGTATTCGCGCCTGTTCCGCTCCTGAAGCAACGGGCCGGTGTTACCAAGACAAGGGGAATTTTTTATGTCGAAACCAAAACAGACACTGCGCATTGGCGTTGGCGGCCCGGTTGGCTCGGGTAAAACCGCCTTGCTGCGTTCTCTTTGCACGGCGATGCGTGACTACTACGATATTGCGGTCGTCACCAACGACATCTATACCAAGGAAGACGCCAAATTCCTCACCGAAAACGAGGCGCTCAGCGCTGATCGTATTCTCGGGGTGGAAACGGGCGGCTGTCCGCATACCGCCATTCGTGAAGACGCTTCCATGAACCTGGCTGCCATCGATCAGCTGCTGGCACGACACGGTGCGCTGGACGTGGTCTTTGTCGAAAGTGGCGGTGATAACCTCAGTGCCACCTTCAGCCCGGAACTGTCAGACCTGACCCTGTATGTGATTGACGTATCGGCAGGTGACAAGATTCCACGCAAGGGTGGCCCCGGTATTACCAAGTCGGACTTGCTGATCATCAACAAAACCGATCTGGCTCCGCTGGTGGGTGCCTCGCTGGAAGTGATGGCGCGGGATGCCAAAAAGATGCGTGGCGAGCGGCCGTTTGTGTTCTCCAACCTGAAAAAAGCCCAGGGCCTGGACGACATCATTCATTTTATTGTGACCGAAGGCATGCTGGAGCAGAAAACGATTCCGCCAGCCAAAGCGGTGGTTTGATCGACGGTACCCTGTCCGAATCCGTCTGAATCGAATCCGTCCCAATCAAAGACTCTTGTGAACCAATGACATCAAGGAAACAGCTATGAAACATATCTTCAAAACCGTCATCACTGTGTCCATTAGCGCTGCGGCTGTTGTGCCAGCGGTCGCCATGGCACACACCGGCCATGAAACCTCCGGCCTGATGGCGGGTATAACGCACCCGTTTACCGGCCTGGATCACCTGTTAGCCATGGTGGCGGTAGGTCTTTGGGCGGCACAAATGGGGGGTAAAGCTACCTGGCAGCTGCCACTGGCTTTTATCGTGACCATGGCGTTTGGCGCTGGCCTGTCGATGCTTGGTGTGACCGTGCCATTTGTTGAAGGCGGTATTCTGGCGTCGGTGATTGCCGCTGGCTTGTTGGTAGCTTTTGCCGCCCGCTTCAATATTCTGCTTTGTACCGCCCTGACCGCCGGGATGGCGATGTTTCATGGCGTTGCCCACGGTGCTGAAATGCCGGTTGCCGCCAGTGGGCTGAGCTATATGGGTGGCTTTCTGCTGGCAACACTGGTGTTGCATCTGGCGGGTATCGCGCTGATCAAGGCGGGTAAACCTGCAATCGCCGCAATGACGGCGCGTATTGTGGGCGCGGGTATCGCCGCCGGTGGTCTGGTCTTGGCGGTTATTTGAATCTGGCGACGGTGTTCTCATACCCATACGGATACGTTGGTGTGGGAACCCGGTGCGTTACGACTTTATTGTCTATCCAGTCGGTTTAACATCGGCTGTAACTGTTCTTCGTAACGTTGCCATTGCGCTACCCGGCTGTTCGATAGCGGCTTGCGCACCTGAGTCGCAGACAGAGTTCGTACACTGCGCTTGTTTTCGTGGAAGTTCAGGCACGCGTCATTCCATGGCAGGCCAACAAAGTCCAGCAGGGCGCGGATGGTATGCTCTGGTTCGGCAATCAGCGTTTCATACTCCATCACAAAAATATCGCTGCCGGTGTTCCGCCAGTGCTGAATCAGTTTTTCGCTGGCATTCCAGATGTCGGCCAGCTCTTCCTGCTGATAGGTGAAGTACATACCTTCGGAGAAAAACTGGCGGTAACAGCCCCATAAATTGTCCATTGGGTTGCGGCGGCACACCACTATTTTGGCGTGGGGCAGGGCCTTGCGGATCACTCCGATAGCTTTGTAGTTCTGCAGGTTTTTGTCGGTAAACCAGCCGCCATCTTGCAGTGCCTTGGTGCTGTCCAGATAGGCGTTACCAATAGCTTGCCAGCCGTCTTCCGGCATATCTGTAACCCAATTTGGGAAGGTTTTCCGAATGCCTTTACGAGCCAGCCATTGGCCACACGCCAGTGGCAAATCATTGAGTTCGTCGCCCCCTGCAACGCTGGGATGGCTGGACAGAATCTGTTCGGTCAGGGTGGTGCCACTGCGCGGTAAGCCGCAGATAAAGATGGGTGTTGGTTTACCTGCAAGGTTGTCGGCAGCGCTGGCGGACGCCGCCGTGGGGAAGGCCGCAGCCGCTTTTTCAATTTGGCTCAGTTCCGCACTGTGCTGGTAGGGCACAATCGATCGTTTGAGTTCGGCACCGGCCTGAATGTTGTCGAACTGACGGGCGTATTCTTGGGCGCTTTCGTCACTGCGCCCCAGTGAGTAGTAGATCATCGCCCGTTGATTGGGGCTCAGTTTGTCGCCGCTGGCTAACGCCTGACAGCGTTGATATTCCGCTGCTGTTAAGGCACCGACCATGTCGGAGCGGTTCCAGATGGCATTCGCGTTATCTGGCTGCAGGGCCAAACAGCGTTTGAAGCTTTCCAGAGCGGCGTCACTGCGGCCCATTTCTTTCAGAATGACACCGCGGTGATTGTGTAATTCTGCCAGTGTCGGTTCCAGCTTGAGGGCCTTGTCTATCAGTCGTAAGGCGTCGCTGTGTTGCTGGGTAATCCGCTTGGCTAGTGACAAACTGGTGAGCGCGGGAATAAACCGGGGTTTGCTGGCCAGGCAACGTTGCGCATCCTGTACCAGGCCTTGCTGGTCGGCAGAATGATTCAAGGCAGCAAACAGCATCATCCAGGCATCGGCAAAACCGGGTACTTGCTGGGTAATCTGCCTCAATACGTCGATGGCCGGTAAGGGCTGGCCACTGTGCAGCCAGCGTTGTGCCAACACCATGGCTTGCTGTACTGGCATGATGCGCTTGTCCTGATCCGGTAGCTGGAGAGTGATCGGTTTCAGAGCTGCTTTATTTGCTTTGTTCGTACCTGCACTTGCTGTTTTTTTTACCACGCCAGTATTCGCCTTTCGTAAAAACAATCCGTTAGCGGATTATGCCTGAATGAAACGCACGGAGCATTTGCCGCCTTTGGCCACCGGGGTTATCGTTACCTATTTAATACTTTCAAGCCGAGGCAACAGGCACTCCCATGGGCAAAATTCATACTTTTGAACTGTGCGACTACCAACCAGAGCAACACGATCAGCCGTATCGCTATCTGGTGATTAGTCAGGGCCAGGTGTTATCGACAACAGCAGCGGATTTGACGCTGCATAGCCATGCCGATGTGCACTGCCGTTGGCCGGAGTTGACGAGTCAGACGGAGACGGTCTTTATTGGCATCGCCAATCGTAATATCCCCTGTTTTGTTATTGAACTGGCACAGCCGGTGGAACCGGAAGCCAATCATTGGTTATCTCCCAGAGCACTGATGGCGAATGCGTCGGCGGATGAATATGTGGCCTTGTCGCGGGCATTGCAGCTGGGCGTATGGGCACGGGAACATCGTTATTGCGGTGTCTGTGGAGCGCCAACCCGGCAACACCAAACCGAGCGGGCGATGTTTTGTGAACCCTGCAATAAGCTGTATTTCCCCCGCATTGCTCCCTGCATCATCACCATAGTGACTCGTGGCGAGTACTGCTTGCTGGCCCATCACAGCCGTTACAAAGTTAATTCTTACAGCACCCTGGCCGGTTTTATTGAGGCGGGTGAGTCGATTGAAGATGCCGTTCACCGTGAAGTGAAAGAGGAAGTGGGCATTACTATCCGCGACCTTGAATACTTCGGCAGTCAGAGCTGGCCTTTCCCTGGTCAGCTGATGGTGGGGTTTATCGCTCACTACGACAGCGGTGATATTGTGATCGATGACGATGAAATTTCTGATGCCCAGTGGTTTCATTACACCCGGCTACCAGAAACGCCGCCACCCTTGTCCATCTCTGGCCAACTGATCCAGACCTTTGTTGACCGTTGTCGGCAAGCCCAATGACCGAGCGTGAAAAGATGCTGGCGGGATTGCCGTATAACGCCTGGGAGAACGAGCTGTTGGCAGCACGGTTGCAAGCCAAGTCGGTTTGTCATGCCTTTAATCAGGCGGATCCGTGTCAGCTGGACGCTCGTATGGCCTTGTTACGCGGTTTGTTGACGCTGCGTGGCAGTGCCCATATTGAACCCAATTTCTTTTGTGATTACGGTGTCAATATTGATATTGGCGACCATTTCTATGCCAATCACAACCTCACCATTCTGGATGTTTGCCCGGTGACCATTGGTGCCCAGGTGATTATCGGGCCTGGATGCATGATCGCTACTGCCATACACCCGTTAGACCCTACAGAGCGCCAGACAACCGAATCAGGGCTGCCCATTGTGATCGGCGATCACGTCTGGCTGGGCGGCAATGTCTCGGTGCTGGCGGGTGTCACGATTGGCGATAACTGCGTTATTGGCGCAGGCAGTGTGGTCAATCGGGATATTCCTCCAGGCACCGTTGCTGCCGGAAACCCTGCACGGGTTATCCGGACGTTATAACCAAAGGAGACTCAGGCAATGAGCAACCTACACGGCAAACTGAACTACGTTGAAATGGCCGCCTGTAACCTGGAAGCGACCAAGGACTTTTTTACCGCCGCCTTCGACTGGCAATTTGTCGATTACGGCCCGGATTACACCGCATTTGCCAACGTCGGGCTGGATGGTGGTTTTTATCGCGCAGAGCTGGCTTCCCGAGCTGAGCAAGGTGGTGCATTGCTGGTGTTTTTCAGCGACAACCTGGAGCACACGTTGGCAGCCGTTGAAGGTGCTGGTGGCATGATCGTCAAACCCATATTCGAGTTCCCTGGTGGCCGTCGTTTTCATTTCAGGGAACCCAGTGGCAACGAGTTCGCCGTATGGGCCGAATAACCCCCGCTGGTATAGCGCCTGACCTGGATACACTATGGCTAATATGGCTAAGCCGGTAACAACCCGCCTGAAGCCGTTGCCGGTTAGCTCCCCAGACGAGCAGCGCCTGTGCCCATTATGCGCAGGCGATAACCACTGCGCCGTTGCTAGCGGGCAAGATGCCAGCCAATGCTGGTGCATGACGGCGCAATTTCCACCATCACTGCTGGAACAAACAGTCGAATACGCCGGGAAGCAATGTATTTGTGATCAATGTCGGCAGCTGTTTGAGATGAGATAGATGGCCTATTGAGGATTGTTTACCGGTTTGTGTTGAGGCACTCTTGCCTTGCCTGGGATGACGGGCATGAATCGATAACAAATAAGGATGAATGATGAAAAAAATCAGCTTGATTGCACTGTTGGCTCTGACTGTTTTGGCAGCCGGTTGCTCTGGCCAAAAAATTAACAGTGAGATCCAGGACGCCGTTGTGTATGACCCTGGCTATGAAATACAGATTATTCAGGACAAAGAAACTCGAACCGGGTTTCTTGACGCAGTGACTGCCTGGATGGATCAGAATGGCTACCAATACACAGTTGATCAGGAAGGTGCCAAACACGATAACGATAAGTTGACCGTGGAGTACGTGGGTTACTGGAACTGGGATATGGCAACCTACCTGAATTATTCCAAAATTGAAGGTTTTAATCAGGGACAGCGAGTCCGGCAGATAGAGTTTTCATCGGGTAATTTACCGTCCAAATTTGGTAACTCTGAAAAGCGAATTCAGTTGATGCTGGATGTGATGTTCGGACGTAAAACCGTTGAAGAAGCCAACGCCCAGCTTTGATAGGCAAGCCCGACTTCTTGGCATTCCGTTTCCGTGACCAATGAGGAGTACCCCGGAGGTTTCGGGGCTCTTTTAAAGACAGGCAAAAAAGACAGGCAAACTGCCGCGCGGCAGCGAGTATGTGTTATTTCCGGGTACTCGGTTACAGCACGCTGTCTTGTATATTCAAGCAGAATACTCAACGATATTTCTGCAACAAGGGCAGCACTGCGCGGCAGCCAAACTCATGCCACCGTCTCATCACACAGCGCCAGCCAAGCGTTTAATCCTGCGGTTCTGAATTTCTGTTTGTGTAGCACGATGTAGAGGCTGCGGCCGAAGTCTCGTTGTGGGGTTTTGACTTCACTCAGGTCGCCACGCCGGAAGTTATCTTCCAGCGCGATGCGTGACAGGCAACTGATGCCCAGTTCTGCCTGTACCGCACGTTTAATGGCTTCGGTGTGTTCCAGTTCCATGGCGATATCCAGTTGCGGCAGCAGGCCGTACATACCGCGATCAAACGCCTGGCGGGTGCCGGAGCCTTCTTCGCGCAGGATCCAGCGGGCCTGTTGCAGTTGCTCGTCAGCGGCCTGGTCAAGCTGGGCGAGCGGGTGGGCGGGGTGGCAGAACACCACCAGTTCGTCCGTTTGCCAGTGCCGGATTTCGAGTTCGGGCTGGTTGATTTCTCCTTCAATCAGGCCTACATCCAGTTCAAAGTTCAGCACCTTGTCGACAATGTGTTCGGTGTTGTCGACGGTCAGGGTCACTTCGGCTCCCGGGTGTTGTTGCATGTAGTCGGCTACCATACGCACAGCCAGGTAGTTGCCAATGGTCAGCGTCGCTCCCACACGCAGTTTGCCGGTGCCCTGGTGCTGCATCAGGTGGTTTTGCAAAGCGGTTGCCTGTTCTGTCAGTGCCATGGCTTCGGGCAACAGCAGACGGCCTTGTTCATTGAGTTGCAGGCGTTTGCCAACCCGGTCGAACAGTTGCAGATTGAATTGGGATTCCAGATCTTTGAGGGCGCTGGAGGCGGCACTTTGCGACATCGCCAAGTGGTCGGCAGCACGGGTGAGATTGCCGCTTTGGGCGATGGCGATAAAGACTTCCAATTGACGCAGGGTGTATCTCATTTTCGGTATTTCCGATTATGGATATTTGAACTACCCGTTTTACCGAAAAGTAGCACGGCAGTACAGTGTGGGTATCAACTAACGCACGGCCCGGCGATTTATGCGGGTACTGCCAACCATATTCGATTGCGGGAGAGCCAATCATGAGCAACCTGATCAAGGAAACCGTCACCAGCGTTCACCACTGGAATGATACGCTGTTCAGTTTTACCACCACGCGTAATCAGGGGCTGCGTTTCAAGAACGGTCACTTCACCATGATCGGGCTGGAAATTGAAGAGAAGCCGCTATTACGGGCCTACAGTATTGCCAGTGCCAACTATGAAGACGAGATGGAGTTTTTCTCGATCAAGGTACAGGACGGCCCGCTGACCCAACACCTGCAAAAGCTGGCTGTCGGTGATGAGATTCTGGTGGGCACCAAGCCGGTCGGGACGTTGATTGCGGATAACTTGTTGCCGGGTAAAAATCTGTATCTGCTGAGTACGGGGACTGGCTTGGCGCCGTTTATGAGCATCATCAAGGATTACGAAATTTATCAGCAGTTCGACAAGGTGATTCTGACTCACGGCGTGCGTCACGTTAGCGAACTGGCCTATCAGGATCGTATTGAGAATGAGCTGCCACTGAATGAGTATTTTGGCGAAGAGATTCGTAATCAGCTGATTTACTACCCCACAGTGACCCGTGAGGCATTTCGGAATCAGGGCCGTTTGACGGATTTGATCACCTCCGGCAAGTTGTTTGACGATATTGGTTTACCGCAGCCAAATCCGGAAACTGACCGTTTTATGTTGTGTGGCAGCCCGGCAATGCTGAATGATCTGACGGCTATTCTGAAGGGGCTGGGCTTTGAAGAGGCGCGTGGCAGCAAAGCGGGTCATTATGTTATCGAACGGTCGTTCGTTGAGAAATAACAGATACTTTGCGGGCCAGTGGCCCGCTTTCCCTGATGCTGCTTGCTGACAGGCTCCTGGCTGGTCTTGCCAACAGGGCTGATATGCGGGTTTTAGCGCACGGCAATGCCGACGGGCAGTTCTTCGAACCAGTCCAGGAATTCAGTCATATGCGGTTGCCGGAACAGGCGTCCGTGTTGTGGGGCCATGATGTTGATGTCGAGCTGCCGAACACGGCGAATCCAGTCGAGCTTGGCGCTGTTGGAGGGCATCCAGCGTTGGTGAAACTGGCGCATTTTCGGCGCGTGGGTAGTCATGCTGTCGACAAACAGCGGTGCATCGCTATCTTCCATGGCGGCACCAATATCACCGCTCATCAGAATTTTGGCCTTGGGGTCATACACGTGAAAATTACCCGATGAGTGCAGGTAGTGAGCGGGGACAAATTGTAGCTGGATGCGACCAAGGGTCAGGGTCTGGCCTTCGTCCGGGATAGCGCAGAAGCGGATTTGGCTCATCCCGAAATGGCGAATAAAACTTTCCCACAGCCAAGGCGAGTAGAGCTTGGCGTCCGGCAATGCCTGATCCCACAGTCCCAGCGAGGAAATAATATCCGGATCCTGGTGGCTGGCAAACAAGTGGGTGATCTTTTCGGCAGGAATAAACTTCAGAACCGCCGAGAGCATGGGAGCAAACAGCTCGATACCACCAGGGTCAAGCAACATCGCCTGGTCACCGCTTTGTACCAGATACTGGTTGGTATCGATAATACCGTCCGACTTGTTGGGGTCACGCCCAAACATGATCCAGCGATGATCGCCGTCTTCATAAATAATGGTGGCTTGCATGGGTCTCCCTTTCCGGTTTTCGGGCTGTGCCGGTGTGGTTGGGTTATGTGTTCTGGATCAGCGATGCTTTTGGCTCAACAGACGGCGGGCGTTACTCAGGTGCTGTCGAATCTGGTTGGCGGTGGTGGTGATATTGGCGGCAATGACTTCGAGCTGGGCGCGAAAATCTCCGGCAGAGGAGGCTTCAATTTTGCTGGAGGTGGCAATCAGGTTGGCAGTGCGGATGTGTTTGTCGCCTTCTTCCAGTTGCGTTTCCAGTTCCCGCAGGCCTCGTGTGAGTAGCTCCGACAAGCACTCGCGTTCAGCGTAGCACTGCTGCATGGCGTGTTGCAGTGAGTCTCCATGAGGGAGCTGCTGGCGCTCCAGCCATTCAAATTTGTCGGCGGCGGTATTGGCCCGCCAGAGTGACACGGCTTGTTGGGAGAGGTCTTCGGAGACCCCATTGATGTACTGGCTCTGGCGAATAATGTCGCTGGCCAGCTCATCAATAAAATGGGTAATGGCCTTGAATCCCACCGTTTTGGAACCGGCGCGTACGGCCAGGGCGCGGGCATTTTTGGCCGTCAGTGCCAGCCCCTTGGCTTCCAGCATGGCCTGGTGGAGTTCCGCAGCAATACTGGCTGCCGTCACAAAAATGGGTACTGCCATAAGGTGTCGCCCCTGATTCACGTCTTGTTCAGTATAGAAGCACTTGCCATTTTTGCCTGTCAGCGCTGGCTCAAACGAGTTCCGGCGGCATTGGACTTTAACCAGCCGCGAATACGGCGTGTTAATGCATTGTGTTCATCTGCCAGTGCTATCGGCCCGGAGAGGAAAAACTGTTGATAGTGGGCGCGTTTATTGTGTCGCATCAGGCCTGCTCGCTGGCGTAACTGAGTGGCGGAAAGCTGATTGGCATCGGTAATCACATCGAAGACTGGCACCGCCAGTTGCAGCAGTTGTTGCGGTAGCGGGATTTTGGTGGCGCTGCTTTCTCGTGCGTCAATCAGGATCAGTGCCAATCCGCGCTCTGCTTTGCCGTCGGCATTGATACGGCTGACTTCGTTGAGCCATTGACTGGCCCAACTGGCACTGCTACCGCTGGCGATCACCACCAGGTTGAGCTGCCCGCGACTTTTCAGATACTGAATGCCTTGCCGGATCCGTTCCATCACCTGTTGGCGATGCTGTTGCTGGGCCTGCTCATAAGCGCTGGCCTGCTGGCCTTCGATTGCCGTGACGGCTGATGGATTGGCGTCTGTCTTCAGCGCTGGCAGCTGTGTTAGTTGTGGCAGTGGTGGCTCTCTGGCCAGCGTCGGGTCAAATGTATTGGGTTCTGGCGGTATGGCTACTTTTGCGTCAGTCGTCGCCAGCGTTGTGGTCGTGGTGCTGTCGTCTTTTTTCTGGTCGTTTGGGTTGGTATTTTGGTTGTTGTCGTGCGCGGAATATGCGTTATCGGCCGCCTCTGCGGTTGCTGCCGGTGTATCTCCAGCGCCGCTTGCCGCAGAGTCTTTATTGGTGCTGCTTGCATCAAGGTACAGGGATGTTGGCGGTAAGGGTGCGGGGGGTGGATCAGGCAGCTCTATGGCGAGCGTTGCCCAGCCCAGGTCTGGCAGCTGTTCACGTAACATGCCGGTGGGCACCGGCCACTGACCATGTTGTCCCTGGTCGTGTAACAGCAAGGTTCCACCTTGTGGAAAACCGCTACGCTCCTGAATAAACAAACCATAAAAGGCGGTTTCGTTCGCCAGCAGTGGCACCACTTCACTGCTGCGCTGAAATAACGCCAGCTGGGCTGGAATGGCCTGGTGGCGCTGCAGTGATTCATCCGGGGTGATACGCTCTGGTGCTTTAACCACGGCGACGGGGTCTGCCAGGGCTTCCGTAACGCTTGTGTCTTCAGGTTGACTAGCGGTCGTGACGGGTTCCGGGGTCGCTGGTTCGTCAGCGGCGAACGCCGGAGTGGCGGAGAGCAGTGCCAGCGCTGTCAGCTTTATCGCTACTCTCATTGTCATTGCTATTGCCAGCCCCATTAGCCGCGAGTGAATGCAGTGGGAGCCGGGGGCTGAACAGGGAGGGCGTGGTTGCCGCCGGGGCGGAACACAGGCAGAGCAAACAGACAGTAACCGCATCATGGTCAGGACTCGATCAGGAACAATTGGTTGACGTTGGCAACACAGGCTGCAAAAGCCGTTCCCACCGCTTACAATGACACTTCATTCATTACCCTGTGTCTATCCATGCACGATTTTCTGATTGCTCCTTCCATTCTTTCTGCTGATTTTGCCCGTCTGGGTGACGACGTTGCGGCGGTGCTGGACGCCGGTACCGACGTGGTTCATTTTGATGTGATGGACAACCACTATGTGCCTAATCTGACCATCGGCCCGATGGTGTGCAAGGCACTGAAAAAATACCTGGACAGTAATGGTTATAGCGCTCCCATCGACGTGCATCTGATGGTGTCGCCGGTGGACAGCCTGATTGCAGACTTTGCTGCTGCCGGTGCTACTTATATAACCTTTCACTCGGAAGCCTCGGATCATGTCGATCGCAGCTTGCAGCTGATCCGCTCGCTGGGCTGCAAGGCAGGTCTGGTATTTAACCCGGCGACCCCCTTGCACTACCTGGATTATGTGATGGATAAACTCGACGTGATTCTGCTGATGTCGGTCAATCCGGGTTTTGGTGGCCAGTCGTTTATTCCAGGCACGCTGGATAAATTACGTCAGGCGCGCCAGCGTATCGACGATTCCGGCCTGGACATCCGCCTGGAAATTGACGGTGGCGTCAAGGTCGACAATATTCGCGAAATAGCAGCGGCCGGAGCCGATATGTTTGTCGCTGGCTCGGCTATTTTTAATCAGCCTGATTATCAGGCCGTGGTTGAGCAGATGCGTAAGCAGCTGGCCAGCCTCCGTTGAGAAGGACATCCTGATATGTCGATCTGGAGTGAACCGGTACAAACGTATTTTTCCGCCCGTGAAGACACGGTTCCGCAAGCGCTGCTGTTTGATCTTGATGGCACGCTGATCGACAGTGTGCCGGATCTTGCGGCTGCGATTGATCAGATGCTGGTGCAACTGGGTCGACCGGTGGCTGGTCAGCCGCTGGTGGCTGAATGGGTCGGTAACGGTGCCGACATGCTGGTACGCAGGGCCTTGTGTGATGGCAATGATATGCAGGCCCAGGCACTGGATGCCGCCGAGGTTGCTGCGGCCAGAGCCTTGTTTGATCCTTTCTATCTGGAGCATCTGAACGATGCCACCGGGGTTTACCCCGGTGTTGAAAAAACACTCACCATACTGGCGGTGCTGGGCATTCGCATGGCATTGGTGACCAACAAACCCAGAGTGTTTACCGATGTGCTGCTGGATGCGCTCGGCTGGCGTCCTTATTTTGATGCGGTGGTGTGTGGTGATGACCTGCCACAACGTAAACCAGACCCTGTCTCTTATACACATCTCCGAGCCCACGAGACAGGCAGAAATCTCG
>OJIO01000327.1_pt1 | contig 33963 bp, 28 predicted proteins | sample 1595621 | NCBI WGS metagenome assembly OJIO01 (sample SAMN05416776, study PRJEB24817) | seawater metagenome | isolation source: Sea water | place: Canada:Atlantic | collected 2013-07 | reverse complement strand
CTACACTATCCTCTTCGTCGGCAGCGTCAGATGTGTATAAGAGACAGGTGATGATCGATGCCTTTGACGGCGACCACAAAGACCTGAGCAAGTCCAAGCGGGTCTCCTTGGTCTCCCGGGCCAAAATCGAGGGGCCCGGCGCCTTTGAGATCGCTGTGCCCGAGGGTGGAAAAGTCTGGATCTCCGCCTACAACGACGTGAACGGAGACGGGCGACCCAGCAGGGAAGAGCCCTTCGCCGAGTACGGGGACAACCCGGTCTTTGCCGACAAAGGACAGCCCATCAGGCTGAGCTTGAGCACCGAACACGGCCGCAAGAAGTGAGCCACGATCCCGCTCTTCGCGTCCTGATTCCAACCGCCCAAGCCCACCCCCTCATGCAGCGCAGCTTGGCCTTGTTGGCGGACTGCGCCCCGCTGGTGGTCGACGACTCCACCGCCGATCTGGGGCCAAAGGGTCTGGGCATTCCCGGTCTCCGCACCGCTGGTGGCCAGGGCTTTGCCCGCGCCGTCAACCTGGGACTGGAGCAGCTCGAAGGGGAAGGAGCTCAGTGGGTTTTGCTGCTCAACGACGACGCGCTCCCAGAGCCGGAGTGCTTGCCCACCCTTCTCCAGTACGCCGCAGACGAGGCCAGTGTCTCCATGCTCGGCCCCCTGCTGGTCGGCCCCGACGGCGTGGAGTCCGCTGGCCTGCGCTTCAACGTGCGCAGCGCACGCCTGGTTCAAAACAAAGACGTGCCCGACGGACCGGTGGATGTGGAGGCGCTCTCTGGCGCATGTGTGCTGATGCGCGCCCACCTGCGCTTCGATCCGGCCTTCTCCCACGCGATGGAGGACGTTGAGCTCAGCTTGAGAGTGCGCGCAGAAGGGGGCCGTTGTGTCTTGCTGCCCGGCGCCCGCTGTTGGCACGAAGGCGGTGGAACCCTGGCCCGAGACTCCGCCCTGGCGCAGCAACATGCCTTGAGTGGCCACATGCGCCTGCACGCCGGACAGCCCCTCCGTCAGGGCCTGGCCACCGCCTACGCCCTGGGCCAAGTCTTGCGAGAGGGCCCCTCTGCGCAGCGCTTTGGGGCCATACTCACCGCCTGGAAGGAGCGCTGATGCAGATCGAATTTGAAGGCCTACGCGATGCCTGGGCCCACCGCCCAGAGTTCGAGAAGGGCACCATGATGGGCTTTCCCTGCATGCGGCGAAAAGGCAATTTCTTCGCCAGCTTGGAGAAGGACACCGGCAACCTGATCCTCAAGCTGCCCAGAGCCGACGTAGACGCCATGGTGGCAGATGGCCGCGGCCTGGCCTTTGCCCCTGCCGGCCGCACCTTCAAGGAGTGGGTGGCCATTCCTTCCGAAGACTTTGAGCGCTGGGAGCCGCTGCTCGAAGAAGCCTGGGCTTTTGCGGGGACCTTTGCTGCGAAGGTGAAGAAGCCGAAGAAACCGAAGAAGCCGAAGAAGCCGAAGAAGTAAGCGAAACCGACTGGCGAGCCGCAGACTCCTCCGACGGCCCCGTGATCATGAGCAGCTCGGGGCGCCCGTGGTCGACCCGTACATCCACCAAGCAGCCCACCTGCAGCCTGTGCGCATGCAGGGCATGGACTCGGTAGGTGCAGCTGCCCTGGTAGACCCGGCCGTCCAGGCGATGGATCTCCAAAGTGAAGCGGGCGCGGTCGCCGTACTTAGAGGGCGGTAGAGGCTCCGCCTCCAGGATTCGAGCTTGTGCCCGCTCCCCATTGCGCAGCAAGCGTCCTTGGGTGCTCAAGGCCTTGATGAACGCGAGGCTCAGCAGCAAGCTGATGACCGTCGTGGCGACCACCCCGACAAAGACAATGACACTGGAAACACCGACCAAGCCGGACACGCTGGACTCCGTTGTAGGCCTTGAATACGCAGGCCTCCGCCGCAGAATTTCGCACCGGGGACTGGCACCGAATCGCACAGGCGGATGCCAAGAAGTCATCCCAGCCAAGGCCCCACAATGACGAAACGCTCCGGGCGCTCCGGGTCCACCCGAACCTCCACCTGCGCACCAACCAGCAGCCACTCCCGCTGAGCGAAGGAGTAGCGCCGTTTGTGTCGTGTGACGTAGCGCTGACCGTCCGCCCGTTGCACCCGGAGCTCCACGCTGAACTTGGACCGGCCACGGGCGCGAATGTGCCGTTCAATGGACACAACCTGCGCCGAGCACAGCTCTCCCTGGGCCAGCAGCTTGGCGGATTCCTTCGCCCCCTCGGCTATCAACGCCGCAGAACCAGAGACCGCGAGAACTGCAAAAATGGCCAGGCCTGCGCCAAAGGCCAGGAACAACAGGACCGCAATCACAGCGACGGAGAAGGTAGGGACAGCGGACACAGGAGGCCTCGAGAGCGTCTACGGGTGCGAGCTATGAGACATTTCCGGCCAAGGGTGGCTCGGGCCAACGCCCTCCATATTGAGGAGGCGAGGAAGTAGCCAAGCCCAACAATGACGCTGCATTGACGCCCCCCGGTGATGAGTCTCCCCGGAGGTTGTCATGTCCCTACTCAGTCTACTCTCTCTGCTCGCTTGCCCCCTTGGAATCCCCGGGGAGACCGTGGACCCCGGCGCCCAGTTCGGCGCCCAGGAAGACGCCCTGATGGTGCTGAAAGAGCAAGCCGGTGAGCGCTTCGAGCTGCGCTGGCAAGACGACTTGCCCACCGGACTGAGCCTGGCCTCGCCGGTACAGAACAGCCCCCAAGGGGTGATCGACTGGGTCGCTGCCCAAGACCCCATCTTCCAGCTCTCCGAGGCACCCGGGCTCTCTCTCTACCTGAAGCGCTGGACCCAGGACGATGCGTCCGGCGTGAGCAGCTACTTCTTCGGCCTGAGCCAAGATGGGCTGCCCATCGTGGACGCAGAGCTGGTGTTCATCGTGGAGAACGAGACCCTCACACAGTACAGCGGTCGATACACGCTGGCACAGGGTCGGGTGGAAGCTGCGCCGATCTTGAGCGCACGAGAAGCCCAGGCCATCGCCCAGGCCCAGCTCTCCGAGACACGGCCGTCCCTGAGCACCGCCGGCGAGGTCATGTTGGTCCTGATCGACCCCGCACTGCAGCAAGATGGCGAGGCCGGCGGCCTGATCCAAGCCTACCGAGTCCCACTGCACGACGTGGGCGAAAATGAGTCTTGGCTCTCCGCCTACGTGGGCGTGGAGAGCGCCTCTGTGCTGCGCGTGGACGCCACCCGCCAAGAGGAAGCCTTTGAGACCCAGATCATCGACGCGGACTGGACCAAGAGTGATGTGTGCTGGTACCCGGTGATCTCCTGGTCCCGGATCTGGGAGGCCGACCAAGTCTGTGACACCAACGGCTGCGATTCAGGGGCCACCGCCGATGCGCGCACCGCCTACACCATGAACCAGGCCACCTGGAGTCATCTGTGGGACACCTTCCGCCGCGACGGCTACGACCGCTGGGGTGGGGAGCACGAGACCATCGTGCGGGTGGGCGGACCCAGCAACGCCTCCTACGTGCCCGGCTGCGACCACACCCGCTTTAGCTCCGGCAACGTCACCCACGACATCGTCGGCCACGAGTGGGGGCATGCCATCGATGAGAAGACGGCCCAGCTGGTCTACGCCAACCAGAGCGGCGCCATCGACGAGCACCTGGGCGACATCCGCGGGGTCTACTTCCGCTGGGACGAGACGGGCAGCTACAGCCCCGACATCGGAACGGGCTCTGCGCTGGGCAAGATCCGCGACATCGAAGATCCCCCCTCCGAGGGAGACCCCGAGCACATGAGCGGCTACCTGACCTGCACCGCTAGCAACTGCGGCTCGGACAGCGACAAGTGGGACAGCGCCGAGGTCCACACCAACAGCGGCATCCTCAACAAGGCCCTCTCCATGCTGATCGTGGGCGGTACGCACCCGGTCACGAGCATCCCCGTGGACGCCGTAGACAGCCAGAGACTCTACAAGGTGATGCACCGCGCACACGTCTCCAGGCTGCGCTCCAACGCCACCTTCGCCGACTACCGCAGCGCCATGATGGCCGAGGCCACCCACCAGAGCTGGAGCGCCCAGGATCTGTGTCAGGTCAACAACGCCTTCGCCGCCGTGGGCATCGGAAACCCCGACTACGACTGCGACGGCGTCCAGGATGTCTTCGCCGGGGGAGACGTGGACCGAGACGGCATCCCAGACACCCTAGACAACTGCCCCAACTCCGCCAACCCCACCCAAGCGGACTGGGACAGCGACGGTGTCGGAAACTCCTGTGATGTGGACTACGACAACGACGGTATCGACAACGACGTGGACACCTGCCCCTACGATGCGGACCCCACGAACGCCGACAGCGACGGGGACGGCGAGGGCGACGCCTGCGCCAACCAAGACGGAGATGCCTGGCTGGACACCGAAGATGGCTGCCCCCTCAACGTCGACTACGCGATCTACGACACCGACGGCGACGGCATCTGGGACAAGTGCGATGACGACATGGACGGCGACGGCATCGGCAACAGCGAGGACGTGTGCTGGACGGTCTACGACCCTGAGCAAGCCGACTTTGACAACGACGGCAGGGGCGATCTGTGCGGCGACGCCGACGGAGATGGGATCATCGACCAGGACGACGCCTGCCCCTTGGACCGAGACAGCTTCCCGCTGGACCGGGACAACGACGGCCTACTGGACGCCTGCGAGGACAGCGACGATGACAACGATGGCGTACCGGACGAGGTCGACACCTGCCCCTGGGACTACGACAACGACAACGTGGACTCTGACGGAGACGGCTTCGGCGATGTCTGTGATCAGTGCCCCACAGTCTCGGACACCACCAACCGCGACCTAAACAAGAACGGCATCCCCGACGCCTGCGACCCCCACCACAACTGGATCGTTGGCGAGAGTGCCCTGGACGAGCACTGCGCAGTGTGGAGCTCCAAGCCCGAGGCCTGTCTGGACCTGAGCAGCCCCGACCTAGACGAGCTCTGGGTGGTCAGCATGGGGCCATGGATCGGCGACTTAATCCACGCCGGCGAAGTCCCCGGCTTGGTGCCCCTGCCCGCCTGCGTCAGCGACTGCCCCGACTTTCTGAGCCCCGACTGGACCGTCACCGTCCACTCCAGCGTGGACGCCAACCACCAGCTCCTGGTCCTGGACGACCGCGGCCGCATCGTCGCCAAGGCCACCCCACCGATGGACCAGAGCATGGCCGAGCAGAGCGTGTCCTTTCAGCCGGGCGCCGGCGCACGCAGCGTGGTCAACGGCCAGATCGTCAGCGACCAGAGCTTCTGGTTGGCCGTGGTGCCCGACACCAGCTTTGGCGGCCAGCCCTATGGTGTGCAGCTCAGCATCGAGACCGGCGTGCCTGAGCTGGAGTAGGGCTACAGCGACGTCCACTTTGGTTGATGTCGTCCTGCTTGCCCTGGAGCCGACTGCCTAGGTCACTTCGACTCTCGGTATGCCTCGGCATACCGTCGGTCTCACTCCTGGGCAGTCGACCCCAGTTCGGCGCAGTACTCCGATCAACCATGCGGGACGGCGCTGTACTGAACGCGCAGCTCAACCTCGTTCTTGCGCATGAAGAAGGGCACCCAGGGCGGGTCAAACTGCGAGACCATGACCTGCCCATCGGGGCTCAGTCCTTCAGCCTGCATCGATGCCCGGAGCTTCTCGCCCTGGGCATCGATCTTGTCCGGATTCACCTTCCCGGAGAAGGTGCGTACCGCGGCGGTGTAGCCCGGTACTTCGAGCAGCTCGATGCGAGCGTCATCGGGCACAGGCAGCGTGTCCAGGGTCCACTTGGCGGGCATCATGAAGCTGATGGTGTAGCCCTGCTCCTGGGCCACAGTACTCACTGGCGCGGTCATCGCGATGCTCTGGCTGGTGTCGGCAGAGGTGGAGACCGGCGCGGTCATCGCGATGGCCTCCTGACCTGTGTTGCCCCCGAAAATGTATCCGGCGAGAATTCTAAAGCCCTTGTTTGTGGCCTCTTCTCTGGGTCCCTCGACTGTGACTTGAGCTTGGACTCTTGGCGCGTATTCCCGCAGCTCAAGGTCCTCATAGCTGGTCGTGACTGTGTACTGAGGCTTCTCCAAGCTCTCTCTCGAAGACTGGAACTGCTTCAAAACCAAGGCCCCTCCAACGAGCACAACCGCGACAACGACAACCGGGATGACCTTGCTCATTTGCTCTTTCCTGTGGACCTCTGTCAGGGGTTCAGGAGCGCGAAGTTGCACTGGCCCACCTGCCTCCGTCGATTTGGCAGAGCTTCCCGCCCCGTCGGGCACCCCAGCGACACCCTGTCGCAAACGAGGCCAAACCAGGCCCTGGATCCCTGGCACGAAGCTTGCTTCTTGGTGGCTCTGGAGTCCTGATGCTTGTCGCCCCCGCGCCCCTGTTTCCAAAGCTCGCGCTGCTCGCCGCGTCCACCCTTGGCTTTGGCATCGCCTTGCTCGCAACGCCCACCACAACCCTGGCGCCCGCTCAACCCCGCCTGCTGGGCACCTACGTCTACGACCCCGGCGGCTACACCGGCGCCATCATCGACTTCGGAGAAGGGCCGGTCAACCTGCCGCTTGGAGAGTTCCGAGAAGGCGCCTACCTGGTGTCCGTCAACGACTACCAAGCCATCGTCCGCATCAAAGGAGAGCGCCACTTCCTGCCCTTCGCGCGCCTGCAGAGTCAGGACTACGCTCGACGCGAAGCGCCGGCCTATCCGCCTGGCGAAGAGACGGTCGGCGGAACATGCGGGTTCAGTACCCGCGCCGTCTGGCACCGCCCGGAGCCTCCAGCGACCCAGTGCACCACCAAACGCGGGAGCCTGTGGACCCCCACGCCTTGCCCGGAGCTCAGAGACTGAGCAGCAGGGTCAGCGGCAGCCCCAGCCCTGCCCCAAGCTCTGCTCCGGCAGCTCCAAGGCCCACCCGCTCTGCTCCAGCACCCACGCCGCATAGGTGTTCGAGTTTGGCCCAGGCAGCATCAGGTAGCGGTCCGCGCAGGGATAGCCCGCCTCCAAGACCTCGATGACGGCCAGCGCCTCAGGCCCCTGAAGTTCACCCCAAAGCACCGTGCCCGTGCCCATCGTGAAATAGGTGGAGTTGTCATCCACCCACAGATGGCTGCTGGCGACCCCTGTGCTCTGCCAGACCTCGTAGCGGTGGATCTCTTGGTCGGACCCGCGCACCAAAAAGAAGGGATGCACCGCCCGCTGCCCGCTGTAGGGCACGGCCGAGAGGTGCAGCTGAACCGAGGGGCCCTCGGGCACCAAGACGGTCTCGAACCAGTCTGAATCCGACTGGAGCTCCATGGGTGCTGGCGCAGCCGCCATGGCCAGACCCGCGCAAATCACCAGCACCAAGCCCGTGACCCAAGACCACCGCTTCACGCGTGGCCTGTGTTGACCCTCACCCGCAAGATCTCGGGGATGCCGGGGGGGAACTGAACGTCCACGGCCAGCTCAGGGCCGATGCGGCGCACGCTGACCTTGGAGCGGCCAAGACCGTGCCGGTGCAAGACCGTGGCGATGGCCAGGCGCGCCGAGCTCTCAATGCTGCGGGGATCGGCGCTGTAGATCAGACCCTCGACCGCGTCTTGGATCTCGGCATTGACAGCCGCCAGGTCGACCCGCCGGGCCACTCAAAGACCTCGCACGAGTTCGAGGTTTCCGTCGTACAACCTGCGCAAGTCATCGATGCCGTAGCGAAGCATGACCATGCGGTCAAAGCCCATTCCGAAAGCGAATCCGTTCCACTCCTCTGGGTCGTGGCCACAGGCGCGCAGCACGTTGGGGTGCACCATGCCGCAGGGGATGACCTCGATCCAGCCCGAGTGCTTGCAGATGCTGCAGCCGGAGCCCTTGCAGAAGATGCACTCGATGTCCAAGTCCAAGCCGGGCTCCACAAAGGGATAGAAAGCCGGGCGGAATCGGGTGGGCACCTTGTAGCCCATCAAGCGCTCGACCAGCCCTTCCAGAGTGGCCTTGAGGTGGCCCACGGTCACGTTCTTGTCGATGAACAGACCCTCGCACTGGTTGAATGCAGCCAGGTGCGTCGCATCGATGGTCTCGTTGCGGAAGCACTTGCCGGGCGCGATGATGCGCAGGGGCAAGGTGGCCTTCTCCAGGGTCCGAATCTGCACCGAGCTTGTGTGGGTGCGGGGGATGCCGCCCTCTTCGGTGTAGAAGGTGTCCCACACATCCCGGGCCGGGTGGTTGGCCGGGATGTTCAGTGCGTCGAAGTTGTGGAAGGCATCCTCGATCTCGGGACCGCTGGCCACGGTGAAGCCCAGACCATGGAAGTGGTCGGTGACCTCGCGCAGCAGACCGGTGATGGGGTGCTCTTTGCCGACCCGGGGGGTGTCGGCGGGCAGAGTCACGTCCAGCCAACCGGCCTCCAAACGAGCCGCTTCAGCCTGAGCTTGGAGGGTGGCCTTTCGGGCCTCCAGCTCGGTGGTGACTGCGTCTCGCAGCGCGTTGACGGCCTGTCCAAAGGGACGACGCTCTTCCGGGGCCAAGGCGCCGGTCTGCTTGAGCAGAGCCTTGATGGCGCCCTTCTTGCCCAAGTAGGACACGCGCACTTGGTCCAGAGCGTTCAGGTCGTCCGCCCCAGCGATGGCTTGGGTCGCCTGCTCCTGCAATTCGGAGAGAGAGGGGTTCATCCAGCGTTCTCCAGCTCGCGCTCGATCACAGCCACGAACTGCTCCTTGGGCTGCGCGCCGTTGAGGAACACCCCGTTGATGAAGAAGGCCGGGGTGCCGTTCACGCCAGCCTCTCCGCCGTCCTGGAAGTCCTTCATGATCTCCTGCGCCTGCTTGGCCGGGTCTGCCATGCAAGCCGCGTAGGCGTCCATGTCCAAGCCGATCTTGGTGGCGTAGGCCGTGAGCCCCACCTCGGAGTAGTTGCTGTTGTTCATCAGCTCGTCGTGCATCGGCCAGTACTTGTCCTGCTCGCCGGCACAGTTGGCCGCGATGCTGGGCTCCAGGCCGCCCTGACCACCAGAGAGGGGGTAGTCGCGGTACACGATGCGGATCTGGTCGGGGTACTCCTCCATCAGCTCGAGCAGCGTGGGGTAGACCTTGCGGCAGTAGCCGCACTGGTAGTCGGCGAACTCCACGATGGTAATGGGCGCATCGATGTTGCCCAGGACGGGATCGTCATCGACGCTGACCTCGATCTTGGGCAGATCGGGGAAGGGCAGCTGGGTCTGCAGTCCGTAGGCGGCCTCCAGCTCCTTGATGTAGGCCTCCATGCGCTCGGTCTGTCGCTGGTTGAGCAGGTAGCCTTCCACCTGGGGACGCACCTGCTCCAGAGGGGCATTGCGCAGCTGTCGTGCGATGACCGGGTAGAACTCCTCGACCTCGGAGTCGGTGGGCTTGGTGACCTTGTCCTCGACCTCGGCCTTGAGCAGGCCGTCCAGGTCCATGGAGCGCTTGGCCGCCTCGGCCTCCAGCAGCTTCATCAAGGCCAGCTCACGAAGGGCGCCGGACTCCACCGCGTAGCGGTTCTGCAGGTACTCGATCTTCAGCTGCTTGAGCTGCTGATCGGCGTGGGTACCCAGCTCGGAGTAGAGCAGCTCTCCGCCGTTCCACTTGGCCACGACGCCGTCCCCTTCCATCATCGACTCAGGAGCCGTGGCGGCGGTAGGCTTGGGGCCCAGGTCAACGGCCGGCGTGGTCGTGGTCGACTCGGCACCGGTGCAGGCAAAGAAGGACAGCAGGAGGATCATCTGGACTCCGGGGGCAAGGCGCAGGCTCCTAACGTGTTCACCGCGCCAGGGCTGTCCAGGGACGATCCCGCCGACGAGGTCAAGCTCTTAGCCTTGCAACCGGGGTGTGCAATGCGCGATCCAGACGAGTTGGGTGAAGAAGACCTGGGCGGATACGCCGAGGAGTTCAAGGTAGATCCAGCAGATGCACCGCCTGCCAGGAAGACGTACCCCCACAGCGCACGCGGCGTCCTGATTTGGATGGTTGAGCACAAGGTCCGGAACGGCCTTCTGACGACGATCGCTGGCGCCGGCTGCTTGGCGCTGACCATGGCCCAATTGGAAGCCAGCGGAAGCGCCTACGTCCTGATCATGGTCCTGGGCTGGCTGACGACACCGGTTGGCCTATGCGTCGCCATCCTGCCGCTGCCAGAGGAAGCAGAGGCCAAGCTGCGCGGAGAAATCCGTCCCGATGGGACCTACTGGAGGTTTTGGCACGGTGCGGTGCGAGCCGCTTTTCTTGGTGGCTTGGTGGCCGCACTCTTCTCGGTCTTCGTCCCCTACATCTAAGGGACGCGAATCAGTCCAAGGACCACCAGAACACCACCCAGGTCCCAGTCCGACATCCGCGCTCCTGCCTGAGCGAATGGCACAGCCTCGGTCGGAAGCTTCGACTGGACCCCCGATTCATGCGCTATCGGCCGGCATGGAGGCAGGGTGTAGACTGAGCGTCGGGACGCCACCAGTCGGCGCGTCTCCGAAGGGGAAGGATGCGCGAGAAGGACGAGCTGAGCGATGAGGACTTGGTCGGATACGCGGAGGAGTTCAAGGTGGAGCCTGGCGCGGGCCCCACTCAGAGCTCAGGTCCTGGGGGAGCAAACGGTCTGCTGGCCATGCTCGTCGAGCGGCCCATGCGCAATGGCGGCCTGGCCCTGCTCATCGGTCTGGCCCTCGCTGGGCTGAGCGTGGCCTCGGCGTTGAACGGTGGTTTCTACATCCCGATCGTGCTCTACATCTCCTGCGCTGCAGCCGCTGCGGGCCTGTGCGTCGCTGTCATCCCCCCACCAGAGAGAGCCCACGAGATGCTCATGGAAGGCGAGCACGGCGGCGACCGCTTTCAGTTCTGGAAGCTCACCGTCTTGTGCTTCACCGTCGTGGGCGGTGGGCTCGGCGTCGCGCTTCGGGTCTGGCTCTCATGATCGGCTACGTCACCCTGGGCACCAACGATTTGCCCCGCGCCATGGCCTTCTACGACGCCCTGATGGCCACCGTCGGAACGCCCCGCCTCTGGCACACCGACACCATGGCGGCCTGGGCCAAGACCCGCACTGATCCTGCTCTTTGCCTGACGCTTCCCTTCGACAAGCAAGAGGCTGGAGTAGGGAACGGAGCCATGGTCGCGCTAAAGATGGAGACCACCGCCCAGGTCGACGCTCTGCACGCCAAAGCCTTGGAGTTGGGTGGCACAAACGAGGGCAGTCCAGGTCCCCGGGGCAGCTCGGGCTTCTACGCCGGCTACTTCCGTGACTTGGATGGCAACAAGCTCAGCGCCTATGTCATGGCGGTTTCCAAGCCTGCGGATGTGCGCTGACGCGAAGACTTCAGTTGATGGTGCACCCACACCAGGGGCGCTTCCCCCAAGCCGACTACTTGTTCGCCCTGCGGCTCATCACATCGTCGATCGCAGAGCCTGCCATGTGGCTCTTGTCACGGGCTCCGTCGACCCGGTCCGCAAAGTCAGCGGCCCCATAGGCAGCGTTCAGCATTCCTGCCCCTTGAACCAGATAGCTCCCGCCGATGAGCCCGGCTTTGATGGGCAGCAGATGTGGCAGAGGCGGAACCATCGCACCGGCCCCACGCATGCCCATCGCCATGGCGGAACCCGTCGCCATCGATGCCCCCACCTCGGTCGCTTTGTTTCGGGCCAAATCTCCACCGGCCGCCCGGAGTTCGTCTCTCCCAGCGCCCGTCATGGTGGCGGCCACCTGCGTTCCCTGAGCCGCTGTTCTCGCCGCTTGGGGCGCACGCTGCATCGCTTCGAGCACGTTGGAGTTCGCCACCGCATCGCGCCCCGCTGCCACGCCTACCTGGGCGACATCGCCAGCGGTCACCCGGTCCGCGCCTCCACCGGCAAAGAAGCTCCCCAAGCCAAAGGCACGCTGAACGCCATCCAGAACCCGCGTCGGCGCGGGGAGCCCATCATTGGCCAAACGCTGCACCGCCGAGACCCGACCCGTCACGGCGCCCTGCATCCCATCGGTGATGGGAGACTCCGACTGCATCCCGCGCAGTCTGGCCGCCTGCTGGCTGGCGAAGCTGTCCCCGGTGCTCATGGGCGCTTCCGCGCCGCCGCCTCCCCAAAGACGGCCCCACAGACCGGGTGCGGGCTGCGCTTGGGCCGCTGGTGGCATGGGCGCAAGGGGCTTCTTGTCTGTGGTGGTTTCGTTTCCAGGCACAGCGACTCCATTCAAGAGGACCAAGCTACTTTGGCCGACCCCATCATCATAGTCCTGCGCCTTTCCAAGTGTGCGTAGTTCCCAATCGATGCCCATTTACTGGGCGCAGGCACACAAGACCTTCGGCCTGCCGCCTCCAGAAACCCACCGGCCCAACCCTTCGGCGTCCGTCCGGCAACCTACTGACGTGGTCCGAACTGTTGATCCTGCTAGCGCGAAGAACCTGGGTCCGCTGGGAAGGCGCGAAACCGAAGGCGTGCGCCAGCCCGTCGAGCGTTGAGCAACGCAGCCAGCGGGTTCAGGGGCGAGTGCGAGTAGGCTCAACAGGAGTGATCACGTCAGTAAGGTCGGCATGGACGTAGGGTGGAGCGAGACGACGACTCGAGAAAAGCACTCCGTCTATGCCCCTGAAGAACCCCAGGGGGGTGTTGTCCTTCGGAAACCCCCTGGGTGTGAGCAAAGCGAACAAGGGGGCGCCGGGCCCCCCCTCCAAAAACGAAAGCCGCCCGACCCAGGCTAATTCCTGAATCGGGCGGCACGACGTCACACAGTTTTGGAGATCCCGCGCTGGTACTTGGAGGTGGTAGCGCGGGGTCGCATCTGGCTCAGAAGAACCAGAAGAGGTTGAAGGGTTGAAAGGGGAAGGGTCGCCCTGGGGGAGAAGTCCAGGGCAACCCTGGAATACTCAGTTCTTTCGGCGGCGCAGTGCCAGCAGTCCGAACATTCCGAGGAGACCGGCGAGCGCTCCGCCTCGGCCCGGTGCGGTGCTACAGCCGCCCATGTTGGCCTCGTCCAGGCCAGGACCGGCATCTGGGATGAGTGGGAACTCGGTCCGGTACGCGTGTCCTTGCTCCGGGTCGGCCTCCGCCAAAGCCCCGTTCGCTTCCTCGGCATCCGCGCCGTCACAGTCCTGGTCGATGCCGTCGTCGTAGATTTCAGGGGTGGAGGGGTTGATGTGCGGGTTCTGATCGTCGCAGTCTTCCCGCAGCGTCCAGCCGTCGCCATCGGCGTCGTAGTCGTTGTTGCCCAAGCAGTCGGAGTCCACGCCATCGTAGGGCGCATCATCGGCCCAAGGGTGGCTCTCGGGGTCACCGTCATCGCAGTCCACACCCTCGGCCCATCCGTCGCCGTCGGCGTCGATGTCGAAGAGCCCATCGCAGTTGCTGTCCCACTGGTCGCCGCTGCTCTCAGCCATCGAAGGGTTGCGCTCGGGGTCGCGGTCATCACAATCCAGCCCACCAAAGGCGGTCGCGCCGTAGCCATCCCCGTCCGCGTCGTAGTCGTCGTTGCCCATGCAGTCGGCGTCTACGCCGTCGTAGTAGTCGTCCAGAGCGTACTCGTGGGTCTGGTCATCGGTGTCGTCACAGTCGCGTCCAGCGGTGAAGCCGTCCCCGTCTGCGTCCGCCAAGGTCCAGGCATCCGGACCACCGTAGGCGCCCATGTCCGCAGGGGTGTTGTCCCTGTCGAAGGTACCGTTGTAGACGTCCAGGGCCGCACTGTAGGGTCCAGGAACCCAGCTACCGGCAACAAAGTTGGGGTCCGTGTCGATGCGCGCTGCCACCAGGTTCACGTTGCCGTAGCTCTCGGCCTGGGTCTCATGGAACATCGAGTTGGAGACGTTGGTGCCGTTGGTGCTCGCGCTGACCACGCTGTCACCGCCACGCTGGTCGACGAAGATCATGCCTTCGAGGTTGGCGCTGCCCTCTGCGATGGCCACAGCGGAGCCCATCTCGGAGCTGTTCTGCGCCAGGACGCCGAAGCGCAGGTCCAGGACACCGTCCTCTTGGAAGTAGGCTCCGCCGACTTCGGTGCCCTCGTTGCCGGTCCAGATGGCGTTGTAGGCCGTAAAGGAGCCGGAGTTCAGGTAGACACCGCCACCGCGGGTGGCCAAGCCTCCGGTCAGCTCGCTCCGAGTCACGGTCATCAGGGCACCGTTGGCCACCCAGATGTGACCGCCCTCTTGGCGCGCCTCATTGCCGTTGGCCTTCAGGTCCGCGACGTTCATGGAGCCACGGTTCAGGGCGATTCCACCGCCCTGGCCGGCTTGGTTGTTGTTCAGGGACAGCTCGGAGGCGACGACGCTCGACCCCTCCAGGTGCATCGCGCCGCCGGTCGTGCGGGCCCTGCTGTCGGAGATGCGAACCGAGCCAAGCTCGAGCACGCTGTTGTTGACGGCAAAGATGCTGCCACCAGCGTCGGCGAGTCCCCGGCGAAGGACCACGTCTTCACAGTAGATTCCAGCGCTGTCCAAGTACAGGGCGCCGCCGCCCTCCTCGGCCTTGGTGTCGGCGATGCTGACGCTGTAGAGCGCCAAGGTGCCGCCCTGAGCGGAGATGGCGCCGCCGCGTCGGCCAGAGGTGTCGGCAAAGACGGTGTCCCTGAGCTCGACAGCGCTCTCGGTGAGCTGGAAGGGTGCGCCTGCGGGGGCGGACCAATTCTTTACGCTCAAGCGGTTGGCGGTCACAGTGCTGTTGTCCGCACGCAGCGCCGGGCCACTGGCCTCTGCGCCTTCAAAGCTCACGCCCTCAAGGGTCAGGGTGCTGTTTGAAACGCTGATGCCTGCGCCTTCGCCTCGGAGCGTACCGCCGGTCACGCTGACCGTTGCATCGTCGATGAAGACGCGGCCCAAGGTGGATTCACGGGCGCCGAACTCGATGCTCAGGTCCTTTCCACCCACCGATACGCTGCCCCATTCTCCACCGTCCACAGCGATATGGTCACCGTCCTCCGCCGCGTCGACAGCCTCTTGGAGCAGCGAATAGTCGGCTCCGCCATCGGGATTTACGGTGAGGGTCGCGGCCAGAACGGGGCTCGCTCCGAGTAGTGTCAAAAGGGTCATGGGGGCACCTCCAAGTGGTTTCAACCCAGTGATCGGCGACTTGGGACTGGGGGATGACCCCCCACGGGTTAAAAGGGGGGCACGCACTGCAAGGAGCTCGATCTCATGCGCATGATCTTCATTGGCCCCCCCGGCGCGGGCAAGGGCACACAGGCCGCTCGCCTCGTCCAGCGCTACGGAATTCCCCACATCTCCACCGGGGACATGTTCCGCGCAGCCATCAAGGGTGGCACTCCGATGGGCTTGGCCGCCAAGACCGTGATGGACGGCGGCGGCCTGGTCGGCGACGACATCGTCATCGGCATGGTCAAGGAGCGCCTGGAACAGGACGACGCCAAGGGCGGCTTCCTTCTGGACGGCTTCCCCCGCACTGTGGTGCAGGCCCAGGCCCTGCAAGAGCTCTTGGCTGACAAGGGCCAAGCCCTCGACGCCGTGGCCCTGCTCGAAGTGCCCGAGGAGCTCATCGTCGAGCGCATCATCCACCGCCGCAGCGACCCCAGCACCGGCGCGATCTACCACCTCAAGTTCAACCCGCCCCCCGCGGAGATCGCCGAGCGCTTGGTACACCGCAAGGATGACACCGAGGTCGCCTGTCGCACCCGCTTGGGCGCCTACCGCGAGCAGACCGCTCCACTGGTTCCCTTCTACGAGGACTTGGGCCTGCTCAAGCGCGTAGACGGCGTGGGCAGCCCCGACCAGATCACCGAGCGCCTGACTTCGGTACTGGGCTAGTCCGTGCAGCCGCTGCCGAGCCCACTGTCCTCGTTGGCGGTGGCCGTGCAGCTTGGCGGGGTCCACGCTGGGCCCGAGCAGACGCTCACCCATGTCGCGGGCCTGGATCAAGACCACCCCGGTCGCTTGGTGTTCTCCACCAAGTCCCAGGGCGGCCAGGGCTGTGTGTTGGTCTCCCAGACCGTACCGGGTACCCACATCGTGGTTCCGGACCCAAAGGGCGCCTTCATCCAGCTCTTGGAGCAGGTCTTTGGGGATGGGAGGCCCCCTGCCGGCAGACACCCCTCGGCCATTGCTCCAGACGGGATCCCCGCCTCGGTACACCTAGGCCCCCATGCCGTCGTCGAGGCCAGTGCGGTCCTGCACGAAGGCGTGGTCATCGGCGCTGGCGCCATCATTGGTGCGGGCTGCCAGATTGGAGCCGGCACGTGGATCCACCCCAAGGTGGTGCTCTACCCAGGCGTAGTCGTGGGCAAGGACTGCCAGATCCACGCCGGCAGCGTTCTGGGCGGTCCTGGCTTTGGACTTCATCCCGGCCCCAATGGACTCTCGCCCATTCCCCATATTGGCCGACTGGTTTTGGGGAATGGCGTACACGTCGGCGCCAACTGTACTGTAGACCGCGCATTCATCAGCGAGACCACCCTGGGCGACGGCGTGATGCTCGACAACCAAGTGCACGTCGGCCACAACTGCCGCATCGGCGACGGCTCCATCATTGCCGCACAGACCGGCCTCTCGGGCTCCGTGACCCTGGACAAGGGCGTGATTCTGGCTGGCCAAGTCGGGGTTGTAGACCACGTACACATCGGCGCACAGGCGCAGGTTGGCGCGGGCTCCGGCGTGATGCGCGATGTGCCTGCAGGACGGGCGGTGTTGGGCAGTCCGGCGGATCTGCGCGTGCGAACCCTGCGGCGTTGGGCGGGGTGGCTCAAGGGCTGAGTCCCTTCGCTCCAAAGCAAGGATTGCCCCAAAAGCTTGCACCGGGTGCCTCACCGTGCTCCTAGAAGAGCATGCTCACCCTGCTCGCCTTGCTCGCCACCCCCATCACCTCCGCCCAGGCGCTGCCCACGCAGCCCGAGAGCCAGCAGACACCCCAGGACTGGAAGACCACTCTGGAAGGCGCCGTGCCCGCGGTGGTCAGCATCAAGGTGGTCGGCACCCGCTCCTTCGACACCGAATCGGCCGGCAGCAGCGTCGGGACCGGGTTTGTCGTCGACGCCGAGCGGGGCATTCTGCTGACGAACCGGCACATGGTGCACGCCGGTCCTGTCGTGGCCGAGGCGGTCTTCCTGAACAACGAGGAGGTGGCCCTGCAGGCTCTGTACCGCGACCCGGTGCATGACTTTGGCTTCTACAAGTTCGACCCCGAAGATCTGAAGTTCATGGACCTGGTGGAGCTCCCTCTGCACCCAGAGGGCGCCGCAGTGGGCACGGACATCCGCGTGGTGGGCAACGATGCGGGCGAGAAGATCGTGATCCTGGACGGCACCCTGGCCCGTCTGGACAGAGGAGCTCCCCGCTACGGCGGCAACACCTACAACGACTTCAACACCTTCTACCTGCAGGCCGGCTCCTCGACATCGGGCGGCAGCTCCGGCTCTCCTGTGCTCAACAGCGAGGGCCAAGTCATCGGCCTAAACGCTGGGGGAAGCCGACGGGCGGCCAGCAGCTACTACCTGCCCTTGGACCGGGTCGTGCGCGCTCTGGAGCTGCTCCAGAATGAGGAGCCCGTCGCCCGGGGCACCTTGCAGGCCGTCTTCACCTACACCCCCTACGACGAGCTGCGTCGCCTGGGCTTGGCTGAAGAGGACGAGGCCAGCCTACGGGAGACCTTCCCAAAGGGAGAGGGCGCTCTGGTCGTCAAAGAGACCGTGCCCGATGGTCCGGCTTGGGACAAGCTGCAACCCGGCGACATCCTGCTCGCAATCGAGGGCAAAGCGCTCAATGCCTTCGTGCCCTTGGAGTCTGCTTTGGATGACTGGGTGGGTGGCAAGATCCACCTGACCATCAGCCGCGATGGCGTGGTGCAGCAGGTTCTCATCACCGTTCAGGACCTACACAGCATCACCCCCAACGCCTACCTCAGCTTCGGCGGCGGCATCCTCCATCCCCTGAGCTACCAGCAGGCTAGAAACCACGCCCTGCCCGTCGAGGGACTGTACGTGGCCAGCCCCGGCTACTCCCTGGGAATGGCCGGCGTGCCCGACAGCTCCGTGATCGTCGCCATCGGCGGCGTCCCGGTCCCCACCTTGCAAGCCGCTCAGACACAGCTGGCCCGCTACGCAGACGGAGAGCGCGTCCCCGTGCGCTTCTTCTCCATCGGTGACCCCCGCGCCACCCAGACTGCCGTCATGCGGGTGGACCGCACCTGGAGCACGATGCAGGTCTGCGTGCGCGACGACACCACGGGACTGTGGCCCTGTACTCCAGGACCGGCAGCACCAGAGCCCACACCCCAAGCTCCCCAGAGCGTGGATTTGGCCGTGACAGGTCCCAAGCCCCTGCGCAAGCTGGCCCCCTCTCTGGTCAAGGTCAACGCGGACCTGCCGCTGCGCGTCGAAGGCGCCGGAGGCTCCAGCTTCTACGGCGCCGGCCTGGTGGTAGATGCCGAGCGCGGCTGGGTGCTCTGCGACCGAGACACCGTGCCCGTGCTGCTGGGAGACGTGAGCATCACATTCGCCAGCACCTTGCGCGTTCCCGCCAAGGTGGTCTTCGTACACCCCGTACAAAACATCGCAATCATCCAGTACGACCCTTCACTTTTGGGCGATACACCCGTCGAGTCCGCCGTACTACGCCCCACAGAGCTCCAGACCGGCGACGAGGTCTGGCAGGTGGGCGTGACGGCCGCTGGCAAGATCGTCGGCCTGCCCACCACAGTCGGCCGAGTGGATGCCCTGCGACCTGAGAGCGCCGGGGTTCCGCAGTTCCGGGCCTCCAACGTCGAGACCGTAGACGTCACAGACGCCATCTCTACTGTGGGCGGCGTTCTGTGTGACAAGAAGGGCCGGGTACTGACCACCTGGAGCAGCTTCACCTCGGCCAGCAGCGGCGATGTGGGCAGCTACCTCTCTGGCATCCCCGTCTCCGAGGTCCAGCGCACTCTGGATGCCCTGCGCTCCGGCCAGGCTCCTCGGGCCTTGGGCGCACAACTCACCACCATCTCCGTCTCCGACGCCACCGAGCGGGGACTGCCCGCCGGAATGGCCACCGACCTGGCCGCCTTGGACCCTGAGCGCCGCCAGGTGCTCTACGTCGCGCGCGTCGTCGCCGGCACCCCAGCGGCCAGAGTCTTGGAGTCCGGAGACCTGCTCGTGGCGGTAGACGGAGAGCTGGTGACCCGTTTTGGCCAAGTCGAGGAGGCCGTACAGCGCGCTCAGGTGGACATCACCGTCGTGCGCGATGGACAGGTCAAGGATGTGGCCGTGCCCACCGTGGACCTGGGCAACTACTCGGTCGACGACGTCTTGGTGTGGAACGGTCTGGTGCTTCACGCCCCCCACTGGGAGCTGATGGCACAGCGCGGACTGGAGCAAGAAGGGGTCTACGTCGGTCTGTACTACTACGGCTCTCCTGCGCAGCGCTACAGCATCCGAGCCACCAACCGCATCGTGGCCGTCAACGGCCAGCCCACCCCAGACCTGGATGCCTTTCTGGCGGTGGTCGACGGCTTAGAGCACGGCGAGAGCATCAAGATCACGATGAAGGACCTGGAGGACCAAATCGTGGTGCGCACCATGAAGGTCGACAAGGTGTACTGGGGCTCAGCCCGCTTTCAGTTCGAGGATGGAGATTGGATTCGGGGTTGAGCGCGAGCAGTTCGGTCTTGATCAGTCCTAGATCAGGACTGGATTCGACCCTATTCGGGCTCCTGAGATCCGTCCCCGCACTCAACGCTGTGTCGAATCTCTCCGGTCACTCCGCTGACCAGATCTTCCCAGCTCATAGCGAAGAAGTTGCCAAGCTCGTCTAGCTCATAGGTGGACCTGTAGGCCTGCTCTTCGTCTGATAGGGATCCAGCTTCGGTCAGGAAGCCCCCAGGCAGGTCGCTGTACTCAAGCGCTAGCTCGTAGGCGACCCCCTCGGGGGTGTCGTAGCCCATTTTTTCGATGCGGCCGGAGTCGTGGTAGCCCAACAGCCAGTCGCTGAGTTCCCCTTCGCCCGTAGCGCCGACCAAGACACCATCCTGAACTTGGAAGCTGCGCGTGTCGCCCAGAGCAGAGGTGTAGGTGGCGGGGTCATCGCCATCCCACGTCCAGGAACGGGTAATCGTGTCTTCTTCTATTGAGAGGAGGTGGCCCTGACTGTCATAGGTACTGCGCTCCCACAGGGTATCCGGTGGATCATTGCCGCAGGTCACCCCGGCGTACGCAGTCTTCGTGTTCAAGGTGTCGTCGTATCCGGTGACCCACTCCGCGCAGTCAAATTCGCTGCCCTCTCGGCGCAGCAGAATCTCACGATCGCGCTCATCGTAGAACCACTCAGAATCTTGGGTTCGCTGGGAGATGGTGTCGGCGTAGGAGTGCGTGCTGACTTGACCGTGGTCGTGGTAGGTCCAGCTCTGCTCGTAGTCGAGCACCGTCTCGCCATCGACTGTGCGGGTCCCGACGTCCCAGACCTTGAGATCCCCTTCATAGGCCGCGCTCTGCAAGCTCACAGTCTCCTGTCCGTCGCTTTCGATGTGGGTGAACTCTACCGAGATGGCACGTCCCTCACCGTCAAACTCCACCCAGGAGCTCCAGGTCTCCCCTTCGCTTGTCTCAGCCTCGTAGCTCCGACCGAACATCCCCATGGGAATCCTTAGACTACGGCTGATTCCCTGCTCGATGTTGGGCACACCAGCCTCGTCGAAGACCAGCTCGGTATCGTAGCCGAAGAGACCCTCGTCGATCTGGCCATCGCGGTCATCGTCCAGACCGTCGCAGATCTGTTCGGAGTCCAGGGGTTCGACGCGGTTGCACGCAAAGAGGATGGAGAACAATACGATCATTGGGCTGCTCCTTCGCAGTCAAAATTCCAGGTGTAGTCCACTTCACCGATCAGGCCGTCCGAGTACTGCGCCGAGGTCAGGTTCCCCGACATGTCCACTTCCATCTCTGTGGTCCACCACAGATCCACATCGCCTTCCATCCAGTCCGAGTCCCGGAGGAGCACCTGGAAGCTCTCGATGACATCGCTGCCCTCTCGCTCCCGAAGCGCCATGTCCAGGCGCACAAGCTCCTCTCCATAGGCCAGGTCGACCTGCTCAACGACTCCGGCGGAGTTGTACGCGATGGTCCACTCCTGATCCGATGCCTCATCCACGGCCGATACGACCCGTCCATCGACCATGTCGAAGCGCCGCTCTGCCACGCTGCTACCGTTGTCCGTTTCACGGCTCAGCAGCGTGTCGTCTTCCCACCACCACTTCTGGCTCGTCACGATGTTGGAGGTGTAGTCCACCAACGATACCAGCCGCCTCTGGCTGTCCCAGGTGTAGCTCAGAGCCCCCCGGGCAGCGCCCTCCTCCGGACTAAAGCCACACAGCTTGTTCCCCGCGCGGCGCTCCGACCATTCGTCAGGGTAGGTGCGATACTCCGCCACACAGTCATCGTCGCTCTGCACCTCTGTGGCGACTAGACGATCTTGCGCGTCGTAGTAGAGCTCCGTCAGGGTCTGTTTGCTGGGATCCATGCGATCGGTGGCCACCTGCTCCACGATGAATCCGTGGGACCCCAAGCTGGCGATGGTCTCCGTCCCCTCCACCAGCACCCCGGCTTGGGTAAACTCCTCCAGGGCGTAGACCACCTGACCCTGCTCATACTCGAACTCATAGAGCGCCGTGGTGGCGGGACCGTCGATCGGAAAGTCCTCCGCAAACTCGTAGAGCAGGCGTCCGTTTGTGCCGAAGCGCCGCGCCTTGGTTCCATAGGATCCGTCAGGCTGTGTATAGGTCTGCTCGACCAAGGTCACGCCTGGGAGCGGGTCCAATGGGAAGCGAAAGTAGCGGCTCAGCTCCGGCGCGCCGCCCAAGTCCAAGGGCATCTGGAAGCGATAGGCCAGGACCTCTTCGTCCACGACCCCGTCCTGGTCATCGTCCAGACCGTCGCAGCGCAGCTCGCTGCTCGCGGGCTCAACACGGTTGCACGCCAAGCCCACCAATATCCAGAGCATCTCCCCTCCCTTCCTGCCCGCACTCTACTCCTTCTTCCGGCGCTTGTCCCGCTTCTCCAAGCGCTCCTGCTTGCGGTCCTGGCGCTCATCTCGGCGCTCCTGGCGCTCATCCCCCCACATCTCCATGCGGTCCATCAGGTTGGGGTCAGCCAGCTCGGCCTCCACCAGCGCGGTGGGGTCGACGATCTCCTCGCCCTCTTCGACAAGCGCCTCGCCCTCGTCCACCAGGTGGAAGTCCAAGCGCACAGGCTCGCCGCGACGCTCAACTTGAACCCACAGCACCTTGCGGTTGCGCAGGCCCATAAAGGCCGTGACGGCCTCGCTGTAGGACTGGATCTCGCGACCGTTGACGGCCTCGATGATGTCGCCGCTCTTGAATCCGACCTGGTCCAGGATGGATCCACACTTGATGCGACCCAACTTAAAGCCGCGGCGCTCGCCCTCATCGTCCTTGGCCCACCAGGTGGCGGCCAGCTTCTCCGCCTCTTTTGGGTGCTCGGCGTAGTAGGCGATGGCCTGGTCTTCGATACGGTAAGCGGTCTCGCTCACCATGAAGATGTCGGCGCGCTCCGGCTCACACTCACGAGAAGTGGTCTTGGGCGCCTTGCGTGGGGCCCGGGTTCGCCGAACGTGCTCGGTGTTGTCGCCGCTGCCATCGGCGCTGCCAACGCGGCTGCCGGGGACCAAGCTTCCTGGCCCGCGCACCATGCCCGGGAAGGGCACAGAGTCGACGCCGAGCGCAGGGTTCAGGGAATCGCCAGCGTCCGCCAGCGCATCCTGGGGATCGGAGTCAACGGGCAGCTCCGGCTCGGCCGAGGGCTCGGGAGCCTCAGCGATCTCGGGAACCTCAGGCTCCGGCTCGGGAGGGGCCGCTTCAATGGCCTCGTCCATGGGGGCCAGCTCCAGAGGCTCCGCCTGCTGGGGCAGCATCACGGTCACGATGCGCTCGGGCGCCGTGCTCACGCTGACCTGGGGCAGGTCCACCTCTGGGGTCAGCATGCCCAGCTGCCAAGGCGCCACAAAGCCCACGGCGACGACGCCAAGGCTGAACAGTGCTTGCAGGGGATGCTTTACAGACATGAGGGGGTTGACTCTCGGGGCAGTGGGTCGCTGGGTTCGACGCCACACCCTTTCCCATTATTCGTCACGGGGGCCGGGTGGGTAAGAGAGAAATCAGTTCTAGACACGCTCAGGGCGCATTCTCATCCGGCATAGGCGCCCCAGGTGGGGCTGGCTCCGGGTCCTCGGGCTGCACCGGAGACGGCTCCCCAGGCAAGGCCATGGGGGGCTTTGCTGCCAAACCAACGCGTCCCTGGGCGATCTCAAGGGCCTGGGGGAGCGCGGGCTCCAACAGCACCAGGTAGATCAGCAGCTCTCGGCGCAGATCGGCGAACCAAGGCCTGCCGGGCTCACGATCCTCGGACTCCACCCACAAGCCGGCCAGATCCCACTGGTCCTGCTCCGCGTCGAAGCTGCCTCGGGTCAGGGTGGCGTAGTCCCCTGGGGTGAACAGGGTGCCCACCAGGGCGTTGAAGTCCCCCGGGTTGGCGTAGGGGTCCAGGCGGTGCCGCAGGAAGATCAGGGCATCGGAGAGGTGCGCTTCCTGCTCGACGGTCAAGCTGCGCAGCAGGGGTTGCTCGGCCGCGATGACCTCTTGAACGGCCTGCAGCCGCAAGGCCAGCAGCTCGCGCTCCAGCTCCTTGTGCTGACGCTGCCCCACCAAGGCATCGCCCGCTTCCAGCATCGCCGGGTCGTTCAGGTCGGTTCCTGCACGCAGTTGGGCCTCGATCGCGGCATAGGCCGCTGTGATCTCCGGCTCCCGTAGGGCCACAGCAGCGGCCATCTCCTGATCCACGCGCAGACGCTGCGCTTCGGCCTGAGCCCGCGCCTCGTCCATCATCGTCAGCTGGGTGGCGTCGAAGGCCATCCAGTCCAACCAGATGGCGATGCGCACGGCCTGCTGTGCCTGCTGCTGGGCAGGCAAGAAGCTGTAGTCGTAGAGCAGCTGCACCATGGGCGGATGCACCGCCTGCTCCAGCTCCGCGTTGGCCTGGGCGACCGCAACCTGGGTGGGCAGCGCTTGGGGTTCGGTGGCACACGCCAGGGTCAGCCAAAGCAGCATGCGCACATGCTACCGCAGGGCTGAAACCAAGCAGCGCGAGCCGCGGGGTAGACTTGCGACCCCATGTCACAACTCGGCCCATTTATGCTGCAAGAGCGGCTCGCCGACGGCGGGATGTCCCAGCTCTGGCGGGGCACCGCCACGCAGAGCGGCACAGCGGTGGCCATCAAGGTGCTCTCGGCCAGCACCACAAAGCGAGAGCGCACCGCCTTGGCCCGTGAGGTGCGGGCGGTTGCAGGCCTGGACCACCCCAACATCGTCACCGTCCTAGACACCGGACGCGTGCCCGCTGGGCATCCACTCTTGCCCAGCGGGGCCACCTACCTGGCCATGGAGCTGGCCAAAGGCGGCAGCCTGGCGCAGCGGGTTGGGCAGATTCCTTGGCCGCGCATGCAGGGCATGTTGGCCGACATCTTGAGCGCCCTGGCCCACGCCCACGCCCGTGGGGTGGTGCACCTGGACATCAAGCCAGGCAACGTGCTGCTCAGCGAGACCGCCGAGGCCATCCTGGCGGACTTTGGCCTGGCACACGCCCTCGGCAGCGCAGAGGGTCGCCACGCCATCGAGGGGACGCCCGCCTACATGGCCCCCGAGCAGCTGATGGGGAACTGGCGCGCTTACGGCCCATGGACCGACCTGTACGCCGTGGGCGCACTGACCTGGGAACTCTGCACCAGCAAACCGCCATTCGTCTCCAGCGACCCCAACATGCTGCGCCAAGCTCACCTCAACCAGGATCCTCCAAACTTCCGGGCGATCCTGGATGTTCCCCGTGGCCTGGAACCCTGGCTGCGGCGCATGCTGATCAAGAGCCCGGCCGAGCGCTTCTCCTTCGCCGCAGACGCCTTGGACTCCCTGCTTCGCCTGGGTCCACCCCGCCAACCACAGGTGTGGGCGGCGGCACCCGAGACCTGGGCACCGGGCATGCCGGCCCTCTCTCATGTGGCGGCGGCGCCGCTGACACCGGCGCCCTTCCCGGAAGGTCCAATGGCCTCGCATGGGCCAGGACTGGTACGCGGCTTGGGCCTGGGTCTCTTCGCCCAGCGTCGGGTGCCGATGGTAGGCCGGGAAGATCAGCAGAAGCTGCTCTGGGATGGCCTGCGGCGGGTACACCTGCACCGCAAGGTCCACGGGGTGTTGTTGGAAGGCCCCGCTGGGGTGGGCAAGTCTCACCTGGCGACTTGGATCCAGGAACAAGCCCACGCAGCGGGCGCAGCGGTGGTGCTTCGGGCCAGCCACAGCCCCATTGGCGCACTGGACGAGGGAATCCCCGGCGCCTTGGCCCGACACTTCTCCGTTGTGGGACTCGATGAGCCCGAACACCACATCGCCCAAGCCCTGGCGACCCTGGGCACCAACCCCTACGAGTCCAAGGCCTTGGCCCAATGGATTCAGCCCGAGCAAGCCCTACAGCTCCCCCTCAAGATTCGGGTGGGCATCTTGGCCCGACTCTTGGCCCTGCAGGATCGACCTGTTCTCCTGGTGCTCGAGGACATTCAATGGAGCGAGGAGGCCTTGCCCGTGGCTCTGGGCCTGATCGAGCGGGTGGAAGACCTGCCTGTCTTCCTGGTGATGACCCTGCGTCAAGACGAGATGTCCCCCCTGCGAGAGGCCCAGCTGGACCGCTTGCTGGACTCCAATCGCTTTCGAGCCCAAGAGATCGCGCCACTGGACGCGTACCAGACCGAAGATCTGATCGACGGCATGCTGCTCTTGGACCCCGAGCTTCGCCAGGATCTGGCCATGCGCTGCCAGGGCAATCCGCTGATGGCGGTGCAGACCCTGGGCAGCCTGGTGGAGCAGCACAAGCTGGTCCAAGGGCCGCAGGGTTTCGCCCTCCGCGACCAAGGGATGGAGATCCCCCACGACCTGCCCAGCCTGTGGGAACAGCGCCTACCCGTCTTGGGGGAGTATGAGCGGCTCGCACTGGAGCTGGCGGCCACCCTCGGTCACCAGGTCTCCGAGGCCGAATGGGAAGCTGTCGCCCCGCCCCAGGCCAAGCTTGCCGAGCTCAGAGACGCGCTCCTGGAGCGGGAGCTGGCCCTGCCTTGGCCCGGAGGCTGGCAGTTCGTACACAGCCTGCTGCCCGAGTCTCTGCTCAAAGAGGCAGCCGAGGCCGGGCGCGCTGCGGACCACCACCGCCGATGCGCGGCCTACCTGGGCGCCCAGAGCGAAGACTTGCGCCGCGCCAAACACCTGCTGGCAGCAGGCGACCTGTCCCTGGCCGCCCAGACCTTGGCGTTGGCCGGTGGGCTCGCCCGATTCGGAACCGACCCCTCCCGCAGCTTGGCCATCCTGACCCTGCTGGAGCAGACCTTGGAGCAACTGCCTCCAGAGCTGCACCAGTCGGAGCGCATCCAGGCCTGCTTGTACAGGGCCTCCTTCATGCGCCACCTCGGCAACTTCGAGGACGCCATCACCCTGCTCAACAGCGCACTGACCCAGTCACGGGACCTGGGCATCGCAGCCCTGGCGGCCAGCACCCTGACACGGAAAGGCGAGTGCTACCGCCAGCAGGGCCAGATCAAGATGGCCCGCCGGATCTTTGAGCAAGCCCGCAGCCTGTGTGCCGCGGAAGGCCTGGAGGCCTTGGAGATGGAGAGCATCTTCGGGCTCTCGGACGTGGCCAGGCAGCAGAGAAACTGGGACCAAGCGGTGCAGCTCCTGGAGCGCGCGGTCGGCATGTGGGCCGCCTACGACAACAACGCCCAAGGCCGGTCCACCCGAGACCGGGCCAGCATCTTGCGCAGTCTGGCCGCCGTCCACCGGGCGCGCGGCGATCTGAATCAAGCCCAACAGGTGCTCTCCGAGGCCTTGAATGAGGCCCGTGAGGGCGGCTTGGGCATCTCCCTGGCCAACGTGCTCAACGACATGGGGGAACAGGCACGCCTCTCCGGTCGCCTGGCAGACGCCCGGCTGCTCTACGAGGAGGCGGCGGAGATGACCGACGCCATCGGCTCCTACGGCGGGGTCTACCCACGGTTGAACCTGGGACTCTTGGGCATCCGACTGGGCGACTTGGGCTTGGCCCGCCAGTCTTGCGCCGTCGCCCTGGCGGACTGCGAGCGCTACGCACTGCCCCAGCTCACCCCCGGCATCCTGGTTTGTATGGCTTGGTGCGCCGCCAAGGACCAAGACTGGTACCTGGTGGAGGAGCGCCTGGGCCTGGCCGCCGACGGTTTTGCCCAGCACGGCGATCTGGATCCGGACAACGCCTGGCCAGCCTTGCGCTGCGCTGCACTGTGCAAAGAGGCGGGACGGGCACGCTTGGCAAGATTGGCCGCTGAGCTGGCCTTGGCCCAATACACTGGCCTGGAAGACGCACCCGGTATGGCCCGGGCCAACAACCTTCTGGCGGCTCTGTGAAAGGACTCGGGCGCCGACTGGGTCCCCATGTGGCCATCGCTCTGGCCTTGGCCTTGCTCCTGACATGGCCTGCTGTGCTGGATCTACGCGGCAGCATGTTGGGACACCCCGGAAACGACACCTGGAACCACGCCTGGGGCTTCTGGTGGGTCGCTGACTCCCTGGGTCAGGGTCAACTCCCGCTTCGCACGGCCCTCCTGGACCACCCACAGGGCGGCGCCCTCTTCTTCATCGACAGCTTCAACGCGCTCTGGACCTGGCCCATTCAAGCCCTGGCCGGGGTGCCCGCTGCCCTGAACCTCGCCGTGATCTTCGCCTTCTTCTGCAACGGCATCGGCGCCTGGGCCCTGGGCAGACGGGTGCTGGACGACGAATGGTTGGCGTGGGTGCCCGGCGTGATCTTCGCGGCCTCGGCCCACCTCTTGGGACAGGCCTACAACGGGATCACCGAGACCCTAAACGCCGGCTTTCTACCGCTGTATCTGCTGCTGCTCCTGCGCATGTTGGACCGGCCCAGCTTGGGACGCGCTCTGGCGATGGGTGCGGCCCTGGCCCTCTGCTCTGTGGCCAACTTCTACTACGGCCTCTTCGGCATCGTGCTTTCGGTGGTTGTGGTGCTTCACCGTGCCATCTCGGAGCCACTACGCACCGGCTGGAAGGGCTTTGGTCTGGCCCTTGGCGGCAGCGTGGCCTTGTACGCGCTGCTCGTGCTGCCCGTGCTCTTCGTCCTCAGCCAGTCCATGGATGCGCCCGATGCTCTGGTGGACCGAGATCCCGAGTTCGTCTGGGCCAGCCTGGTCAACCACAACATCACCGACGTGGTCTCGATGTTCCGGCCGGGCAAGCACTACAGCCCGGATCTGAAGGCCCAGTACGGCGAGGACCTGCTCATCGTCACCTACCTGGGCTGGGTCAGTCTGGCCTTGGCGGCGGTGGGCTTGCTCGCCTCCCGTCCGAAACGCAGCTTGGGCTTGTGGGTGGCCTTGGCGGTGGTCTTCCTGCTCTTCGCCCTGGGCCCCTACCTGCACGTGGGGGGCGAGTACGCCACCTGGAACGGCCACCGGATTCCGCTGCCTTTCTTGGCCTTCTTCCAAGCCTTCCCCCTCTTCTCACGCATCTCCCATCCCTTCCGATTCGTGGTCCCCGCGACCTTGGGGTTGGGCATGATGGCGGGTCTTGGCGCCCAAGCATTGTCACGTCGCTGGCCCACCTTGCCGCGGCCGGCCATCGCCGGGATCCTGGGCCTGATGGTCCTCAGCGAGGTCACCCTGGCCTCGCCTGCGGTCTGGCCCTTGCCCCGCTGCGATGCCCAAATTCCAAGCGCCTACGCCGGGCTCTCCCAAGGGGCCGTACTCGACCTCCCCATCACCGTTCCCAACCTGGAGCGCGCGGTCTACACCTGGTACCAAACGGGCCATGGCCAGCCGGTGCCCTACGGCCTCAATGAGCCGGTGCCGGCGACCCTTGCGGGCAACCCTTTGACGGATCTGATGGTGCGCATCGAGTCGGCCTATGTGCTGAGCCTGCCGCGCCAGCTGCCCGAGCTGGAGTTGGTGAGCGGCGCACGGCGTCTGCAGGCCGAAGGATACGGCACCGTGGTGGTGCACGAGCAGCTCTACCTGACGCCCAAGCTGGAGATGGTCAGCGCGGTCCTGGAGGGCCTTTTCGGTGTCCCCCACCGGGAGAATGGGGTGGCGGTCTACCAGGTGCAGGTCCCCCAGACTGGCAGCCTCGAAGCCGCTGGCGACGCTGGGCCTCGCTGAGCAGAGGCGTGGCACAGCTGAACTCGGCGGACTGTCCGGCCTTGGTGTAGAGGGGACCGCCAGGCAGGGCCTTCTCGCTGCAGGGCTTAGGTGCGTCGCTGCGCAAGGCGTAGACCGCTGTGGGCCCTTGTTGATGGAGCTGCTCCCACTCCCCCGGCATCACGCCGGCTGGAGCCAACCAGAGGGTGCGCCAGAGCGGCCCGGGATCCTCGACCAAACACTCGCTGCGCTCCAGAGCGACCCGGGGCCAAGCCAAGAAGAGGTTGGGCTCATTGTCCAAGCCCCCCAGCATCCACTCCCCAGGGTACTCCGCCAGCCATCCAGCCAAGGTCTGCACCTGGCGGGCGTGATGGGCCGCGCCGACGAGTCGCTTGGCCACCGGACCGGCATCGCGCACGGACCAGCCACCGGCCACCAGAGAGAGGCCGATGAAGACCGCCCCAGCGGGAGGCGCCCAAGCCCGGAGCGCACGCACACCACAGGCGATTCCCAGCAGTCCCACGGGCAAGAGCACGGCGCTGTGACGCTGGTTGGACCAGAGCAAGAGGATGACCACGGCGGGCAGCAGGGTGAACAGGCCCGCGGCACCCACACCTTCACGGCGCGCCAGCGTCCCAAAGCCCACCGCCCCCAGCAAGACAATGGCCAGGTTGTCCACGTGGCGGCTCAACAGGTGCTTGAGGTTGAAGGCCAGCACCGGAAGGACGCGACCTTGGGTCCAGAGCTGCTGCCCCTCCCGTCTGGCGCTGTTGAGCTCGGAGTAGAAGTGGGGTGCCGATCCTTGCCCCGCACCAAGGGGACTCTCCAGCAGAGGCTGAGCGATGCGCTCCGGCAACACATGCAGCGCGCCCCCTCGAACGAGGACAGCGAGCAGAAGCAAACAGACGAGCACAAAACCAAGGGCCCAGAGGGGCTTGTTCCGGGCAAGGAAGTAGACCGGCAGACCGGCCAAGAGCACCTGACCATGCTCACGGGTCAGCCCCAAGAGCAGCAAACAGACCAGCCACTGAATCAGGGTCTTTCGGCTCTGGGCCCGCTCCCAGCGCACACCCAGCCAGGCACTGGTGACCAAGAGCAGCGCGGCCAGAGCGTCGGGCTGTAGTTGAAAGGCAAAGACCGCGACATCGGGCAGCAGAAGAGAGAGAGCCCCCGCAGCCAGAGCAGGCCAGCGCCCCGCACCCAGGTCTCGACTGGCCACAAAGACCAGCACCGGCAGCCCCGCCGCAGCGAGCGCTGAGACCAGAGACCCGACACGCCACACCGGCAAGCCGCTGAGCCCTGAGCTGAAGGCCACCAAGGCCGGAAAGACAGGGGCGACCTGGGGCAGCTCGCCCTCCAGCAGTCCCATGGCCGACAAGCCCCACATGGCGGCATCCGAGCCCAAAGGCAGGACCAACTCAAGCTTGGATCGCAGGCCCAAGATCAGCCCCAGGAGCACGATGCAGGCGAGCACAGGGCGCCACCGCTTCAGCGGAGACACCGCTCCAGCGCTCTCTTCATTCGGCTTGCCCACGTCGCGTCACATCCAGGGCGCCAAGCGTACACCGGTTGACCAGAGCGGTGCCCATGCGCTTGGATCCGCTCTTGCAAGTCCCCCCACAAGTCCAGCGCATCGCCACCCTCGCAGCCGAGGTCCTGGCCGCAACTCTGCTCTATCTGCTGGCCGCCAGCGCCATGACCTGGCCGGCGGTGATGCACATGGACGAGGTCATCATCGGCGGCGGGGAGCTGGGCGGCTGGCTCTGGCGCTATGGCTGGCACTTCACAGAAGCCCAAGCGGTCCTGGACGACACCCAGATGGGCTTGGGCGAGAAGACGCTGACCTTCTTGTCTTTGGGCCGCTATCCAGAGACCGGAAACATCCTGGATGTGCTGCTGATCTCTTGGCCTCTGTCCAAGCTGGTCGCGCTGCCTGCCCACTACAACCTGAAGGTCTTCGCCATCCTGATCGGCAACGGCCTGTGCGGCTATGCCTTGGCCCGCAGCCTGACCTGGTCGCGCTCTGCAGCCCTGGTGGGCGGTCTGGTGGCGGTGATCAACCCCTTGAGCCTGCAGGACATCCACGGCTCGGGCCTTCGCCAAGTGCTGATCTGGTGGGTGCTGCTCTTTCCCATCGCTCTGGACCGCGCCGAGCGCAGCACAAAGGTCTCTCACGGCGTGATCGCCGGCCTACTTCTCGGACTCTGCGGCGCCTGGTACTGGTTCTACGGGCTCTTCGCCGGCATGGCCTTTGGCCTCTATGGCCTGGATCTGCTCTGGCGTCACCGCGGCCGCATGGCCCAGATGCGGCGGCACCTGCCTTGGCTCGGTACCTTGATCCTCAGCGCCTTTGTAGTCGGCGGCTTCTTCTTCCTGCCCTACGCGCTGGGCGAAGCTGGGGCCAGCGCAGGCGGGGCACAAAAACTCCCTGAACTGAGCTTCTTCCTTCGCTTTCCAAGCTACGACACCATCGCCAGCGTTCCCCTGCGGCCCAGCACCTACGAGGAGAATGTGCTGTCCTCGCTGAACCGAACGATCGCCAGCTCCTGGTCCATGGACGGCTTGTTCAACCCCAGCCATCCCCGCTCCTGGCCATTGGTCCTCTTCTTGGGCGGCCTCATCCCCGCTCTGGCGCTCAAGCCCGGCCTCTACCCCCGCAGCCGCTTCTGGGCCGTGGTCTTTCTGGTCTTCTGGGTGGGCACCCTGGGACCCTTCCTGAAGTGGGGCGGCACCCTGGACAGCGCCCAGGTGGTGACCCTGGCAGATCGGTTCGTCCTGCGCCTACCCTGGACCGGCATGTTCCGCTGGATTCCAGGTATGAGCCGCATGTTCGCGCCCTACCGCATGGGCTCTCTGGCCGTGGTAGCCGCCGTCCCCTTGGTCGCGATGGGCCTCTCCCGGGTCCCCATCCGAGGCCTGCGGATCAGCGTCTGTGCCTTGGCCATTGTCGCGACCTTTGCCCAGGTGCTCTACCGCTTCGAGGTGGGTCCTGTGCCCGAAGATGCTCTGGCCCCCAGCATGTGGCGCGCCCCCATCTCGGTCTCCGCGCTCTCCACGCCCGATTGGTACCAGGAGCTGCCCCCTGAGCGGGCCGGCATCATCGAGCTGCCCCTCGAGCAGCAACAGGACTTGCTCTACTACTACCAGCTCGAGCACGGCCGAAAGGTCTACAAGAGCTGGGCGACCACCCCTGCGATTCCACCGGTCTTTAGGGAAGAGGGAGGAGGAGAAGCCGGGGAGTGGATGCGCTACCTGGCTCGGCCGGATCCGGACGGCACGCTCCAGACCCAGCTGATCGAGATCTCCCGCAAGCCCGAGGTCATCTCGGTGCTGGACATCGACCCAGCGGAGCTCCAGAAGCTGGCCGTGACCGGAAACTACCGGCACCTGGTGGTGCACGAACGTGGCTACTACCTGTTGGATCCCCAGCGCGGCGCTCTGCTCTACCGAGACGTGGTCCGTCAGCTCGCGCTGCTGCTGGAGCAAGAGCCCGAGGAGCACGTCGAGCTGCAGTGGTTCGACTATCCAGGCAACGCGTACACGGTCCCCGACGGCCCGGTCTACGTGCCTTGGTCCAGCCAGGAGGTGAACCTGCCAGATCGGGAGATGCCCGAGCGCTACTTCATGGCGGTCTTCGACCTGAGCCCCTTGATCGAGTCCTGGGAAGGGCCGAGCGCCGAGGAGCTGCTGGAGGAGAACGCCGCGTCATCGGGCGGCCCTGTGCACCGAGAGATGCCGCCGGGCGCCCCCTGACTTGACTTGGAGCCTAGAGCGCGGTCTGATCGTCCTTAGGTCCATTCTTTGGGAGGACTCTGCCCTTGTTGCTCGCGCTGATTCTTGGCTCCAGTCTGACCGGCTGCATCGCCATCAAGCCCACCGTCGCCCTGGTTCAAACCAACCAAGCCGTAAAGGCCGCTGAGTTGGCCGGCGCCGCCGAGAAGGCGCCTTACGAGTGGACCATGGCCACCGAGCACCAGCGCAAAGCGCGCGAGGAGTGGGGCGGCTCCGAGTTCGAGGAGTGCGAGACCCTGGCCAAGGCGGCGTACCAGTACGCGCTCCAAGCGGAAGAGATCGCCAAGTACGGCGAGAGCGACGTAGACGTGGAGCGGCGCGACATGCTCGACGAAGTGGACAAGGATCTGGACGGGGTCGAAGACCAATGAGCCTGCTCATCTTCCTGGCCGGCTGCGTGAACGTAGACGTACTCCAGAAGGACTTTCGCGAGACCGAAAAGGTCATCCAAGCCGCTGGCAACTTGGGGGCGCGCGAGTGCACTCCAGTCGAGATGGCCATGGCCGAGTCGAACCTGAGCTTCACCTTGGTGGAGTTCGACGAGGGCGACGTGCGCCGGGCCCGTGAGCACCTGGACGTGGCCATGTCCAACGGCAAGATCGCTCTGGACACCGCCCCCTCCTGCATTCCCGTGGACAGCGACGGAGACGGCATCCTGGACACCCAGGACCTCTGCGTGGATGAGCCCGAGGACTTTGACGGGAACGAGGACACCGACGGCTGCCCCGACATCACCGGTGACAGCGACGGCGACGGACTGGACGACGACAACGACCAGTGCCCAGCAGAGGCGGAAGACCAGGACGGGTTCCAGGACCAGGACGGCTGCCCCGATCCCGACAACGACCAGGACGGCGTCCTGGACGCCTCCGATCAGTGCGCTGCACAGGCAGAGGATCTGGACGGATTCGAGGACAAAGACGGCTGCCCCGATCGAGACAACGACCAAGACGGCGTGCCCGATACCACCGACCCATGCCCGATGGTGGCCGGACCCAACAACGGCTGCCCAGTGGCCGACAAGGACGGGGACACCTTCGAGGACCTGTCTCTTATACACATCTGACGCTGCCGACGAAGAGGATAGTG